>Ga0114971_10002424_pt1 | contig 12807 bp, 10 predicted proteins | sample M_140625_MF_Meta_FD_87320 | JGI IMG/M metagenome (GOLD analysis project Ga0114971, IMG submission 87320) | Freshwater microbial communities from Lake Montjoie, Canada to study carbon cycling - M_140625_MF_MetaG | ecosystem: Environmental > Aquatic > Freshwater > Lake | place: Lake Montjoie... | reverse complement strand
GCTCGCGATCACCAGCGGGATGAAGGCCACGAGCCAGGCGTGGGGCGACTTCCAGCGGGCCAGCACCATGGCGGTGACCGCGGCGGTGGCAAACAGGATCGCCAGCCAGATGCCCCGCTTCCAGGTCAGCGAGATGAGGGCCGCTTCCAGGTAGCCCTCACCGAGCGGGGCGATGGCCGCGATGCGCTGGGCGTCGTCGGTGGCATCTTGGCGGACGGCATCGAGGACGTCGTCGTGGGTCACGATGCCGCCGAGGCGGCCGCGGTCGTCCACCACCGGCATGGCGATGAAGTCGAACCGGGCGAGCTGCTCGACCACCCGCTCCCGCGGATCGTCCACGCGAACGGTGATCACGTCCTTCTGCATCAGGTCGGCGACGAGGGCCGTGGGCTTCGCGAGGATCAGATCGCGGAGCGAGACGAAGCCGAGGAGCCGCCGCTCGGGGTCGAGCACGTAGATGTAGTAGATCGATTCGCTGTTGGGGGCCTGCGAGCGGAGCCGGGCGATCGCCTCGCCGGCCGTGATCTCGGCAGGCAGCGAGGCATACTCCGTCGTCATCATCGAGCCGGCCGAGCCCTCGGGGCAGGAGAGCAGCATGCGGATGTCGTGCCGCTCGGCCTTGGCCACGAGTGGCAGGATCTCCTCCACGAACTCCGGATCGAGTTCGCGGAGCAGGTCGTCGCGGCTGTCCGGAGCCATCCACTCAATCAGTCCGCCGAGGTGCTGACGGTCAGAGGCCTTCATCAGGGCCACTTGCCGCGGCATCGGGTAGTAGGGGAAGACCTCCGCCTGCCGCTCCACCGGCACGGCGTCGAGCATCCGCCAGATCTCGGCGTCGTCGAGGCCCTCGGTGAACTCGGCAACCGTCGCCGGATGGAGTTCTTCCGCCACCTCGCGCAGGCCGGCGGTATCGCCCTCGGCGAGCATCACCCGCAGTTCGGGGATCAGGATGGGGTTGGCGGTGGGCATGGCGGAAGGCCCGGGCCACGGGGAGGGAATGGGCCTATACTGCGGCGTAGTCCCGTTATCGACCAAGTATGCCATCGGAATGAGCGGACGCGAGCGACGCAATCTCGACGTGGTCATGGCCCGCATCGGCTTGGTGGCCGTGGTGTTCTGCACAGCCGCTGCCGCAGGGGCCGCCGCGATCGACTCGCCATCCGTCCGTGCCCGGGGGCTCGATCATCTCCTCTCGAAGGTCTACCTGCCGGCCGACTTTGATCAGGAGGTGTTTGACGACCTCTGGACGGTATGGGAGGAGCCGCTGCGGTCGCAGGCCGAAGGGGCGCCGGTGGGGGAACGCCGGCGGATGGCGATGGAGCGGTACGGCCTCACGCCGCACCCCGAGGATCCGTCGCGGAGCATGCAGTACGTGGTCGATGCCGAGGGCCGCTGGGTGATGAACTGCCTGGCCTGCCACCAGGGGCAAGTCCGTGGCACGGCGATTCCAGGCGTTCCCAACTCGAGCTACGCGCTCGAGACGCTCACCGAGGAAGTCCGCCAGGTGAAGGTGCAGCAGCAGAAGGCCTTCAGCCACATGGACGTTGGCTCGCTCCTGCTGCCGCTGGGTACCACCAACGGTACGACCAACGCCGTGATCTTCGGCGTGGCCCTGATGCGGCACCGCGACCCCGACCTCTCAATCGTGCAGCGGCCGCCCCGGTTCGACCTCGTGCACCACGACATGGACGCCCCTGCATGGTGGCACTACCGCCGCCGCAAGACGCTCTACGCCGACGGTTTCGCTCCCAAGGGTCATCGCATCCTGATGCAGTTCCTGCTCGTGAAGGAGAACGGCCCGGAGAAGTTCCACGAATGGGAGGACGACTTCCGCGCGATCGAGGAGTGGATCGCGGCGCTCGAACCGCCGAAGTGGACCGGCCCGCTCGATCACAGTCTCGTCGACAGAGGGGCGGGCGTGTTCGCGGAGCACTGTGCGTCGTGCCACGGCACCTACGGGGCTGATGCCTCGTATCCCGACCGTGTGGTGCCGATCGAGGAGGTGGGCACCGACCGCGTCCGCCTCGACTCGCTGACGGCGAAGGAGCGGAGCGAACTTACCGCCAGTTGGTTCGGCCACTTCGGTGAGGACGGCCAGGAGATCCGCGACCGTGCCGCGTCGATCGGCTATGTGGCCCCGCCGCTCGACGGCGTCTGGGCGACGGCGCCCTACTTCCACAACGGCTCCGTGCCCACGCTCTGGCACGTGCTCCATCCCGCGGATCGGCCCACGGTGTGGCGGCGGACGCCGACGGGCTACGACGACACCCGCGTGGGACTCGAGGTGGAGGAACTCGCCGACTTGCCGCCAGGGCGGCTGTGGTCATCCGACCGCCGCACGTTCTTCGACACGCGCAAGCCGGGCAAGAGCGCCGCCGGCCACGACTTCCCCGATGCCCTTACCGAAGACGAGAAGACCGCGGTGCTCGAATACCTCAAGACGTTGTGAGGAAGGCGGGTCGCGCGGGGGGCGGCCCCACGGCCGGTCGGAGTGATCGGCTGCCGTACAAGCCCAACGCCGTGAGGCGTGGGGCGAACTGCCATCAGACGCCGTGTCCAGCGTCATGCGCCCGCGGCCTTACGGCCGGTCGGCTTTCACACGCGACGCTGGACTCAGCGAGGGGCTGCCCATGCCCGGGAGCCGGCGTTTGCTGACGAGCGCAGCCATGGATGGCGAAGCGAAGTCAGCATCGAGCGAGCGAAGGCCTGGAGGGCCGAGACGAGCGTCCGGCGACGGGCATGGGCAGCCCCGAGCCGCCGCGATGGACAGACACAGGTTGAAAACCTGTGCTACTGGCGACGGTACGGGACGCCACGATGTGATACGATTTCCCGACCGCGGCAGGGCCGCGAGACACCGACCGGAGACCAGCCATGACCCAGTTCGAAGCCGCTCGTGCCGACCAGATCACGCCCGAGATGAAGTTCGTCGCCCAGCGCGAGGATCTGCCCGAGGAACTGATCAAGAGCGAAGTGGCCCGGGGCCGGATGGTGATCCCCGCCAACACGGTGCACCTCACGAAGAAACTCGAGCCGATGGCGATCGGCATCGCCGCCCTCACCAAGATCAACGCTAACATTGGCAACTCGGCGGTGACGAGCGACGAGCAGACGGAACTGCAGAAGCTCCACATGGCGGTCCACTACGGCGCCGACACCGTGATGGACCTCTCCACGGGCAAGGACATCGACACCATCCGGAAGGCGATCATCGACGCCTCGCCGGTGCCGATCGGCACGGTGCCGATCTATCAGATGCTCGAGGAACTCGGCGGCGACATCGACGACATGAAGCCGCAGCACTTCCTCGACATGTGCGAGAAGCAGGCGAAGCAGGGCGTGGACTACATGACCGTCCACGCCGGGCTGCTCCAGGAACATCTCCATCTCACGATGGGCCGGATCACTGGGATCGTCAGCCGCGGCGGATCGCTGATCGCCCGCTGGATGATGACCCACAAGCAGCAGAACCCGCTCTTCACCCACTTCGAGGATCTCTGCGACATCTTTCGTCAGTACGACGTCACCTGGAGTCTTGGCGACGGTCTCCGGCCCGGCAGCATCGCCGACGCCAGCGACGAGGCGCAGTTCGCGGAACTCCATGTACTCGGCGACCTGACCCGCCGCGCCTGGAAGAAGGGCTGCCAGGTGATGGTCGAGGGCCCCGGCCACGTGCCGATGGACCAGATCGACATGAACGTGAAGCGGCAGATGGAGGAGTGCGACGAGGCGCCCTTCTACGTGCTCGGACCGCTCGTCACCGACATTGCGCCCGGCTACGACCACATCACCAGTGCCATCGGCGCGGCGCTCGCCGGCTGGAGTGGGGCGGCGATGCTCTGCTACGTGACGCCCAAGGAGCATCTCGGCCTGCCCGACGCGGAAGACGTGAAGCAGGGCGTGATTGCCTACAAGATCGCGGCCCACGCGGCTGACCTCGCGCGGCACCGCAAGAACGCCCGGGTTCGCGACGACGCTCTTTCGCGTGCCCGGTTTGCCTTCGACTGGAACGAGCAGTTCCGGCTGTCGCTCGATCCCGAAACTGCCCGCAAGTATCACGACGAGACGCTGCCGCAGGAGACCTTCAAGAGCGCCCACTTCTGCAGCATGTGCGGTCCGAAGTACTGCTCGATGAAGATCTCCCAGGAGATCCGCGACATGGCGGCCGCCGGTGAGGTGGCCGGTGGGGCGGAGTTGCCGGTGATCGAGGCCGGTGCCTGACGCGGCCAGTCCCGGCCGGCGGTGGACCTGCACCATGGACCTCAGCATCGAACGGGTCGAGCACGATGGCGTCGTGGTGCTTGTCTGCACGGGTCGCCTCGATGCCGAGACCGGCGATGAGCTGGCCAGCGCGGTGGCCGACGAACTCCGCCGCGGATACCACGCGATCCGTCTCGATCTCGACGCCACGAGCTTCTTGAGTTCGGCCGGGATTCGCGGTTTGTTCGAGACCCAGCGGTCGGCGAAGGCGGCCGGGGCCAGCTGCTTCATCCGGCGGGCGAGCCCTGTGGTGAAGCGGGTGCTCGACCTCACGCGGCTCACGCCGATCCTTATGGAGGGTCATTCACCGCCACTGGAAAAAGCTGCGCCGAGCCCCGCCGCGCCGGTGGCGGCCGACGTGACGTGCGGCACGGTCAGGCTGCTCGGCGTCGAGCGGCCTGCAGGGGCCGGTGTGCGTGGGGAGATTCTAGGACGGCCGAACGACGCCGTCGCGGGGCGAACCGCCCAGGGCGTTGCGCGACCGCTGTCGCGGCATAGCTGCGGGCTGGGGCTGGCGTCGCTCGCCGACGGGCAGGCGGCCGCAACGCGGGCCGGCGAGATGGCGGCCGTTGCGGGTGCGGTGTTTCACCGGCCGCCGCAGCCGCACGCCGCGATCGACTACATCGTGCCGACGGGCGACCTGTTGGCCGAAGTGAACGTGTTGACTGGCCTGATCTGGGAGGGCATTCCTACCGGACGAGCCGGGTTTGAGCCCGCCGGCGATGAGCCGTTCGTGCGGCTTGACGAACTGATCGAGGCGGTGCTGGCGCAGACTGATGCGACCACGATCGCCATCGTCGTTGCCGGCGAGGTGCACGGCCTGGTCGGGGCCGAACTGATTCGTCCGCTGGGGGAGGCTCGCGGAGGTGACACTCCGGTGGCTGGATCGCGGGACGTCACCGCCACGTGGCTGAGCTTTTCGCGGGAGCCGGTCTATGCCAGGCACACGGCAGTGATCGCCGGCGTCGTCACCCGCGGGAGCGGATCCGGGTTACTCGCCGACTTCGTGCGGCCGGTGCCGGGCCGCGGCTTTTCCAGCCACTGTCATGCGGTCGTGTTTCCGTATCGGCCGCTGCGCCGCGGCGGGCTTGATCTCGCTGCGACCGTCGCCGATCTCGCCGCCTCCACCCCGCTGGCGGTGCTGCACCTCGTCGCCGATCCGCATCCGGTGCTCGGGAGTGGCCGGTCGGAGTTGGCCCGCGGCGGCGTGTGGTTTGCGCCACTCGAGTTCGGCAGTGGGGGGGCGACGGCATGATCACACTCCTCTCCACCTGGACGTTTGGCCTGGCGCTTGCGTTGGTGGCGCTGGGCGTGTTCGTGAGCTATCGCCTGTTTTCGTTTCCCGACATCACCACCGACGGCTCGTTCACTCTGGGGGCCGTCGTGGCGGCGGGGCTGATGGTGGCCGGCTACGACCCGGCCGTGGCCACGCTCGCCGGCATGGCGGCCGGCGCCGCGGCCGGCGCGACGACGGCGGTGATCCATGCGTTCCTCGGGGTTGAGCCGTTGCTCTCGGGCATCCTCGTGAGCACGGCGCTGGCGAGCGTGAACCTCGTGGTGCTGGGCCGCAGCAATGTGCCGCTCGGTAAGGTGACCACGCTCTTCGACGCGGTCGAACGGACGGTGGGTCCGGTGCTCGCTCGGGCGGGCGTTGATCGCACGCTGGCGGGGGAACTCGCCCGCACCGGGTTCGTGCTGCTGGTCGTCGCCGCCGCCGCCACGGTGCTCTACATCTTCTTCCGCACGCGATTGGGCACGGCGATGCGGGCCGGGGGCGACACGCCGGCGATGGCCCGGGCGCTCGGCCGCGACACCGGCCTGCTGACGGTCGGTGGACTCGCGATCTCCAACTCGCTCACGGCGGCGGCCGGCAGCCTGGTGGCGCAGTACCAGGGATTCGCCGACGTGCAGATGGGCATCGGAATGGTCGTGTGGGGCATGGCGAGCGTGTTTCTCGGGAATGCCCTCGTGGGGGCAGCCGGCCTCGGCACGGCGCTCGCCGCGGCGGCGGCGGGGAGCGTGACCTTCCGGCTGCTGGTGGCGACGGCCCTCCGCGCCGGCCTTGACCCCGACTGGCTCAAGGCGGCCACGGCCGCCGTCGTGCTCGCGGCGCTCGTCGCGCCGCGGTTCCTCGGCTCACGAAAGAAGCCCTGACGTGCTCGATCTCGACAACGCGACCGTGCAGTTCCAGTCCGCGGGTGGGCCCGTGGTGCGGGCCGTCGACGGGGTGTCGTTGCACGTTCCGGCTGGGCAGTTCGTGGTCGTGATCGGCACCAACGGCTCAGGGAAGAGCACGCTCCAGGGATCGATCGCGGGCACGGTGCGGCTCTCGTCGGGCCGCGTCCGGCTGGCCGGCCACGACATCACCGACTGGTCGCAGCATGCCCGGGCGGGGCTGATCGGCCGGGTGTTTCAGGATCCGCGTGCCGGCACGGCAGGGTCGCTCACGGTGCTGGAAAACCTGGCCGTCGCCGCCTGCCGCGGCCGCTTCCCCGGATTCGGTTGGGCCACGGATCGGCGGCTGCGCGAGGAGGCGGCGTCGCGACTGGCCCGCATCGTGCCGGGGCTCGAGCAGCGGCTCGATCAGTCGATCGGGTCGATGTCGGGTGGCCAACGGCAGATCGTGACGCTCCTGATGGCGACGTGGCATCGGCCCGAACTCCTGCTCCTCGACGAGCACACCGCCGCCCTCGACCCTGCCGCCGCCGACCGCGTCGTCCAGGCCACCGCTGGCCTGATCCGCGAGGGACGGTTGACGGCGCTGATGGTCACCCACTCGCTCGCCCAGGCCGCCTCACTCGGCGATCGGCTGATCCTCGTGCACCGCGGCCGCATCGAACTCGACGTCGAGGGGCCGGCCAAGCGGCGGCTCACGCCCGATGACCTCGCCGACCGGTTCGATGCCCTGCGGCGCGCCGATCAGCTCGATGATGCCGCCGCCCGCACGCTCGCCGATCTCTATGTCTGAAGTGGTTCACACATGATCCTCGTGCTTGGTCTAAGCCGACCGGCCGTAAGGCCGCGGGCGAACGACGCTGGACACGGCGATGGTTGGTGGTTCGCCCCACGCCTCACGGCGTTGGGCTTATACAAACTACCGTGCACGGCTGACGGAGACCCCTCATGAGGCCTCGACATGACTGACCACTCGTCGCTTCTCAAAGCGATTCGCCGCTGGCTGCCCCTCGTGCTGGTGCTGGGCATCGCCTCGGGCCTGCTGCTGGCAACCGATCAAGCGTCGTCGCGGCGGAGCGTGCCCGCGGTGGCCGTCCTCCAGCAGGTGAGCACGCCAGTGCTCGACGACGCTATTCGCGGCATGATCGACGGCCTCGCGGAGAAGGGCTTTGTAGACGGTAAGACCGTGACGATCCGCCGCTACAACGCCGAAGGCGACCTGGCCCAGGCCAATGCCATCGCCCGGGAGATCGTCGGCGGCGCCTTCGACATGGCGCTCACGTCGAGCACGCCCTCGCTGCAGGCACTGGCGACGGCGAACGAACGGGGGCGGCCCGAGGGGCACCGGCTCACTCACGTGTTCGCGGCGGTGGCCGATCCCTTTTCGGCAGGCATCGGGCTCGACCGCCGCGACCTGCTCGTCCACCCGCCGCACCTCGTGGGCTACGGAAGTCTGTCGCCGGTGGAGGCCACGTTTCGGCTCCTGCAGGCGATCGCGCCGCATGTGAAGCGGGTGGGCGTGGCCCACAATCCGGCGGAGAGCAACTCGCGGCGGTTCATGGAGCTCACCCGCGCCACATGCGCGGCGAGAAACCTAGAACTCCTTGAGGCGGCGGTAGAGAACTCTTCGGGCGTGGTGGAGGCGGTGCAGTCGACGATCGCCCGCGGCGCCGACGTGATCTACATTCCCGGGGACACGACGGTGGTGAGCGTGGTCGACTCCGTCGTCGCCACCGCCGCCAAGGCGGGGCTGCCCGTGTTTACGGTCACTCCTGGTGCTCCCGACCGCGGCACTCTCTTCGACGTCGGCTACGACTTCTACGAGGTGGGGCTGCTTGCGGGGCGGACGGCGGGCGACATCCTGGCGGGTGCGAATCCGGCGACGATTCCAGTTGGCGAGACGTCGAAGGCGATCCCGCCGCGGCTGACCGTGAACCTCGAGGCACCCGGCTACGACCGGGCTCGCTGGCGGGTGCCGGACGAGATCCTGCGGCAGGCAAAGATCGTGATCGGCCCCGACGGCCGCCGCGACCAGCCCGACGCGGTTCTCGAGGGGCCATTCGACGAGCCGCACGACCCGGCGATTCGCTGACGCGGTCGGCGCCTGGTCCACGACGTGCGTCGAGACGCTACTTCTTCGACCAACCGGTGCCGTCGGGGCGGTCTTCCAGCACGATCCCCGCCTCGGTGAGCCTGTTTCTCACGAGGTCGGCCGTCGCGAAGTCTTTCGACTTTCGGGCGTTGGCGCGGATCTCGATCACGAGTTCCATCAGTTTGGCCACCAGCCCCTCGTCGGCCCCCCCCGCCTTCTGCTTCGGCGGCTCGAGGAACAGGCCGAGAACGCCGGTCAGTTCGCGGAGCGTGAGCATAATCGCATCGAGCGTCGCCAGTTCCGCCGCCGGCTTCTTGGCCTCAAGGCCGTGTTGGTCGATGAACTTGTTGACGACGCGGACGTAGTCGAAGAGCGAGGCGATCGCGATCGCCGTGTTGAAATCGTCGTCCATCGCGGCCAGGAACTTTTCCCGCAGGGCCTTCACTTCGTCGCCCGCCGCCGCCACGGCGGCATCGCCGGCACGACGGTCGCGGCAGGGCAGGGCGTAGAAGGCCTTGCCGCTCACCCGCTGAGAGCGGACGAAGAGTCGCTCGAAGGCCTCCATCGCGCGCGCACTCTCGCCGAGCGGTTCCTCGCCGAAGTGGATCGGGCTGCGGTAGTGCGTTGAGAGCAGGAGCACGCGGATCGCCTCGGGGCGGTGCCGCTCGAGCAACTTCTTGAAAGGCTCGGCGCCCGTGGACTTCGAAATCTTCGTGGCCGCCTGGGCGGCCGCGTCGTCGGCGGCATCCTCGGAGCCGCGCGGGCGGCCCCCCACCTTGCCGGCGGCGCCGGCCGCTTGCATCAGGCCGTTGTGCATCCAGAAGGTGGCCATCGGGCAGTCGTGGAGCGACTCGCTCTGGGCGATTTCGTTCTCGTGGTGCGGGAACACGAGGTCGAGGCCCCCGCCGTGGATGTCGAAGTGCGGCCCGAGGATCGCCTTGCTCATCGCCGAGCACTCGATGTGCCAGCCGGGCCGGCCGGGACCCCACGGGCTCTCCCAGGCAGGTTCGCCCGCCTTGGCCTTCTTCCAGAGGGCGAAGTCGGCCGCCGATCGCTTGCGGTCGGCCGTGGATCCACCCTCGCCCTGCGTGCTTTCGACGGAGCGGTTGGTGAGCTTGCCGTAGTCGGGGTCGCGGGTGACGTCGAAGTAGACGTCGCCGTCGCTGGCATAGGCGCAGCCCTTGGCGATCAGTCCCTCGATGAAGGCGATGATCGTGCCGATGTGGTCGGTGGCCTTCGGCATCTCGTCGATGCTCGTCACGCCCAGCGTGGCGAGGTTCTCGAGGTAGTCGGCCGTCATCTCCTCGGCGAGCTTCGCCATCGTCGTGCCGCGGACGGCGCTCTCGGCGATGATCTTGTCGTCCACGTCGGTGACGTTCACGACCCAGGTCACCTGCCAGCCGGAATAGACGAGGTAGCGCTTCACGGTGTCGAAGATCACCGGGCCGACCATGTGGCCGATGTGGCTCGGCTTGTAGACCGTGGGCCCGCAGAGATACATCCCCACGTGCCCGGGCTTCACCGTGACCAGCGGCGCCTTCGCCCGCGTGAGGGTGCTGTAGATCTCGATCTTCGGCAGCCCGTTCGTCGATTCCACCGTCGCCATCGTGCCTCCGCTTCCGTCAGGTTGTCCCGTTACGCCCGCTCGAGGAGCACCACGCACTCGGCGCTGATCGCGAGTTCCTCGCCGATCGGGCCCACGCTCTCGCCCGTCTTGGCCTTCAGCCAGACGGCCGATTCCTCGACGCCGAGGATCTCCGCGATCCGCCGCCGCATGGCGGGGCGGTGCGGGAGGATTTTGGGCCGCTGGGCAAGAATCACGCAATCCAGGTTCGTGAACCGCCATCCTGCGGCCGCGACGCGGGCCGCGGCCCTGCTGAGCATGTCGGCCGAGTCGCGGCCCTTGTTGGCGGGATCGGTGTCGGGAAACATCTCGCCAATGTCGCCCAGGGCGGCGGCACCGAGGATCGCGTCGGTGATCGCGTGGAGGAGCACGTCGGCGTCGCTGTGGCCAATCGTAGCGCGGTCGTGCGGGATCGTGATCCCGCCGATCACCAGACCGTCTCCAGGACCAAGGCGGTGCGTGTCGTGACCGAGTCCGATGCGGAACATACGCGGCGTCTCCTGCGAAGGGCCACACGGTTTTCCCCTATACTCCCGCCATGCACAACACCGATCCTGCCGCGGCCGCCCCGGTCGCCGAGCCGGTCATCCGCGTCGAAGGTCTCGCCAAGGAGTACCGCGTCTACGACAAGCCCGAGGGCCTGGCGGCGAGCGTCCGGGCGCTCTTTCATCGCACCAGCCGCGTGGTCGAGGCGGTGAAGGGCGTTGATCTGACGGTCGGCCGCGGCGAGTTCGTGGCCCTGCTCGGCCCCAACGGTGCCGGCAAGACGACGCTCCTCAAACTGCTCTCTGGGATCATCACGCCCACGCGGGGCACCGCGAGCGTGCTTGGCCACGTGCCCTGGGAGCGAGCCGACGACTTCCGCCGTCGGTTCGCCCTCGTGATGGGACAGCGGAACCAGCTCTGGTGGGACCTGCCCGCCGCCGAGAGTTTTCGGCTGCATCAGGAGATCTACCGCATCGAGCCGGCCCGGTTTGAGAAGACGCGGGACGAACTCGTCGACCTGCTCGGCGTGCGGAAGCTGATCCTTCAGCCCGTCCGCGAACTCTCGCTCGGCGAGCGGATGAAACTGGAGCTCGTCGCCGCGCTCCTGCACGAGCCCGAGGTGCTGTTTCTCGACGAGCCCACGATCGGCCTCGACGTGGTTGCCCAGCACACGATCCACGAGTTTCTCCGCGACGTGCAGCGGCGGCGACGGATGACGGTGGTGCTCACGACTCACTACATGAAAGACGTGGCCGCCCTCTGCGAACGGGTGGTCGTGATCACCCGGGGCGACATCCTCTACGACGGCTCGCTCGCCGAGATTGTCGACCGCTTCACCACCCACAAGATCGTGACGCTCGACTTCGACGAGGCCCCCGACCGCTCCGTGATCGAACGCTTCGGCTTCCCGTGCGAGTTTCGCGGGCCGCAGGTGGTGCTGCGGATCGATCGCAGCCGGATCGCCGACGTGCTGCCGGGGATCCTCGGCTCGGCCGGCGTGCGGGACGTGTCGGTGGAGGACGTGCCGCTGGAGGAGATCGTGGCGGAACTCTTCCGCTCCGATGCCCGCGCGGCCGCCGTCGCGGAGGCGTCTCGATGAGCGGATCGCTCGAGGCCGTTCGGCCCGCCGGGCCGCTCCAGGGCCTGCGGACCTGGTGGACGATGCTGAAGATCTGCCTCGAGGAACGTCTCGTCTACAGGGGCGACTTCGCGCTCGGCACGCTGATGCGGTTCCTGCCGATCGTCACGCAGGTTTTTCTCTGGACGGCCGTGTTTGGGGCCACGAGCCGCGGTGACATCGCCGGCTACACCCGGAACGACATCGTCGCCTACTACCTGCTGACGATGCTCACCCGGGCCTTCTCCAGCATGCCGGGCCTCGCTGCTGGGATCGCCCGGAGCGTCCGTGACGGCTCGGTGAAGAAGTTTCTGATCCAGCCGGTCGATTACGTCTCGTTCCTGCTCGCCGCCCGCGTGGCCCACAAACTCGTCTACTACGCCGTGGCCGCGATTCCCTTCGCGCTGGTGTTCTTCGTCTGCCGTAGTTACTTCCCGCCGGTGCCCGACGCCACGACGATCGCCGCCTTTCTGCTCTCGCTGGCCTTGTCGTTTCTGCTCGGCTTTTTCATGGAGGTCACGCTGGGCATGCTCGGCTTTTGGTTCATGGAGGTGTCGAGCATCGTGTTCGGCTATATGCTCGTGCAGTACCTGCTCTCGGGCCATATGTTTCCAATCGACCTGCTCAAAGGGACCCCCACGGGCATTGCAGGTGTGAGCCTCGCCGACGTCGTTCACTGGTTGCCGTTCGAGTACACCGCCTACTTCTCGTCGGCCGTCTGGCTCGGCAAGGTCAAGGGGGCCCAGCTCGTCTCGTCCCTGGCGATCGAGGCGGGGTGGGTGGTGGTGATGGCGGTCGCCTGCCGCGTTGCCTGGTGGCGTGGCACCCGGCGTTACAGCGCGTTTGGAGGCTGACGGTGGCCCGCTACTTTGCGATCTTTCTGACGTTCGCCCGGGCGTGTCTCGTCCGCGACATGACGTTCCGCGCCAACTTCATCCTGGAGTGCCTGACGAGCCTCGGCTGGATGTCGATGAACCTCGCCTTCTACCTGCTCGTGTTCACCTTCACGTCGGAGATCGGGAAGGGGACGGGCTGGTCGAAGGAGCCATTCTT
>Ga0114971_10002423_pt1 | contig 12807 bp, 11 predicted proteins | sample M_140625_MF_Meta_FD_87320 | JGI IMG/M metagenome (GOLD analysis project Ga0114971, IMG submission 87320) | Freshwater microbial communities from Lake Montjoie, Canada to study carbon cycling - M_140625_MF_MetaG | ecosystem: Environmental > Aquatic > Freshwater > Lake | place: Lake Montjoie... | reverse complement strand
CCAGAAGGTCCAGTTAAACCACGTGCACCAGATGGTCCAGAAGGTCCAGTTAAACCACGTGCACCAGATGGACCAGAAGGTCCAGTTAAACCACGTGCACCAGATGGTCCAGAAGGTCCAGTTAAACCACTTGCACCTGACGGACCAGATGGTCCACTAGGACCACTAGGTCCAGTTGCACCACCAGAAGGTCCTGATAAAGCAAATAATCTCCATTGTATATTATCAGTTGAAGGATCACTTATACTATCAGTTTGTGGTACAATACTAATATAACTATTATTATCAATAGTAGAAATTACAATAGTATTTATTCCATAACTTTGATTTTGCCATAAATTAGAAAATTCAAAAATAGGCATAGGTCCACTAGAACCACTTGCACCTGATGGACCGCTAGGACCAATTTCACCAGACGGACCAGACGGTCCTATTTCTCCAGACGGACCGCTAGGACCAATTTCACCACTTGCGCCTGATGGACCAGACGGTCCTATTTCTCCACTTGCACCTGATGGACCGCTAGGACCAATTTCTCCAGATGGACCACTTGTACCAGTTAAACCACTTGCACCTGATGGACCAGACGGTCCTATTTCACCTGACGGTCCAGAAGGACCAATTTCACCACTTGCACCTGATGGACCAGACGGTCCTATTTCTCCAGACGGACCAGAAGGACCAATTTCACCACTTGCGCCTGATGGACCACTTGCACCAATTTCACCAGACGGACCAGAAGGACCAATTTCACCACTTGCGCCTGATGGACCACTTGCACCAATTTCACCAGACGGACCAGACGGTCCTATTTCTCCACTTGCACCTGATGGACCAGACGGTCCTATTTCTCCAGACGGACCGCTAGGACCAATTTCACCACTTGCGCCTGATGGACCAGAAGGACCAATTTCACCACTTGCACCTGAAGGACCAGAAAGACCAGTTAAACCACTTGCACCTGATGGACCACTAGGACCAATTTCTCCAGATGGACCACTTGCACCTGCAGGACCACTAGGACCACTTGCACCTGAAGGACCAGAAAGACCAGTTAAACCACTTGCACCTGCAGGACCACTAGGACCACTTGCACCTGACGGTCCAGAAGGACCACTTGCACCTGAAGCACCACTAGGTCCAACTTCACCATTTGTTCCAGCAGGACCTGTAGGACCCTGACTACAATTATCACAAGGTAATTTATGATTAACTCCTAAATCTTTACATAAGACCGCATATAATTTAGTATAAATTGTTCTTTCTGCCGATGTTATGCTCATTATATAAGTTAAAATAAAATTGAAATAAAAAATAATAATAATAATAAATATAACTATAATTAAAATGGCTTCTACTACTTGCAACGTTTGCTGTGAAACACTCAACCAATCCAATCATAAACCATGTGAATGCCCTAAATGTAATTTTATTTGTTGTAAAACATGTATTAGAACATATTTAGGGTCTACTCCAAATGAATCGCATTGTATGAAATGTAATTACGCATGGAGCGATACTTTTGTACTACAAGCAATTAATAAAACATATTTTCATACAGAATTGAAAGAACAAAAAAAGCAAAAATGTTATGAAATAGAAAAGAGCAAATTAGCTGAATCACAAATGGCAGCAAAAGATTTTATAATAAAAGAAAAAGCAACAAATACAATTAAGGAAATAGATGCTGAAATAAAGGCACTTAGAATTAAAATAGACGAACTTAAACATAAAAAATATATTGTTTCAGAAAGTCTTAATAAAAAAGTAGTAAAAGAAGAAAAAGCATTTATTATGAAATGTCAATTATCTAGTTGTAATGGGTTTGTATCAAAAAGTTATAAATGTGAATTATGCGACAATACAACTTGTTCTAAATGTTTTGAAATAGTTGAAGAAAATCACGAATGTAAACCTGAAAATATAGAAACTGCAGATTATATTAAATCTAATTCGAAACCATGTCCCAAATGTGCAACACGCATTAGTAAAATTGATGGTTGTTCTCAAATGTGGTGTACTAATTGCAAAACTCCATTTGATTGGAATACAGGTTATGAACTAAAAAATGTTAATATTCATAACCCACATTATTTTCAACATTTACAAAATAATAATGGCGGTATTATGCCAAGAAATCCCCAAGATATATTATGTGGTGGAATGCCAGATTTAGGTAGATTCAGAGTATTTCTTAGCACATGTAATCAATATATTCATAAATTTATTAGTACAACAGTATTTAATATTTACAGATACATAGGCCATATTCATGCAACATTACGAACAAATATTATGCGTGATTTTAATCAAAATATAGAACTAACCAGAATAAAATTTATTATAAATAGAATTACTGAAGATGAATTTAAGCAACAAATATATAAACATTATACAACAAAAAATAGACGTACAAATAACAATCGTCTTTTGGAAACAGTTCATGTTGTTGGTGTCGACCTAATTCAAAATTATTGCAATTTATATAATTCAGCTATAAGTAAAGAAGTTGCATATGAAGCGACCTATAAGTTACTACAAGAATTTTGTAATATCATTAATTATTTTAATAATTTGCAAGAAGAAAAAACAAGTTTATATAAAGAAAAAGGTTTACGAATTAACATTCTAAATAATGGATTAATAGATTTGGTATATAATGAAATACCACCATTTAACAATGAGGAATTTCCTTTGATAAATTATAAGTTACTAGGTGTTCTTTAAGAAGTTCTTTTAACCATTCTAAATATTCTGTATTTTTTAATAATTTGGGAGGAAATAAAGTAAGCCCCCCTCGCTTCAAATGACCTTTACCATAAAATAAGATTTTTTCTAATTTAAGCAAAGGTTCTTTATTTTTTATATCATCTATTGCTATAAAATACTTACCAGTATAAATATATCGATTAAAGTATGGATTTGCATATATTTTTATTCCTTTTTTATATTTATTTTGTATTAAACCTATACCCTCAATTTTGTTAGTATTAATATTCATTTCAATAACAAAATAATCAATTAGTGGTAAATTTTCACTTATTGCTACCGAGTATCCATATGCACACTGAACATTATTATTTTCTTTCCATCGACGATTTTCTTGCAATGTTTCCGTTGTAAATCTGGAAAGTAATACACCATACATTTTTTTGAGATGAAACATTAAAAATAAAATAAATCAATTTTTTATGAACTTAAAAAACATAACATTAGAAAAAATAAAGAATGAATGGAATAGTATTAAATCTATGAGCTTAGCAGAATTGGAAAATATTAGTGAGAGAAGTAAATTAGGGTGTGATATTGTTGATTATTATTTTTTTGAAGAACGTCTAAAAACTAAGGGTAATAAAGGTATTAATTTTTATGAATTTGTAAATAATATAGAATATTATAAAACTAAAAAATATATACAAACACTTCTCTCTTATTGTGAAACTCACAATAGATATACTGATAACATTTATAAAAGATATTATTATATTTATGGACTTTCATTTGGCCGAGTAAATGCATTTAAAATAACAAATGCATTAAAAATATATAAAACATATAATCCAACACATATACTAGACCCTTTTTGTGGGTTTGGTGGAAGATGTATTGCAGCAAATATGTTAAATATGAGATATACAGGAATAGATATAAATCATGATTTAAAACCTTGTTATACAAAATTAATTACAGATTTTTCTTGTAATAAAGATTTTCAGTTACAATTATATTTTCAAAATAGTTTAACATTTGATTATAGCCAAATAGATTATGATATGGTATTTACATCACCCCCATATGAAAATATAGAAGTATATCCAAATAGTCCAATATTAACCAATAAAGAATGGAAAGAATTTTATAATAAAATGTTTAAAGTACTATGGGATAATTTAAAAAAAGGACATTTTATTATTAATATTAATCAAAAAATTTATAATAAAATATTAGTTCCTTTATTTGGCGAATGTCACCATAAACATATCTTATCTAAATCTAAAAGAAATGAATATATTGAATTTATATATGTATGGATTAAATAATATTATTGCATTAAATAATATTATTAGATTAAATAATTTAATTGAATAAATAATTTAATAAGATTATAATTAATAATATAATGAGTTTTGATGATTTTGGATTATGTGACAATTTATTAAGAGGTGTATTTTCATACGGATATGAAAAACCAAGTGAAGTTCAACAACGAGCAATTATGCCTATGTTATCTGGTAAAAATTTAATAGTTCAGGCACAGTCAGGAACAGGTAAAACAGCAACATTTAGTATTGGTGTTTTACAGCAAATTGATATAAATATTAAAGAAGTTCAAGCAATAATTCTCTCTCCTACTCGTGAATTAAGTATGCAAACTCATAAGGTTATTAATTCATTATCTGAATTTATGGATATTAATTCGATTGCATGTATTGGCGGCACATCTTTACATACCGATTTTAAATTACTTGAAACAGCTCAAGTAGTTATAGGAACACCTGGACGTATTTATGATTTATTAAATCGCAATAAATTGAAAACAATAAATCTTAAAGTGTGTGTACTAGATGAAGCGGATGAAATTTTATCAAGGGGATTTAAAGAACAAATTTATAATATTTTTTACAATTTGCCAAAGATACAAACCTGTTTATTTTCAGCAACATTGCCTCAAGAAATAATAGAGATTATTCATAAATTTGTAGATACACCAGAACAAATATTGGTTAAAAAAGAAGAACTTACTTTAGCAGGTATTAAACAATTTTTTATTGCAATTGATGAGGAAAAATATAAATTAGATACATTATGTGATTTATATGAAACGCTTACTATTAATCAAGCAATTATATATTGTAATACAAAACATAAGGTTGAATGGTTATCAAATGAAATGACTAAGCGTGATTTCACTGTAACATGTATTCATGGTGAATTAAGTCAACCAGAAAGAGATGTAATTATGAAAAATTTTAGAGATGGAGTTTTTAGAGTATTAATTGCAACTGATTTGCTTGCAAGAGGCATAGATATTCAACAAATCTCTCTAGTTATTAATTTTGATATTCCAACAAACAGAGAGAATTATATACATCGTATTGGACGGTCTGGACGGTTTGGTCGAAAAGGTGTTGCCATTAATTTTATAACTAAACATGATGTATCCCAATTAAAAGATATTGAAACTTTTTATTTGACAGAAATAAATGAAATGCCTCAAAATATATCTGACTTAATATAATGATAAAAATATTAACTATGATTTTTATAATAATTATTATTTTATTAATATTTTATATTTATAATTTTAAAATATATCATTCAAACCAAATAAATACAAAAAAATTAAATATAGCTGTATTGTTTTATGGTAGAACTAATAAATGTTCGCAATGTTATGAAACTATAAAAAAAAGTATAGGAAATCATAATATAGATTATTTTTTATCATCAGACAATTCATTAGAAAAAAATTTAAATAAATTTATTGAAATATATAATCCAGTATTATATAATAATAATTATATTTCACATAATTTTATGATTTATAATTATTTAAAAAATAAAGCACCTGAAACAAATATAGATACTATGATAAGACATTTTATTAACAAAAAAAGAGTATTTGAATTGTTAAACCAATATATATTAAAAACAAATAAAATATATGATGTTGTATTATCTATAAGAACAGATTTATATATTTATGATAGTTTTAATTTTAATAATTTAGATAAAAATACAATATATATACCAAATTGTAATGATTTTCGTAATGGAATAAATGACCAAGTTGCATATGGTACTATAGATGTAATGAAAACATATATGAATATAATAGATAATTTTGATTATTTGATAAATAATAATTTATCTATAACTCATCCTGAAACCTTAACATTAAGTAATTTAAAAAATAAAAATATAAAAATAAAACGATTTAAATTGACTTATAATATTTATAGATATTAAAATATATAATTATTATATGATATTATATATTTTATTATTAATAGTGTTAACAGTGTTAGTATTTAAAGTATTGAAATATAATAGAATTGAAGGATTTAAATCAGATTTAACAAATACAAATAAAAATAACAAAAAATGTTTAATAGTATATTATGGAGGGTCTTTTCGTGAAGGTAATATAGGTTCAACACTACATGATACACAATATGGTTATGAATCACAAAAAAATGCTAGTATAACACATGCAAAATTAAAACAAATATTAAATAAAAAAGGTTTTGAAACAGATATATTAATTAACACAAGACATACTGAATATAAAAAAGATTTATTAAATTGGTATAATCCTTTTAATATTATAATAAATAAAATACCAATACAAATACATGGTAAAGATTATATGATAACTTCTTGTATAGAAAACATTAATAACTTAAAAAAAGAAGAATATAAATTTATATTATTTATACGTATTGATTTATTTTTAAAACCAGATTTTTTTAATGTATTAAATACAGAGTCAAATAAAATAATGTTTTTAGCTAATAATTATGATGCAAAACGATGTACTAATTATAATAATGGGGAACCAGAAGTAGTAGATTTATTTTTGTATATACCTAATAAATATTTTTATATATTAGATAACAAATTTAAATTAAATCATGATGCATTAAGTTATTTAAAAAAACGATATAAATTAAATGATACTGATTTTAATTTTATGACAAATAAAATATTTGATTCTAATTCTTTTATTGATTTAAATTCATATTATGTTATGGGAAGTAGAAGTGAAAATAAAGAAATGCATACTAATGAATTGTTTGAAAATAAAAAAATAAATAAAAAAAATTGTAAATATGATATATATTATCAAAAATATTTAATAAATCCTACTGATTTTTATTTAAATAAATACAAAGATTTTTATCTTACTTAGTATACATTACTTAGTATCTACAAATGTATATGGTGTATATGAATAACATTTAATAGTGTTATTTGTCCAATCATTTGTATTTTTTTTATCTTTATCATACCAATTTTTAGTTTGTTCTCTACCAACCATATAATATAATGGATTATAATCTTTATAAGAATCTGAATCATGATATGTATTCAACATTAATCCAAAATCACTATTTTTTAAATTATGGTTTTGTATATAATATTTCCATAAATCATGGTCTATGCGTAAATCTTTTGTAATAAAAAAATATTTTTTAGGTACATATAAAATAGTTGCATTTACAACTGGATAAGAAACACTATTATCTTTAAAACAATCATGATGAGTCCAATGTTGAGAGACGCATAATATAGTTTCAGATGGTTGAAATGTATTAATAAATTCATCTTTAAAACATATATCATTACGTGTAAATAATAAAAAATCATAATTATTTTTATTTATTTGGTCGACTCCTTTAGTTGCTATATTTTTAATGCTTAATCCAACATCATCTATCATTTCAGTTTGACATGAATATTTTAAATTATAATTATCATATTTTTCTTTTAATTCTTTTTCATATTTACTGCAATATGTAGAAATAGATACATCTATATCAATATTATACTTTTCTTTCATTTGTTTTATAAATTTTATATGAGAATTACATGCATCCATTTGATTATCAAAACTTGATTGTGTATCGCGTGTTCTATCGAATTGTTTCCCTTCTCTAAACGATTCACCATACAATATTAAACAACCTTTTTTAGTTGAAGTAAAACCTTCTTTATTAAAGGTTTTATTTAAAACAACAGATATAATAATAATTAATAATAAAAATAATATTAGTTTTTTCATATTTAATATATATAATGAAAAAAGTAATATTAATAATAATTATATTAATATTTTTTTTTACAATATATAATAATAAAATATATGAAAATTATGAAAATATTAATATTGATATTGGTAATACATTATCAGATTATTATTATAATTTAGTTTTATCTATACTTGAAAAGAGAGATTTTAATTATTCTAATAATTCTCATTATTATAATTCAGAACAAATAAATAATAATAATAAATTTATAAATGAATTTCCGCAACATATTCCATTTGATAAAAATATTTATAATGAATTTATAAAAAATAATATAACTACTGAAATATTAAAACAAAGTTTTAATTTAGGATTTTGGACAACATATACAAAAGAACAAGAAAATATTCATAAAATAATGAAATCAACCATGAATAATATAATGAATAAAACATTTATAAAATTAAAATTAAATAAAGAAGTAAAAGAAACTATTATACATTTTAGATGTGCAGATGTTCCATTTAATAAACACGGAATGTATTATTTTCAAAAATATAGTTTTTTTAATAAAGCATTACAAGATATAGAACAAAAAATAGGTAAAATCAATAATGTTATTATATTATCTTGTACAGACCATTTATCTAATGAAGAAAATAAAAATGCGTGTAATAATTATGCAGATTTATTAAAAACCCATTTATCCAAATATAATCCAAAAATACAATGTAATACTAATGTGGATGATTTTGTATTAATGTTTTATGCACCAGCAGTTATATCTACAATAAGTTCTTTTTCTTTTATGTCAGGATATTTTGGAAATGGTATTTATATACAGCCAAATTTAATGGATCAAAATGAAGAAAAATGTTTAGACTGTAATAATACATATAAGGGTTATAATATACAGCATAATAAAGTAAATGATTATCACAATATAGATGAAGTTTATAAATTATTAATTGAATAATATTAATATGTATAAAACTCAGGATTTATAAATACATTACCTATACATTTATTAAATTCTACATGTTCACATAATTCTGTTTTATCTTGATATTCTCCTATATATTTACAATTCTTTATTGCAGATATTTTGTATATAGCAATTCCTCCAAATGCAGATTTTACAGGTATTAATCTATTTCCTTCATAATGTGTATTTTCTATTATATTTTTTGTTTCTGTAGTTGGGTCTTTATGACAATCATAATCAATATATCCTACTTGTCTTAATGCCCAAATATCGTAATAATTTGTAGTTTGATTACCAGTAAGAACATTCCAATTTTTATGTTTAAAATTTGTATCAATAGTTTCAACAAATTTTCCACTATTATTAATGTCATCCATATCAAGCATAATAAGATAATCGTACCCATTTAATTCTTTCATTTTTTCTATTATTTTATTTCTTCCATTTGCCAGCCGCATTGTTCTTCGTGGTTCTGTTATATTATCTTCAAATATATAATAATAATTAATTTTTTTATTTTCATTTAATATTTTTCTAGTATTATCGGTTGAATCATTTTCATATATAATTACCGCATATGAATTAAATTTTTTTCCACATTCATCTACATGAATTAATGTATTTTTTATATATGGTTCGCAATTTTTAACAGTCCCCGCAAATATAACATTATAATTATATTTATTACTAAAGTGTTCTTTTGTATTGTTAATAAAGATAATAATTATTAATACAATTAATAATATAATTATTAATATATAATTCATTATATTATATTATAATTATATATTATAATGAATTATATATTATACATATTAATAAGTATTGTGTTTTTTATATTATTATTTTTTTTAATAAAAAATAATAAAGAAAATTTTAATGATACAATTAATACAACAACAGATAATTTAAAAATAAAATGTTTTAAAGGTGATAATATAATATGTAAATATTTAAATGATACACATAATTGGGAAGAACATATTTCAAAAAAAATAATAGAACATTATAAACCAAATAGTAATTTTATAGATATAGGTTCTAATTATGGCATTCATTCATTATATGTTGCAAATTATATTAAAAATAATAATTTTAATGGTAAAGTATATTCATATGAAATACAACCAAAAATTTATGATTTATTTATACAAAATATTTCTGACAATAATTTAAATAATTATATTAATCCATATTTAATTGGATTAAGTAATATAAATAATACAATGAATGTAGAATTTATAAATGATTATGATTATGGAAATAATCCAGGAGGAACATCTATTATAGATTTAGATAATAAAAATTTAAATAAAGATAATTTAATATCTACAAATGTTATATTAAAAACATTAGATTCATATAATATTACAAATATTTCTGTAATAAAAATAGATGTAGAAGGGTATGAATTATTAACATTAGAAGGTGCTTTAAATACTATTAATATAAATAAGCCTATTATATTAATAGAAATATGGGGAAAAAAATTAGAAGAATATAAAAATTGGTTTATAAAATATTTGCCAACCTATAAATTAGAACATATATCAAACGATGATTATTTATTAAGACCTTATTAATATAATTCCATATTTATTTTAGGATTTATTATTGAAATTATAAATGGTATATTACTGTTAGAGACATATATTACACGCGCTTAATGCTAAGCCACTCATTTAATATATCATATCTTAATTTATTATCAATATTTTCAATATTATTAAATAATACAATTTTTATTAGTTTTATATATCATATATTTAAATATTATAAAGTATAAATGAAATATATAATTTTATGTGGAGGAATAGATAAAACAACATCTCTCCCCAATCCATTAAACTATGTAAATGGTAGACACCTAATAGAATACATTATAGAAAATATACCTTCTAATGAAATTTATATTTTTTATAATATTTATTTAAAAGAATACAATTTTGAAGAGATAGTTATTAATTTATTTAAACAAAAAACAATCCATTTTTTTAAAATAGATTATTTAACTCGTGGACCAGCTGAATCAGCATATATTGGTGTAAATCAACTAAATATCATTGATAATGATGGACTAATGTTTATAGACAATGATAATGTGCATAATATTCCAAAATTAGAAAATGGTAATTTTATAGGGTATGGATCTAATAAAAATCATGAATCATTTTCATTTATTAAAATAGAAAATAATTGTATAACTAATATTGAAGAAAAAAATAAAATATCTGACAATTATTGTTGTGGAATTTATGGGTTTATTAATTTTGCAATTTTTATAAAATATTGTAAAAAACTTATTGATTCAAACCAATTTTACTTGTCTCAAATTTACAAATTAATGATTGATGATAATATTAAAATTAAACCTATTTCAATACAATATACAAAACTTATTGATACTGAAAATAAACTAGTTGCAAAACCTCTTCGTATATGTTTTGATTTAGATAATACATTGGTTACAAATCCTGTTTTTCCTGATGATTATAGTTCTGTATTACCAATACAAAAAAATATTGCATTACTACATCATTTAAAAAAATTAGGACATGAAATTATTATATATACTGCACGTCGTATGAAAACACATAAAAATAATATTGGCAAGGTTATAAAAGATATAGCCTTAGTTACAATTCAAACATTAGAGAGATTTAATATAGAGTATGATGAATTACTATTTGGAAAACCTGTAGCTGATATTTATATAGATGATAAGGCATTAAATCCGTATATAAATAATATATCTTATTTTGGAATAAATATAGAAGACAATGAATATGTACACAATAAAGTAGACAATAACAAATTTAATAAAATAGTAAAACAAAATAATATTATTAAAAAATCAGGTCCTTATTCTATATTAAAAGGAGAGATAAATTATTACCAACATTTGCCTCTCTCTATAAAACATTTTTATCCTGAAATGTTAAATTATAATAAATTAGATAACAATGTTGAAATATCAATAGATTATATTAAAGGTATACCTCTATTTTATTTATATAAAAATAAATTATTAACTACTGCACACATTGATAAGTTATTTACTATTTTAGATACTATTCATAATTGTGATTATATAGTCAACATTACAGAACAAAATATAAAAAATAATTATATAAAAAAAATACAAGACCGATATAATAAAATAGATTATTGTTTTGAAGATGCAGACAAAACATATGATTATATTATAAGTGAATTAGAAAGAACATATGCCCCACAATTAACAAGTGTTATTCATGGTGATTTTTGGTTTTCAAATATTATTTTAGATTATTCAAATAATATTAAATTAATAGATATGAAAGGCCAAGTAGATGGTATATTAACCATTAATGGTGACAAATATTATGATTATGGCAAATTATATCAAAGCATTTTAGGATATGATTTAATTATAAATGATTGTATAATGGATGAAGAATATCTCTCTACTATGAAAGAATTATTTATCGAGAGATGTATAAGTAACCATTTAAACATAGAATTTATTAAAGCAGTTACTATCTCTTTTTTGTTTTCAAATATATATTTTCTTGAATCAAATGATAAAAAAAATAAAGTTTGGAATTTTATAAAATGTAATTTACTTAATTAAAATATTATTTATAATATAAGATATGAATATAGAAGTACCAATTTCATTAGGTGAAGCATTCGATAAATTAACTATTTTAGATATTAAATATAATAAAATTTTGGATGACCGTAAAAATGTTGTTAAGATTGAATATGATTTATTATTTGATAAATTAAATGAATATATTACAAAATATATTGATTTGTATAACAGTATGAAAAAGGTAAATTTATTAATTTGGGATATGATGGATATTTTAAGAGATGGAACTATAACTGATGAACTATATTTAAAAATTTGCAAAGAAACTATATTATTTAATGATATAAGATTTCGTATTAAAAACAAAATTAATTATATGTCAAAGTCATTATTAAAAGAACAAAAAGGATATAAAATAAATAGATTTATTATTAATCTTAAAAAAAATAGTGATACAATTGAATTAACAAATATTATTAAATATTTTTCAT
>Ga0114971_10002419_pt1 | contig 12820 bp, 18 predicted proteins | sample M_140625_MF_Meta_FD_87320 | JGI IMG/M metagenome (GOLD analysis project Ga0114971, IMG submission 87320) | Freshwater microbial communities from Lake Montjoie, Canada to study carbon cycling - M_140625_MF_MetaG | ecosystem: Environmental > Aquatic > Freshwater > Lake | place: Lake Montjoie... | reverse complement strand
GACACAGGCTCACCGGCAGCTTCTTTAATAGCAGAACTACAAAAACAAGAGATAGGTGTCATGGCCATACATCTGCGTGATTATGCAAGAGCATGTGGATCTTTCTATGATGCAGTACAAGCTAGGACAATTTGTCATATAGATGATCCAAACTTAAGAGCTGCAATCATGGGATCAACAAAAAGACCATTAGGTGACTCATGGGCTTGGAATAGACAAAGTACAACAAACATCACGCCACTTGTAGCGGTAACACTGGCACGCTATGGAGTAGTGACCAAAATAGAGGATAGACCAGTGGCAAGGAGTAAGATGTACTAATGAAATACTTATCAACCATATTACAAGTTTCAGGATCTTTACTGTTAGTCTTAGGTGTCGCATCTATTAACTTGATTAGTGCAGTATTATTAGGCGGCGTATTTCTAATTTTATTCGGCATTGCTTTAGAGGTCAGAGGTAAATAATGCTTGGCAAGCTACTCAAGAGGCAGATACAACCCGGCATTGCTTATACGGCATCTGGCTATGTAGATTCACTTGGTAGAGTTGGCAGATTTTTTGAAGGCAATTATGCAGGTACTTATGTAGATGGCCGAACTGCATTAGGCATACCTGCAATCTATCGCGGTATCTCACTTATTGCAGATGCTATTGGTGCATTAGATCTTTGCGCATACCGCAATGGTCAAGAAATTATGCCTAAGCCAAATATTTTAGCGCGGCCTAATCCAACAGAAACACGCATGGAAACAATTTCTGCAATGGCCGCTGGTCTTTTGATGGATGGTAATTATATTGCAGTGTTAGGTGAGCCGGGAGCTAATGGCTATCCGGACAGTCTTTATCCTGTTGCACCTGATCGCGTACAAGTTACAAGAGATAAAGGTAGAATTGTATATCGCATTGATGATAAAACTTATGACAGATCTGAAATATTCCACATTAAAAATTTTACTATGCCCGGTGACATTGTAGGTAGAGGTATTTTAGCTGTTGCAAAACAATCATTAGGAAAAGAAATTGCTATCAATGAATATGCTGCAAGATACTTTGATGGCGGAGTAAATCCAACAGCTGTAATTAAATCAGCTAATCCAGATCTTACAAGTGAGGAAGCGGATGCTCTTAAGTCTGCATGGATGTCAATGTACTCATCACGCAATAGATCACCTGTAGTTATGAACGCATCCACAGACTTTGAGGTGTTAAGTAGTAACGCAGCTGAAAGCCAATTAGTAGAGGCACAAACAGCCGGACTTACAGAGGCCGCAAACATCCTTGGAATACCGGCCTACTATCTGGGCGCACCAAACAGTAGCCGCACCTATAGCAATGTTGAAGAAGAAAACTTACAGCTGATCAAGTTTTCAATTCAACCCATAGCCGAAAGAATAGAAGCTGCTTTTTCAGATTTATTAGTGCGTGGACAGACTGCTAAATTTAAGTATGATTCTATGTTAAAGACAGATACAGCTAGTAGATATGCGGCTTATGCAACAGCATTATCAAGCGGATTTTTAACTGTGGATGAAGTCAGAGAGAGAGAAAATCTTGAATCAATGGATTATGAGGTCGGCGAAAATGATGTTGAAACAGATGCAACCGCACAGATACAAGAGGTAACTGACAATGAGCAATGACATAGAAAATAGGCGTTACAATGTTGAGTTTGAATTACGCCTTGCAGATGGTGATGGGCGCACTATCTATGGCATGGCAGTCCCATATAACAAAGAGCAGCGTATAAATAACACTATCACTGAGATATTCAGAAAAGGTGTTTTTGCAGATGTAATTCGCGCCCCTCACAGAGTAAAACTTTTGCGCGGCCATGGGGAAAATAATGTGTTAGGTAGAGCCACACTCTTAAAAGAAACAGATGAAGGTTTATATGCAGAGTTTAGAATTTCCAAAACAAGAGAAGGTGATGAAGCTTTAGAGCTAGTAAGAGATGGCGCACTAGATCAATTATCTATTGGCTTTATGCCGATTAAAAATCGCAAAAGACCAGATGGTGTGATGGAGCGTATCAAGGCACATCTAGCTGAGGTATCACTTGTAACCTTTGGAGCTTATGGAGATATGGCCGCTGTTGCCGGAGTGCGACAAGGTGCGCCTCAAGTTACACCTAGACTAGATGAAGCTAGGAAGATATTAGATGCCATACAGCATAGTAAGTGATCACCCAGACTGCGAAGGCTTTGCAGTAGTTAAAGATGATAACAATGAGGTTTTAGGCTGTCACAAAACACTAGCTCAAGCTGAGGAACAATTAACAGCTATTAACATTGCAGAGTTTGGCACAAGAGAGTTACCACAAAACTACAGACCGGCATCTAGTGAAGATGTGCCAGAGGGTCGCAATTGCGCTAATTGTCTATTTTATGAATCACCTTATTGTGAATTATGGGATGCTAATGTCAAAGCTGAATATTATTGCAATCGCTGGGCTGTTATGCCAGAAACCTATGATATATCTGGATTTGATCAATCAAGAGCTGTTAGCTATACACCTACAGCTGCAATGAGGTCAGAGGCACAAAGAGGACTTGATTGGCGTAGAGAGTTTGGCAGAGGTGGCACTGAAATAGGTATTGCAAGAGGTAGAGATATTGCAGGTGGCAAAGACTTGCCTTTAGAAACAGTCAATCGCATGGTATCTTTTTTTGCAAGACATGAAGTAGATAAACAAGCTGAGGGCTTTAGTCCCGGAGAAGATGGCTACCCATCAAACGGCAGAATTGCTTGGGCATTATGGGGCGGTGATGCCGGTAAGTCTTGGGCAGAAAACATAGCAAACCAAGATAGAGATTATCATGAAGACAAAGAGAAGAAACCAAGATACAACACAGCTGTACAAATATTACAAAACTTAAAAAAACAGATATAATATAAAGAGTAGAACACCTGACCCTGTATTGCAGCGAGTCACACCTTCTCACAAACCAAACTAATTTATAGGAGAAAAATGTCAAATACATTTCTAGCCTCTCTGCGTGAGAAGCGTGAAACAAAGACTGCTCTTATTTCATCAACAGTAGAGCGTGCAGCAGAAGAGCTACGCGATCTATCAGAGGTTGAACTTGCCAATGTAGAGGCACTAAACCTTGAAGTAAAAAAGTTAGATGAAAGAATTGAGCAGATGTCAGATATTGAATTGCGCAATCAAAAGGCTGCTGATTTAGCTGCCAAAGTTGATGCCAATGTTGATACAAACAAAGAAACACGCGCCGGCGGTTTTACTGTCACACGCGAAGAATTAACTTACTCAGAGCGCACCGCAGATAAATTCTTAGGTGATGCACTAAAAGCTCAATTCGCAAATGACTATGATGCGGCAGAGCGTATTCAACGCCATCAAAAAGAAATGGCTGTTGAAAAGCGTGCATCTGATTCAGGTAATTTTGCAGGTCTTGTAGTACCACAATATCTAGTTGATTTGTATGCACCATTAGCACGCGCCGGTAGGCCGTTTGCAGATGCCGCACGCAAGCATCCACTACCTGCACAGGGTATGTCAGTGGTTATCAGCCGTATTACAACCGGTACAGGTGTTGCTTATCAAACATCTGAAAACACAGCCGCAGTTAGCACAGATCCAGACGATACAACACTCACAGTAAATGTGAACACAATCGCTGGACAAAACAGCATCTCAAAACAAGCATTACTACGCGGATACAATATTGAAAACATTGTATTAGCAGATTTGTTACGCGCTTATCACACAAAACTTGATGATGCGCTTCTAAATGGATCAGGATCAAATGGACAGCCATTAGGTCTAAAAGGTATGACAACAGGAATCTTGGTTACTTACACAGCGACCACAGGTACAGTTGCAGGCCTTTATCCAAAAATTGCAGATTCAATCCAACAGATTCAATCTACAATTTATGCTAATCCAAATGCAATCATCATGCACCCACGCCGCTTAGGTTTCCTATTGGCTGGAGTAGATGGTTCAAATCGCCCACTTGTAGTACCAAACGCTTACAATCCAATGAACGCAATTGGAACAGGCAATGGAACACCACAATACGGCAATAGCGGTTATTCAATTCTTGGATTGCCAATTATTACTGATGCGAATGTTGCAACAAATATTGGCGCAGGCACTAATCAAGATACAATCTTTGTGGTTGATCTTAATGAGTGTCATCTTTGGGAAGAAGCTGGCTCACCTACTTATGTTAAGTTTGAAGAGCCAAATGGCAAGGTTGCAATCAACATTGTCATGTTTGGTATGTCAGCCTTTACATCACTGCGTTATCCCGGCGCAATTGCTCAGATCAATGGTACTGGCTTAGCCGCACCAAGCTTCTAAGCAATAAGTTTCTAAGCCCCTTACCCTTCCAAGGGGCTTAGATCCTAACTATGGCCAGTATTTAAGAATTGGAGTTTGCTTAATGTCCCAGAGCAATACAGGTTTTGGATACTGGCCATGGCTATAACAAACGGCTACGCGACACTTGCAGCCATGAAGGCTTACTTGTCTATCTCAGATACAACAGATGACACCTTACTTGAAACCTTAGTGGAGTCAGCATCACGCTCAATTGACAAGATTGCTAACCGCAGATTTTATGCTGACACCTCAGCTACAGTACGCCTTTATAGAGCCTACTCAAATGTCTTTGTTTATACAGATGACATTAGTAGCACCACTGGTCTTATAGTAAAAGTAGATGAAGCCGGCAATGGCACTTACACAAAAACACTAACTTTGAACACAGATTTTATTATGGATCCGCTGACAGCCTCAGCTCTTGGCAGACCCTTTACACAATTGACCATGGTATCTAATACTGAAACTTGGCCTATATTTCCGGGCTTAACACAAAACGGCTTACGCCCCGGCGTACAAGTTACAGCTAAGTTTGGCTGGCCATCTGTACCAAGTGATGTCAATGTAGCTTGTTTAATTCTTACAGCTGATCTATACAAGCGCAAAGATGCTCCGGGCGGTGTCTTAGGTCTTGGTGATCTAGGGGTCATACGCATGTCACCAGTAGGCAGAGATGTGTCACAGATGATTAGGGCTTATCAAAAGATTGCTATTGCCTAATGGTGCCAAGTACAGTAAGGACAAATCTTAAAACAGCTCTTACAGCTATCACAGGATTGCGTGTCATGGATTATGTCCCTGATTCTACAAATGTCCCTACCAATAATGCTTTTGCAGTTATTGGTCAATTGTCTATGAATTATGATTACACACTTAACAGAGGCTTTGACTCTGCAACCTGCAATATAATTGTTATGGTCGGGCGCATGAGCGAAAAAGATGGACAATCAAGATTGGATGGGCTACTCAGCTCATCCGGTTCAACCTCAATCAAAGCCGCTATTGAGGCTGATAAAACACTAAGCGGTGCAGTGCAAACTTTAAGAGTTGTGTCTGCATCACCAGGCACAATAACATCCGCTAGTATTGATTACCTAAGTTATCAATACTCAGTGGAGTTGATAGGTTAGCGAAAGGAAAAATATGGCCATATTTATGGGTAATAAAGTAGCAGTCATTGTAGGTACATCAACCATATCTTCATTTGTCAGCACTGTAAGTCTTAACCGCGAAGTAGAGGCAGTAACTATCACCGCCATGAACGATAATATACAAAATATGGTGGGGGGCGTTGAGGTAAGCTCAGTTTCTATGGAAATCTTCAACGATTTTGCGGCAGCTTCAGTGAACAGTCTTTTTGAAGATGCGATTGGTTCAAAACTGGCAATCAAATTGATCCCAGTTACCGGTACAGTATCAGCTACAAATCCAAGCTATAGCATGTCATGTTTGATTACTCAATGGACACCGATCTCAGGCAGCACAGATTCAGCTGCTACAGCCTCAGTGACCTTCCCAGTAACAGCATTGACTAAAGCTACAAGCTAAGAAGAAAAGGTGGGACATGCACAAGATTGAAATAACAAAGAAAGACGGTAAAAAGATTACTTATGATCTTACGCCATCTGTCAAAGTAGCCTTTGAGGCTGAGTTTAAGACAGGATGGCGTAAGAGATTAAGTGAACTACAACTTGAGTCAGATCTTTGGTGGTTTGCACATGCTCTTGAAAAGGCGGCGGGCAAAACGGACAAAGAGTTTGGTGATGATTACATCAATGAATTTATAGATGTTGATTTGTTGTATGAAGCAAAAAATGGCTAGACCGACATGGACAAATTTGGGAAGTCGCCGCCATTTCGGTTAGCACAGGTATTAGCCCTAAAGATTTATTAGAGGTTGATCCGGCAGTGTATATGGCGATTAAAGCAATATTGCAAGAACAGGCTGCAAAAACAAAAGGGACAGTCAGGCGGAGATAGTGGCAAAGCTTAAGTCAGACAGATCTCTCAAGGCTGTTTATGTATCAGGATTAGATGAACTTATGAAAAAAATAGAGAAGGTGAATCCAGATGCAAAAAAATTATTTAAGAAAGAATTACGCAAACAAATAAAACCTGTAGAAAAACTAGCCAAGAGTTTTATACCGGCAGAGGTGTTTCCTGGCTGGAGAGATACTAAGCCTTATTATCCACCTACATGGGGATGGGCTTTTGATCAAACTCACAGAGGCCGTACCTACGGCAAAACAAATCAATCCAGATGGCAATGGTCGCAACAAGAGGCTATAGCCGGTGTAAAAATTACAAGCGCACAAGTTAAAGTAGCTAGGCGCGGCTTTGGTATTGAAACAACAGCTCTAGCCTTGGTAAATGCCTCAGTGCCGGGAATAATTTTTGAATTGACAGGCAGCGGTACGGCTAGGAGCAGAGGCAAAACAAGGCGCGTAAGCCGCAACCCTAATGCTAGTGAATACTTTATCCGTAAAGTATCACAAACTCATGGCGCAATTGCCGGAGATGGTAAAGGTAAAAGAGTAATCTACAAAGCTACAGCTGAAAAAGGCGCACAAGCTTTAGCCGGCATACAGGCTGTTATTGACAAATATCTCAAACAATCATTTGGGGGTGTGTAATGGCATTGAGTCAAAATGTTGTAATTAACTTTCTTACCAAATTTGATAAAAAAGGTTTGCAGCGTGCAACTAAAGAATTAAAAGGTTTTGATAAAGCTGTTGCAACTGGGGCATTTGGATTAAAGTCTTTTGCCAAGGTTGGGGCAATTGGCGCAGCGGCAGGTCTAGCTGTATTTGTCAAAAACTCTATCGCGGCTGCATTAGCTCAAGAAAGATTAGATAAACAATTACAAATTTCTTTGAAAAGCATTGGGGAACAATTTGAACTGCCCGGTGTAAAAAATTTTATAGCCGATTTACAACGCGCTACAAATATCACTGAGGATCAATTAGTACCTGCATTGCGACAACTTATTTCACAAACTGGTGATCTGCAAATATCACAAACATTATTAAGTAAAGCATTAGATATTTCAGCCGGCACTGGTGCTGATTTGAATAGTGTGCTTGATGCTATAAACAAGGCGGCGATAGGAAACTATAAATCAATAGGGGCTTTAGGTGTTGGATTTACAGCCGCAGAAGCCAAATCAATGGGCTTTGTAGAGTTAATGCAGAATTTAGATAAATATGCCGGATCAGCCGAAGCACAAACTAAAACATTTGCAGGCCAACTAGAATCATTTAAGATTAGTGCAGGTGAAGCCACTGAAACATTAGGTCAGGGATTCATTACAGCCGCATCATTGATAGCAACTGGATCAGATCAATTAGATGTGTTTGGCTATAAACTAGAAAATGTTGCAACTCAATTTAGCGACATAATGGTTGGTACTTCTAAATCTTTTGGTGATAAAGGCTTAGGTGGATATTTAGATGTCGCCATTGTTTTACTACAAGGCTTAGTTGGTGAATCAAGTAAGTTACAACAATTAGAAAAAGATGGTATTAAATTAAGGCAAGAACGCATATTAAAAGAACAAGGTTTATACGGCCTATCCGGATCAGTTTTAGATGCTTTACAAAATCAAGGTAAGAGTACCAAAAAACAATTGACCTATGCTGAAATGCTAAAGAAAATACAGGCAGATAATTTGGCTAGAGAGAAAAAATTAACCGCAGAAAAAACAGCGCAACAAGCATTAGACAAAAAGAAGGCTGAGTTATCAGCTATGTTTGACATGGATAGAATTAACCTACAAGCTGCCTTGAGCCGTAAATTGTCAGGTGAGGATGAGATCCGCGTAAAGTTATTACAAAAATTAGCAGATGGTACCGCTAAAGCTATTGATGAAGCTTTGAGATATGCAGATGTACTTAAAGTTATTGAGGATGGGAAAATTACAACCGCAGAGGTTGAGATGTTAGCTAAAAAATGGGGTATGACTACTGTTGAAGTCTTACTCTACTTACAACAATTGTTTGCAGCTAATGATGAGTTACGCAAAATGCTTGCTTTAATGGATGAACTGAGCAAGAAAAAATTTACTTTACCAACTGTAGAAGCTGATTTATCTCAAATAAGTCCCAAAATACAACAACAAATTTTATCAGGTGCAGACCCAATTGCAGCCGGAGAGCAAGTTAGATTAGATCTAAAAAAACAATTGGGCAAAATGGATCCAACCGGATCCGGTGCAGCGGCTAGTGGTAGATTGACCGCTCAAGCAATTGCTTATTATCAAAACCTCTTAGATATACCACGCATGGCAGATGGTGGCATTGTTAATAAGCCAACAATGGCAATGATCGGAGAAGCTGGAGCTGAGGCTGTAATCCCATTAGATCGCATGGGTAGCATGGGTACAAAGGTGGTTGTAAATGTGCAAGGCTCTGTAATCTCTGAGGGTCAATTACAATCTGTAATCCAAGATGTTTTGTATAACTTAAACCGCACCGGTGCAGTCACCCAGTTAGCAAACCTAGGTAGATAATGCCGGCGGCAGTATTTAAGGCGGAGATAGATTTCTCAAACGGAGCTAGTTTTGACCCGAGCCTTGTCCTAGATGACATCAATACAGTTTTAGACTCAGCTGTTTTAGGTACAGCTGCCGCAGATATTGTAGATATAACAGCCTTTGTGACTCAGTGCTACATAAGGCGTGCCTTCAATAGATCCTCTGACTCATTTATTGGTGGCAATGCAAAAATAGTATTTGTAGATCAAACAGGTACATTTAACCCTGCCAATACATCCTCATCTCTGTACGGCAAAATTAAACCTATGCGTAAGATACGCATGACTGCAACTTTCAACAGCATTAAGTACAGCCTTGGATCTTTTTATGTTCAAGAGTGGAATTACAAAAGTCCTAGCGGATTTGACCCTGCCTATGTAACGCTCAATTGTGTAGATGGTTTTCAGCTGCTAAACCTTACTACCTTGACTACAGTCAGTGGTGGTAGTGCCGGACAGACCACAGCGCAAAGGGTTACAAGTTTGCTTGATGCTGGAGATTGGCCGGGTGGCATGAGGGACATATCTACAACAGCTATTACTACAGTACAAGCCGATAGCGGCAACTCAAGATCTTTACTTGCCTCTCTGCAAGAAATTGAGCAAACAGAAACCGGGGCTTTGTATGTGGATCAAAGGGGCTTTGTCAAGTTCATGTCAAGGACAGACATCATTACTGCCTCTGGATCTTCACTTACAAAATTTTCAGATGTCAATGGATCAGGTGATATTACCTTTCAAAATGTTGAATTTGATATATCTGACTTTCAAATGATTAACAAAGTAACTGTCACGCCATCTGGATTGACAGCTCAAACAGCTAGTGACACTACAAGCATTGATGATTATTTTCAGCATAGTAGGGTCAGATCAGGCCTTATGCAGACTGAGGCAGATGCTCTATCTCAAGCTCAAATGATTATTGCCTCACGCAAAGAGCAAGGTGTTGATATACAACTAAACTCTTTGACTGTAGATGCCTATAGTCAAGATGATCCTGCTAGGACTACAGCGGCTTTAGAGCTTGATATTTTTAACCCTATTGAGGTCACGCAAACCTTACCTGCCGGCAATGTAGTCAGTGACAGTGTTATAGCAGGGGTGCAATACCAGATTACCCCTAATTCTTTTCTTGTAACATTTTCATGTGCTCAACCCTTTGCGGTAGGTTTTTTGCTAGACTCAGCCGTTGATGGTGTACTTGATGAAGATAGTTTGAGTTACTAGGAGATACATGGCAAAACAGACATTTACCACTGGCCAAGTTTTGCTTGCCAGTCAGCTCACGTCCCTGCAACAGACTGCAATGCTTGGCGGAGCCGCCTCAGCTAAAACAGCTTCATATACATTAGTAGCCGCGGATGCTGGCACTGCAATATCAATGACATCTACAAGTGCTACAACAATTACAGTCAATACCGGATTGTTTGCAGCCGGTGACACAGTACAAATAACAAATTTAGGTAGCGGAGTTTCAACAATTACAGCCGGTACAGCCACAGTTAATACATCTGCATCATTAGCATTAGCACAATATGAAAGCGGCACATTAGATTTTACTAGTACTTCAGCCGCCATATTTATTAAAGGCGCAGGTGCGGCGGCAACCGGTGGCACTCCTGCTGGAACAGTAATTTTTTACGGAAAAAATTCTGCACCAACTGGATATTTAAAAGCAAACGGCGCAGCAGTATCTCGCTCAACTTATTCAGATTTATTTACTGCCATTAGCACAACATTCGGCGTTGGTGATGGTTCAACAACATTTAATGTTCCTGATATGCGAGGTTATTTTGCTAGAGGTTGGGTCGATGATGGAACAATTGATTCGGGTCGATCTTTTGGTTCAACTCAAGTTGCTTCCGCTTTAGCATACAACAGATCAGGCGCATCAAATTTTCCACTTTCAGGTGGTTCAGATTTTGATTCAACTTCTAATGCAAGCGGTGGTAGTGGCACATCAGGTAACATCGAAACATTACAGTTTGGAAGAGTTCGACCATACAATGTTGCTTTACTCGCTTGCATTAAATTCTAAGGAGAATCATGAAAATTTACAATTACAATCCTGAAAACGGATATTTTGTTGGAGAAAGTTTAGCGGATGAAAGTCCATTAGAATCAGGCGTTTATTTAATACCAGCACATGCAACAGAAATTGTTGCGCCAAAAGCAACTAAAGGAAAAGTTGTTGTTTGGAATGGTAACGATTGGGAATTACAAGATTTGCCTGTTGCGCCAATAATTGATAATTCAGAGCATGAAGCCAAACAAGCAGCACGCCTAGCCATTTTAGAAAAACTTGGCTTAACTGCCGATGAAGCAAAATTGATACTTGGCTAACGGCACAATCTTGAAGAAGTGTGTAATGGATGGCAAGAATTATTGAGCTAACAAGTCCTAATGGATGGCCGGCTAGTGAAGACCGCAAAGCTATAGGCATACAATCTTTTGCCATACCAGCCACATCTCTTAAGATTGCATGTGCAAAAGATGTAGCACCAATACTTGTTGCCTTTTGCCAAGAGTTTGATGAGCTTGTAGAGCCTATTGACCAAGGTCAATTAGATGACTGGGGTTATGCTTTTAGGATGACTAGAGGATCAAATAAAGTTTTAAGCAATCACTCATCCGGCACAGCTGTAGATTTGAACGCTACAAAACACCCTTTAGGTAAGTCAAATACATTTACAAAAGAGCAAAGAAATACTATACAATTGCTTTTAGTTAAGTATGGCTTGGCTTGGGGCGGCAACTACAAAAAGCGTAAGGATGAAATGCACTTTGAAATAACCATGAATAAAAATCAAGTGCAAAATAAAATCAAACAGTTAGGAATAAAATGAAACTGAGCGCAAAACAAAAGGCAATTATCAAATCCTATCTACGCAGTCTAGCCGCTGCTACTGTCACTACAGCTTTAGCTTTAGTAGCTGACATACGCCCTGAGCTATCTATCCTTGCAGGTGCGTTAGTCGCTCCTTTAATCAGATACTTTGATGGCACAGATAAGGCCTTTGGCCGTAATAGCTAATGAGTGCCAATGACATGGCCGCTCTTGCAGTAGCTCTTTTAACAATTGTTGCCTCTGTTTTTGCAGGTATTAGATGGATAGTCAAACACTATTTATCAGAGCTAAAAGATGACCATAATGGTGGGCATAATTTAGAGGGCAGAGTCAGGCGCATAGAAAATAAGCTAGACACGCTATATGAAATACTCATAACTAAAAATTAACCTGCATACCCTTCTCTCATGAAAAGCTGCGTGATTGTGCCAAGTAGAGGCAGACCTGAAAACATGGCCAGACTAGCTGCATCTTTTCTTGGCACAAACGCATCTGTAGATCTGTATGCTGTTATAGATAATGATGATGCAAAATGGGATGAGTATGCGAAAAATGAAGACTATAAATGCTTGCCTTCGGAGAATAAGACGGGCGGTTGTGCCAAAGCTCTTAATGATGCTGCGGTGCATTTACTTGATTACAGTCGCTTCCCTCTTTATGATCTGTACATTTTCATGGGTGATGATCACCTGCCTAGATCGCTGGATTGGGACAAGGCTTTTGAAAAAGCGTTATTAGGTAAAACCGGCATTGCCTATGGTGATGATCTTTTGCAAGGACAAAATCTACCTACAGCTTTTGCAATGACCAGAGATATTGTTGATCAGCTAAGAGGTATTACTTTTCCCGGTTGCATACATTTGTATTTTGATAACTTTGTAAAACAATTAGCAATAGATCTTGGCTGTCTTGTTTATCTACCAGATGTGATAATTGAACACCTGCACCCGGCAGCTGGTAAAGCTGAGATGGATGAAGGTTATGAAAGAGTTAATCAAGTTAAATGGTATGAAGAAGATTTACTAACCTTGCAAACTTACCTAAGATCTAAAGAGTATGCAGATCTTGTACATGCACTTAAATGAAAGTCCT
>Ga0114971_10002414_pt1 | contig 12829 bp, 7 predicted proteins | sample M_140625_MF_Meta_FD_87320 | JGI IMG/M metagenome (GOLD analysis project Ga0114971, IMG submission 87320) | Freshwater microbial communities from Lake Montjoie, Canada to study carbon cycling - M_140625_MF_MetaG | ecosystem: Environmental > Aquatic > Freshwater > Lake | place: Lake Montjoie... | reverse complement strand
TTTCTGTGTTTTTTTTCGTTTCCAGGTCTACAAAGACATCCAAATCATTCTCCGTACCTGAAATATTGACGATTCCACGAGCAAACGCTTTACCATAGTAAACATCACCTTCTTTGTATTTGGTATTTAAGACCATAAACTGTTCAATAGCAGCATTTCTTTTTGTTAATGGATTCATTTTACGGATGTCGTCTTCCATATTAATTTGCACATCAAAATTCCAATCACTAAAGTTATTATGGTTAATTGTGCCGATGATGTAGGAAACATTTCCAAGCTCATCATAGAGCGGAATGTTCGTCATTTCAAACGATTCTTTCCTCACATCAATGATTCCTTCTGTTCGGTATTTTACGCCAAGAAGTTCCACCTCAGCTCCACCGTTCAATAGTCGTAATTTTCCGCTTAATTCGGGTTTGTCTGGACTACCTTTCACCTGAATGTTTCCATTCACCTTACCTTGAATATCCTTCACAATCTCTGGGTCTACAAAAGCATTGGCAAACTTTATATCCGTTTGATCAAATTTCAATTTCAAGTCAAGTTCATTTTTCTTAACTGCATATAATCCATTGAAATCAAAAGTGCGCATGCCCCGATATTTCAATTCACCCTGCATGAAAATACTCTCCCTTTTTTCGTTCCAATCTGTTAGGACGGAAACCGTACCAACTTCTTCTCCATCTATGAAAAAATTATCCAAGCGCGCATCACAGCTAAAGTTAAAGTTTGTGTAAGGATTGGAAATATCCCCCCATCCCGAAAACGAACCCGCATATTGCTGCTCCATTCCAAACATGCGACTCAATTCCTCCAATTTCAATTGGGTTACTTGGTAATGCATTTTGTCGTGGTCGTTATTGGTCAAACAGCCAGAGACCTTTATTAATTGTTCTCCTCTTGACAAACGGAAATCTTGAATGCTCAAATCATTGTTTGCCAGGGTGATGTCCGATTGATTTTCAATTTCCCACTTGAATCCATTAATGGAGAAAAACGAAGGTTTCAAAACAAAATTAATTTGATCATCTTCCAGGATGGTGGTGGTCCACTTAACAGAAGAATAATCGTTGGACTGTTTGTCCCAAATCAACGAGGATTCTAGGATTCCATTTTTTCCTTCATTTAGAAACTCTACACCTTTAAAAGACATCGAATCATCGTAATTCACTTCAGCAATGACTAAATTTCCGCTTACACCAGAAGAAGTAATGGATTGATTCATATCAATCGCATTCAATCGTAAATCATTAAAGCGAATTTCTTTACTTTTCAGCTCAGCAACGAGCAAATCCTCCATGGATTTATACGATCCACTTAAAACTGTTCCACTTGAAATGTTTAGTCCCGGTACAAATATCTTTAGGAAATCATTGATTTCATTGACTTGAAACTGATACGTAAAGTCGCTATAAGCACGATTGTTTTCCTTCAGGTCTTTCGACACTGTAAGGGAAGGTAATACCATCGAAAGACTTTGCAGGAAATCATTCACAACCGTTTTATAATCTATCTTTCCTTGAATTCGGGCACCCAATAATCCACTTTGCAAGTTAATAAAATCCGAGTTATTTTGTCGATCAAAAATGAGGTTCGAATGATTTAACTCCATTTTATTTCCCGCTTCTTCGTAAGAAAACATACCCGCATTTAACAATCCTGATAACTCGTCAAAACTCGTCCCATTGATTGTTGCATTTAAGGTAGTTGTCAAGTGAGATTCTTCCGCTTCCGTCAAGTATAAGTTTTTCAGGTCACTTGAATGAATCGCTAACTCTATTTTGTAATGCGGGATATTGTTTAGTGAAATCGTTCCCGAATAATCCAAGTCTAAGTTTGGATCCTTAATTTGCAGCGTAGACTTAAATTGTTCATCGACAATTTGTCCATCTGTCAAGTGAATATTCGTATAAGAATATCCAAGGTAGTCCAAACTACTTAGGTCCGCCGACATGTTGTTTAACTTATAAGCCCCGTCATTCGCAAAGAATCCATCAAAACGAACGAAGCCATTTGCGAGTCCAAAATCAGAGACATCCGTTAATTTAGCGACATCTAACGATTGAATTTGAATAAACGTTGAGTCAACTTGAACAGGACTCAAGGCGACACCATCTGATTTAAATTCCAAACGCATCGGACTTTTCAATCCAACTTTTCCAATGGCTGTTTGCGCTTCTTTCAGCTGAACCTGAATACGCGATAGGTCTCCATTGATTTGAAGGTTTTTGATTTTGGCAAATTCCAATAGATCAACAGTAGAGCCTAAATCAATCGAAGCAACTCCGTCTGGCATCTTAAATCGCGCTAAATCCTGCACTGAAATGTTTGCTGAACGAATAAACTCGTTTAGTTTTCCACGATCCCCTTTACGAAAATCTGGAAGAATGAAGTTTCCTTTGATATAAGAACGTTGACCAAACCTTAAATGAAGATCTGTTAAGGTGAGGTTGCGAAGTCTCTGGGAAATACTACCGGAGAGCGCAATTCGATCTGTCATTCCTTTTAATTCCGGTGCAAAATAACTGATGTCAGACAAATTAATGGTACTCGGCGCAAGAAACGCATCGAAAATCACCTCATCATCAAAGGAATTAAGCGCATCCCAGATTTTAAAGTCAAAATTAAACTTCGGAAAATGAATGTTCGTTTTCGCTGTCTTGATATTGAAATTACGCAAATGCAATCCTTTCTCGAGAATGGTCACATGCGCAGAAAGTTGGTCGATCTGAATTCCAGCTCGTTCTTTAAATGTCAATCGGTCTAGTTGAAACGCCACATCATTTCCGCGAATCTTAAAATTACTTGCCAAAAGCTGAACATTTTTTAACTCCAAATGATCGTAATCTACACCATACGGCATCGTATATTTTCGATTATCATCATATTTGATGTGAAAATCACGCAGGGAAACTCGATGCAAGTCTAGTTTTATCGGTTTCGACTTGGTCGTAGATTTTTCCGAACTCCCGAAATAATCCTGCAAGAAAGCATAATTATAAGCACCGGATTTTTTATCCCGCTGGACATTGAACATCCCTTTCTTCAATAAAATTTCATCCAGTACAAATTCATTTTTAATGATTTTCAATTCGTCAAGTGTCACAAGTATTTCATCGACAGAAACCAAGGTGTCATTTTTCAAATCCTTGATCATCAATCCTTTTAGCGCAATCTTATTTAAGAAAACGATTTCGAGTTGCTCTAATTTAACCGTTGTTTTTAATTCGGAAGATAAGTAAGTGGTGGCTTGACGCGCAAAATAAGATTGTACACTGGGGAAGCGAACAATAAAGGCAAGGAGCAACACGGACAGCAAAATCCATTCCACTGCAATACCGAATATGCGACCCAAGAATTTAAGTACCTTTGCCATTAGCATTACAAATTTAATAATCTTTTAGCAGTGAAAGACACGATTATACTTGGCATTGAATCTTCTTGCGACGATACCTCCGCGGCGGTTCTTCGTGGAAGTCAGATTTTGTCCAATATTATCGCTGGTCAGGCAGTGCATGAGCAATTTGGTGGGGTTGTTCCCGAATTGGCTTCTAGAGCCCATCAAGAAAATATTGTGCCAGTTGTTACCACTGCACTTTCGGAGGCAGGAATTCAATTGGAGGACGTTGACGCCATCGCCTTTACGCAAGGTCCTGGACTCCTGGGTTCACTTACCGTTGGAACATCTTTTGCCAAAGCCTTAGCACTCGCGACAAATAAGCCTTTGATTCCCGTTCACCACATGAAAGCGCATATTTTGGCGCATTTTATTGATGATGCAAGCGAAATGAAACCAAGCTTTCCATTTTTGTGTTTGACTGTTTCTGGCGGACATACGCAAATTGTTCGGGTGGACACTCCTTTAGAGATGGAAGTGCTTGGAAATACGATTGATGACGCGGCTGGTGAAGCTTTCGATAAAGCAGCTAAAATGCTGGGTCTTCCTTATCCCGGTGGACCTTTCATCGACAAATATGCTCAACTCGGAGACCCACAAGCATTTCAATTTTCAAAACCGCGCATTGAAGGATTGAACTTTAGTTTCAGCGGACTCAAAACATCGATTTTATATGCTCTTCGCGATCAAGTCAAATTGAACGAGGACTTCATTGAAGCTCACCGCAACGATTTGTGCGCGTCCATTCAAAATAGTATTGTCAGTATTTTGATGGAGAAAATCGAGAAAGCCGTTAAGGAAACCGGAATTCAATGTGTCGCCATTGCCGGTGGTGTTTCAGCGAATAGCGAACTACGAAAACGATTAAATGCTAAAATAGAAACGGGATGGAAAGTGTCTATTCCAAAATTCTCCTATTGTACCGACAATGCGGCAATGATTGCGATGGCAGGTAAATTTCTCTTTGAAAGTGGCGTTCGTGCAGATCAATCTATCAGTGCTCAAGCGCGTCTAGCGTGGTGATTCGGTAACATATGTTGCTCGGCTATGTCCCAAAAGTTTCGTAATTTCGAAGACTCAGAAATCATTCAATGAAAATGTATCGCATCCTCTTTGTGCTCTTATTGACTTTTACATCCCTCGCACATGCTCAAAATCATGTCAAATGGACGTTTAGTTACGTTGCCAAATCGAGTACCGTGATTGCAAGTGGTGAAATCGATGCAGGATGGCACTTATATTCGCAGAAAACAGACGAAAATGCTGGTCCAATTCCGACAAAAATGGTCATTGAGCCATCCAAAAACTACAAAATCATCGGTGCCGCAGTGGAAGGAACTGTTCCTCACGAAATATTCGACAAAAACTTTGAATCGACAGTTTATTTGTTTGAAACACACTACGCTGTCGAACAACTAATTAATGTAAAAAAACCAGGGACATTAAACGGTGAAATGCAGTATATGATCTGCGACGATACCAAATGCCTCCCTCCTATTACCGTGCCCTTTACACTAGAAATCAACTAACATGAAAAACCTATTTTTCTTTTTCAGCTTCCTTTTAAGTTTCTCCTTGGCGAAGGCACAAGGAATGATGAATGATTACATCAAATGGACCTATTCCGTGGAGAAAATTGACGAGTCCCATGCGAACGTTGTGTTTAAAGGGGTGATTATCGAAGGATTCCATATTTTTTCCTTGAAACACAATCCTGCGGATGCAGATGGAACGGGATTAGTACCTGAATTCAACTTAAAAAAATCACCGAAATACAAACTTGTTGGAAAGCCTTTCGACTTAGGGAAACCAATCAAACATGTCGATGATTTGGGTACATCCTATTACTTCGAGAAAAAAGCAACATTCAAACAACAAATTGAGGTGTTATCCAAAGAAGATTTCACCGTTGACTTTGGAATTAATTTCTTCCAACTATGCAATGCGGATGGATGTGTGGGTCCATTTGATACCGAAGGAAAAGTAAAATTAAGTGGATTTACTCCAAGTGAAACGACAGTGGTTACACCTGATGACACTAGTGATGTTGCTGCCTCTAATGTTGATACGACAAGCGGAGCCAAAACGCACATGGAACCCATTAAACAAGATAACAAAAAGAAAAAAGAAAAAGATTCCAATTTGGTGATCTTCATCGCTGGATTTCTAGCAGGACTTGTGGCCTTGATTACGCCATGTATGTTCCCGATGATTCCAATGACGGTAACGTTCTTTACGAAACAATCGAAAACACGTCGCGAGGGAATCTTCAAAGCCTTGGTTTATGGAACTTCCATCGTATTAATCTACGTAAGTTTTGGATTGGTCTTTACCGCAGCGATGGGTCCACTTGGGCTGAATGATCTTTCCACCAATCTTTGGATGAACTTGATCTTCTTTGGAATTTTCGTGCTATTCGCATTCTCCTTCTTGGGAGCGTTCGAAATCCAATTGCCAAATTCGTGGGTGAACAAAATGGACAAGCAAGCGGATCGCGGTGGATATTTAGGTATTTTCTTCATGGCCTTTACCTTGGGATTAGTTTCCTTCTCTTGTACTGGTCCAATCATTGGAACCTTATTGGTGGAAGCTTCTACTTCGGGATCTTATTTAACTCCAGCGATCGGAATGACCGGATTCTCCCTCGCATTGGCGATTCCATTTACCATTTTCGCGATTTTCCCAGGATGGTTAAACTCCTTGCCGCAATCAGGTGGCTGGTTGAACTCGGTGAAAGTCGTACTTGGATTAGCAGAATTAGCTTTGGCGTTGAAATTCTTGTCATCCGTAGATTTAGCGTACCACTGGGACCTATTAACACGTGAGTGGTTCATCGCGATTTGGTTCGTCTTGTTCCTAATCATGGGAATTTACTTACTAGGAAAAATTCGTTTCTCTCACGATTCACCAGTGGAGAAATTGGGTGTTCCTCGATTCATGTTCGCGTTAATTGCCTTGACTTTCTCCGTGTATTTGTTCACCGGAATGTTTGGCGCACCGTTAACCTTAATCGATGGGATTGCTCCTCCAAGAACGCATTCAGAGGATAACTTCCGTTGGGTGAATGGTGGACTGGAGACAGGACTAGGAACAGACTCTATTTCCGTGCAGTACGCTGCGGACATGCATCCAGTTGGAGATGGTTCGATCTTGGTGTTCCATGACTTGACAATTGGGCAAGAATATGCGAAAAAGAAAAACCTACCGATTTTGCTTGATTTCACGGGATATGCTTGTCAGAATTGCCGTAAAACAGAATCAACCGTTTGGACCAACGACGAAATTCGTCCATTGTTGCAAAAACAATTTGTCATCGTTTCCTTGTACGTTGACGACCGCACACCATTGCCAGCAACCGAAGTACGCGTTTCTAAGTTAAGCGGAAAAATCAAAACCGTTGGAAACAAATGGGCGGACTTAGAAATGGAGAAATATGGTAGCTTCCAACAACCGCTTTATGTGGTGGTGGACAGTGACGGAAACGACCTAACCGAAGCAATCGGTTATACACCAGATATTAAAACGTACAAAGACTTCTTAACGAAAGGCATAAACGCCTTCAAAAAATAAATGAAAAGCGGTGATTTCACCGCTTTTTTTATGGAATATTCGTTCATAACTCTCTAGGTCTTCTCGTAATTAAAAGCGCTTTCTTTCCTATTTTTGATATTCATATGTTCACCTTTCCATGAAACTTTGCATTGCCGAAAAACCAAGTGTTGCCCGCGATTTAGCGGAGATTCTAGGAGCTAAAAATCGTCGAGATGGCTACCTGGAAGGCAATGGCTATTGTGTGACTTGGGTTTTTGGACATCTCTGTTCCTTGAAGGACCCAGAGGATTACAATCCGAATTGGAAGTATTGGAAACTCGAAGATTTACCGATTATTCCGGCGCAATTTGGCATTAAGTTACGTGAGGACGATGGCGCGAAACGTCAATTCAAAGTCATCGAAACCTTGATGACACAAGCGGATGAAGTCATCAATTGCGGGGATGCTGGACAAGAAGGTGAGCTCATTCAACGTTGGGTCTTACTCAAAGCGAAATGCAAAGTTCCAGTGAAACGACTGTGGATTTCTTCCCTAACCGAAGAAGCGATTAAAGATGGATTCAACAAATTACGTGATGCCAGTGAATTTGATAATTTATTCGCAGCTGGAAACTCTCGTGCTGTGGGCGATTGGGTACTCGGCATCAACGGGACACGTTTGTACACCCGAAAGTTTGGACGTGATAAAATGACTTTGTCCGTTGGACGCGTGCAAACACCTACTTTGGCCATGATTGTTCAACGTCAAAAGGAAATCAATGCATTTAACACGGAAGAATACTGGGAACTCAAAACCATTTACCGAGAAACGGAATTTCAATGTCAAATTGACCGATTAAAAACGAAAGACAAGGCGGACAAAGGTCTTGCATATTTACTTGACAAACCGTTTGAAATAACGTCCTTCGAACAAAAGGATGGAAAAGAAGGGAATCCACGCTTGTACGATTTAACCTCATTGCAAGTAGACGGGAACCGTTACTATGCATACAGTGCTGAGGAAACATTGACGAAAATTCAAAGTTTATACGAAAAGAAGTTAGTCACATACCCACGTGTAGATACGACATATTTATCGGAGGATTTACATCCGAAGATTCCAAATATCATGAATGGATTGCGGGACTACAAACGCTTTACGGATGCACTTCAAGGCAAGCCAATTCCGAAGTCCAAGCAGATTTTTGACGATAAAAAAATCACCGATCACCATGCGATCATTCCAACTGGTGTTGCTCCTTCGGGAATCACGCCAGATGAACAACGTATCTACGATTTAATTTGTCGACGCTTTATCGCCGTTTTTTATCCCGAATGTAAAATCTCCAATACGACCGTTTTAGGCAAAGTCGATGCGCTAGAATTCAAAGCCACTGGAAAGCAAATCTTAGACAAAGGCTGGCGGGTGATTTATGACGAGCTAAAAGCAGAAAACAAAGAGGCTAGCGCGAAGAAAAAAGAAGACGAAGGCGAGGATAAAATCCTACCGATTTTCGAAAAAGGCGAAAGTGGACCACACCAACCATTGATTCACAAAGGAAAAACGAGTCCACCGAAATACTACACCGAAGCAACGCTTCTGCGTGCCATGGAATCCGCCGGAAAATTGGTGGAGAACGAAGAAATGCGCGAAATCATGAAGGAGAATGGCATTGGTCGTCCATCGACACGAGCGAACATCATTGAAACGCTTTTCAAGCGCAAATACATCGAAAAGAAAAAGAAAAACCTAGTGGCTACGGAAACCGGAATGAGCTTGATTGATACCATAAAAAGTGAATTACTGAAAAGTCCGGAATTAACAGGACAGTGGGAACACAAACTACGTCAAATTGAAAAAGGCACCTATGAGGCACAGACCTTCAAAGAAGAATTGTTCGCCATGGTGCGTGAATTAACGGACGAGGTGATTTTTGGGCGTTAGGCACTGGGATTCTGTACACGCAGGGCATGCCCTGTGTCTACAGCATGCCCTGTGAAAATAATCGTAAATCAACATTCACGCAGGTCGTGCCCTGCGTCTACGAATGATAATTTTCAACGTTTTTGGAAATATAATTTTCAATTCTATCTAATTCCATAGACGATCGAATGACCCGATCATGAAATCGAGGATGCCATGCAAAGGCAGGGTTTATTTCACGTGATTTTCTTGTAACTGCAGATTTATATGATCCAACAATGGTTGAAATCGATTGACTACCTATATTTTGAAATCGATTTTCTTTCAACAAGATATCTTTACTTGCAGAAATCGATTTATCGATAACAATAACGCCATGCCTATGATCCGGCATTACAACAAATTCGCCTAAATGAACATTCGGGAAATGTACCTCAATTTCTTCCCAACACACTGTTGCAATTTCACCAATTGCAGATAAATTCATTTGGCGATTTTTGATTTCACCGAAAAAATGAAGGCTGTTTTTTGTGCAAATTGTAATGAAATATGCTCCTTCCATACGATAATCCCAATCTGGTCTTCGAAATTGGCTTTTTCTAAATTTAGCGGACATGCTTTTTTACTTTGAGTTAAGCAAAAAAGACAGGAATTTGTCGAAATGAAAACGCTAAAATGATCCTTACATCTTCATCGGTGCCTGAACACCCAACACCATTAAACTTTGTTGAATCGTACGTCGCACACACTCACTCATCGCCAAACGCATGTTTTTATTCGCTGCATTTTCTTCGGAAAGAATTTTCACGGCTTGATAAAAATGGTTGTAGTTTTTCACTAAATCGTAAATATAATTCGCCACGATTGCCGGTGAATATCCACTAGCCGCTTCATGAATAGCGTTAGGGAATTGTGTCAGTAATTTGATGATTTCCTTTTCTTCATGAATCAAATCCGCTGTTTGGATGTCACTCAAATCAATTGTTCCAGCGCGTTCCAATAAGGTCGAAATTCGGGCGTGTGCATATTGGATAAACGGACCAGTATTTCCTGTCAAGTCAATAGATTCTTCCGGGTTAAACATCATGCGTTTTTTCGGGTCGACTTTCAATAAATAATATTTCAATCCTCCCAAGCCAATTTGCTCGAATAACTTGGTGCGATCCTCCTCATTCAAGGATTCAATGTGTCCGCGTTCTTTGGTCATTTCCTTCGCTTGTTCAATGACTTCATCCATCAAATCATCGGCATCGACAACTGTTCCTTCACGGGACTTCATTTTCCCAGTTGGCAGGTCGACCATTCCGTAGGACAAATGGAAACAATTTTCCGCCCAAGCGTATCCTAGTTTTTTTAAGATCAAGAACAATACTTTGAAATGGTAATCTTGCTCATTTCCAACCGTGTAAACCATTCCATTTAAGCTTGGGAAATCATGAAAGCGATCGATGGCTGTTCCGATATCCTGCGTCATGTACACTGCTGTACCATCCGAACGCAGCACTAATTTCTCATCTAAACCATCAGCTGTTAAATCGATCCATACAGATCCATCTGGTTTTTGAAAAAATACACCATCCGATATTCCTTTGATCACTTGGTCTTTACCGAGTAAATAAGTCTCGGATTCGTAATACAATTTATCGAAATCCACACCCATTTTGGTGTAGGTACTTTCGAATCCATCATATACCCATGAATTCATGGTTGTCCACAATAAATAAACTTGCGGATCACGTGCTTCCCATTTCACCAACATTTCCTTGGCTTCGAGGAGGATACTCGTGTTATTTTTTGCTAATTCCTTGATTTTATCATCAATTCCTTGGACTGCTTTTTCGTCTTTGCCAACTTTCGCTGTTTGAAAATTTGTAACGGCTGTTTCAACTTCTTCTGAGAAAGAAGAAAAATCACCATTTTCCCAATCAGCCATCAGTTCTTTTGCTTCCTTTTGTAAGTGCTTGTCAAATTCAACGTAGTACTTTCCAACAAGTTTATCTCCTTTTATGCCTGTATTTTGCGGTGTTTCACGTTCTCCCCTCTCATTCAATGGTGAGAATTTATCCCACGCTAACATGCTTTTACAGATGTGAATTCCACGATCATTAATCACCTGTGTTTTGATGACTTCATGTCCGTCCGCCTTCAAAATCTCCGCTACGGAATATCCTAAGAAATTATTTCGAAGGTGTCCTAAATGTAATGGCTTATTTGTATTCGGTGAAGAATATTCCACCATGATAGTCGGCTTTGATCCTTTTGGAGCAAATCCATAAGAATCGGTTTGGTATACCTCATTTAGTTGGGACAACCAATAGTTTTTGGAAAAAACGATGTTCAAGAATCCATTCACAACAACGCACTTCTCGACATCAGCTACTTGCTGTTCGATGAAGTCTCCGATTTTTTGTCCAGCTTCCAAAGGTGTACAACGAAGCAATTTCACAAAAGGAAAAACAACTAAGGTCAAGTCACCTTCCACATCTTTCCTTGTCACCTGAAACTGAATCATTTGGTCATCAATCCCTTGTCCAAACAAGGAAGGTGCATGTTCTAAAATCAGTGTTTTTATGTGATTTTCCATCGTTATTTTAAACTTTTTACTAGCGCATGAATCAATTCAAATGATCGTTCAGCCATTTTATTTTTTTCGTTATCCAAACATGGATTCACCTCAACAATTTCCATGCATGCCAAATTCGTAAGTTTGGACATTCCTGTTAAGATTGTTTTTGCTTCTTCGAAACTAATTCCCATCGGGACAGGAGTTCCAGTTCCATAGGATGTTTCGCTTGGATCCATGGAATCTACATCGAAGGAAACGTAAACGATGTCACACGCTTGTAATTTCTTTGAGATTTCGTCGATACATAGTTGTAATCCTCTATCTCTTAATTCGTTTACGGTGTAATTGCGCAGATTCAATTGCTTCATCGCGTGAATTTCCTCTTCTTCCACATCGCGGACACCGATGTAAATGAGGTCAGCAGGTTTTAAAGAATGACTTTTTAACTGATTCCAATATTGCATGGTCGTCAGGTCCAAATTGTTTTTTTGAAGGTCTGACTGATCGACACCTAATGCCGTTGCAATAGGCATTCCGTGTAAATTTCCAGATGGAGTCGTGTAAGGTGAGTGAATATCTGCATGTGCATCAATCCACAAAACACCTAGTCTTTTTCCTGGATACGCTAATTTCAATCCAGCCATTGTTCCACCTGCAGATGAATGATCACCAGCGATAATCAACGGAAACATTCCAGAGTCAATAGCTTCTTTGACTTGTTGTTTAATTCCTTCAAAAATTTGAAGAACACCATCGATTCGTTTTGCAAACGGAAAGTTCGTAGGACGATCTAATAAGTCATTACGATTAGGTAAGGTGAACACGGGGTATTCAGAAAATAAAGTAGAATTCTGTGCTCTTGCAGCAGCGCGAATTGCTTCAGGTCCTAAAGATGCACCGCGAGTTCCGGCACCTAATTCAGAAGGATTAAAAATAAATTGTAATTGACGATTCATAAAAGTCCCTTTCATCGGGCTTGACAAATTTACAACTTTCTAAAGGAAGTATTGATTTGGGCCCTTCGAACTTCTTCAAATTTCGGTATATTTGTTAACATATATCGAACAAATCGTTATACCAAACATGATCAAATCACTTCTTACATTCTTACTGCTTATTTGCGCAATCAATGCAAGTTGGGGACAAGACGCAAACCATTTCAATGGGACTTTAACGTATCGCATTGAACGGGTGGATGTGAAAGATTCTGTTCAAGCGGAAATGATCATATTTGCGCGAGATTCACTCATTAAAATTGTAAATTTCAGTTCCGACTTCGGCAAACAAGAAACAATCAAGCATCTGATTTATCAAAAGAAATATGTCCTCATTGAACTCGAGGAAGGGAAATTTGCCGTTCAAATGAAGGACAGTTCCAATGAAACAACTAACAAATCCTATGCCTTTCGAT
>Ga0114971_10002413_pt1 | contig 12835 bp, 21 predicted proteins | sample M_140625_MF_Meta_FD_87320 | JGI IMG/M metagenome (GOLD analysis project Ga0114971, IMG submission 87320) | Freshwater microbial communities from Lake Montjoie, Canada to study carbon cycling - M_140625_MF_MetaG | ecosystem: Environmental > Aquatic > Freshwater > Lake | place: Lake Montjoie... | reverse complement strand
TCCAATATTCATATAATTCTTTTTCTGGCATATTTTCATTTATATTATGGAACAAATTATAATATTGTTGCTTACCGTTTTTGTCTATATAAGTTGCTCCAGCGTTATATAAAAAATCAACTACTGCATCAAATTGATTTTGATTTAAGTCATCTCTACATAGCTTATCGCACAATGGAGCAAATATTGAATTAATATGACCTTTGGCTAATCTTACTGCTTCATCGTGAGTAATTGGTTTGTCATTTTTAGAAACTCTTTTTTTAGTGTCAAAATAGAAAGTCGAACCTACGCCAATAGTCCATATTTTAGCTGGGCATTGGTACGGTTTAGCAGAAAACCCTTCGTACTTTTCTAAAAACTTAATAAAATCATCGCTTACTGTGGTTATTTTAGCCATTACACTTTAGATTTATAAATTCTCTCTACAATACTTGTTACCCCTTCAATTGATATGTAAGCGGTTGAAATTACAACCCAATTTGTACCATCTAAACTTCCAGTAAATAATCCTACCGAAGCAATTACAAAAACTACTAATTTTCTACTTACCCATTTTGACAAATATTTGTCAATGTACTCTTGTCTGCTCATAATTTTAAGTATAATTTGTTGATTGTAAAATTATTAAAAATAATTCATTAAAAATGTTTTGTACATATAAATTTTTTATATATTTGTGTAGTCGGAGTAGTAGCCGAAATAAAATTTTAAATAAATTCCAGCATTGAAGCAATCTACTACTTGCCGATTTGCTGGTTTTTGCCTTTATGGAAATAAAAACGCTACTGAAAAAAAAAATAAATAAAAAAGCCAACTAAAAATTAGTTGGCTTTAAATTAATCTAAATAATAATTTAATATTCTATCTGTTTGAATTTTAACCGCTTGTTGTGGCGTATGTGTTTTTACGCCTTTTCCTAAATCTTTTTGTTTTAATAAAGGAGCAATCATTTTATTGTAGTTTGTGGATAAATACTGCTCAATAATTAAAATGAATTTTGCTCTATCTACGCCTTTTATTTTTTCATCATCAATATCAACATATAAAAAAATACGTTTATTACCTTCGTTATATTCTTTATTTATATAATTCTCAACTAATTGTAGCATTTCAAATTTATCCTCAAACTTATCTCTATGTCTTAATACCGCATCGGTTATTTTATGAAACCTTAACCAATTAATATTCTGCCAAATTTTAGGAGAAATTCTACCTATTGACTGAAAATGTAAAATAATATCTAAATTTGAGTGGCGATTTGTACAAATAGCACCTACTAAATCATTAGGTAAATTATCAGAAATATATCTATTTATATCTTCGATTAGTAAAAGTCCACCTCTAAAATCAGTCAAAATTTTAAATAACGTTTCTTGAATTTCTTTTAAAGTCATTCTAATTCCATTTTCTTGAAATGGTCTAATTCGCCTTGCTTCAACTATTGGATGTGAAGAAAAACGCATAATATCAGAAACTTTTAATGCTTTAATATCTTCATACTCGTCATTTACATCCAGCACCAAAACCCTACGTCCAACAATCCCTTTTGAGGGATTGCCAACAACATATTGCTTAATCATAATATTGGTAGTATATGTTTTGCCACAACCTTTCCTCCCTATCGAAACACCTAATTTTGGTTCTCTTTCTTCCATTATTTTTTTGCTCTTGGTTTTCTCGCTGGTGCTTTTGCTTTTGCTCTTGTTTTCCTAACTGGTTTAGTAGGTTCGCCACTTAATCTTTCTAATTCTGACAACATATCTTTGTCGCCAAAAGTAGGCATACCACTTGGTGCTACATATTCGTCTTTAAACCCACCTCTATCGGTTAATTGTGCGTAAACACTTTCTTCTTCTGGTTCAAAATAACTAACTTGTTCTTGCAAAGGTGTCATTGGTTTTGCTTTTGCTCTTGGCTTATCGTAAACTACTTCGCTTTGAATTTCTGCATAATCATCATCGTTTGAAACGGTTTGCGTTTGTTGTGTTGGTTGCGTTGGCTGAACTGGTTGCGTTGGTCTAACCCCTTGACTTTCTCTAATAGCAATAGTATTTTGTTTAAGTGAATCTACAATACTATTTGCGGTTTTTCTTAACATAAACGCTTGTACCCCTTTTGTGCCTAAATCCGTAATAAAGTAATATGCCAATAATTGCTCATCGGTCATACCAACTCCACGTTTTTTGAATACACGAATTAATGGTGGTTTTACCTTTTCCTTAAATTCATCTGTTACAAAAAATGCTTCTTTTATACTTTCATTATATTCAACTGCAAATTCTTTGATTGGTACATCGCCACTTTCAGTAGCTAATGTAATATCGGGATTAATTTCGCCTTCGTCAATTAATCTGTCTAATTTTGTTTCTGATAATTCTGATACTTTGCCTAACAATCCACAACCTTTTTCGTACAAGTCCAAAGTCATTTCTGCCATCATTTCCGCACCCATAGTTTTTTCTTTGCCATCTAACTCGCTATATGCTTCGTTGAAAACTCTATCTGGTTCTTTTTCATTTTCAGTAGGTTCGTCAAAATCAGTATATGAAGGTGCTTGAAAATTTGGTTCTTCAAGTTCTGGCATAACTTGATGTGCATCCATTTTATGTTGCGTATAGCTTCTTTGCTTTACGGGTGCATCTAATGGCGAAAAATCGCTATCTACTGTTTCTACTACTTCTGCGTAAATTTGTTCTGTTTCTTGGTTACTCATTTGTCAAAGTATTTAATTTGTTGTTTATGTTTGTTATTTTTTCTAAAATTTTCCTATCCACTGGGTGCAAAGCGTTCAAAGATACTACTTCGTTTTTATAAATAGAAGTAAGGTTTTGAGGTTTTTTTAAAATAAAAGATATGTTTGAATTATCAAGTTTGACTTTATTTTGTAAAAACATAGCACAAACGCCTATTGCACTTCTTCTGTTGTTTTTTCTTTTTGCTGAATAAAATTCGTCTAAAGTCATTTCAAATTCATCGCATACAATATTTATAATATTTTCTGCTTCTAAAATTTGGTCGGTTGTAATTAAGATATTGTTTTTTCGAGAATAAACAAGGATTTCGATAAGTCGTTCCGTTCCTATTACGTTAATCGTTTTATTGAGTTCCGTTAAAACGCTTGTTATGTTGTTAGTTGCTTCTTGGTTCATTGTTTGTTGTTATTTTAGGTATTCATCAATTATATTTTTATAATCCCCATATCAATAAACAAGCATCTCTTTGCTCTTGATTGGTTCTTTTTGCATACCCCGTTATTTTTTTGAAATAATCAGAATTTGTTTTTGCTTTTGTAGGTCTTACTTGCGTAAATTTTATTCCCAAATGCTCACACATTTCACAAATTTTTTTTGCAACTTCGTGATTTGAACCTATTCTTTCGCCTATTTTTGAATTTAAAGCAAGTGAACCGCCAAATACTTTATGCCTATTACCACCATTTAAAAATCCACATTCAATATAAATTTGCACATTTTCAATTTCTGCTTTAAAATTACATAAAAAATCGTAAAGTTCAAAGAAAGTCATATTATATAGTTGCAATTCATCACTTTTAACCGCAATACCCGATTTTTCTGTATCTGGGTCTATTCCAATTAATATTTTATCTTTATTGTCTTTAAACATAAAATGAATTTTTATTATTTTCATTTATTACAGAGAATAACTGACTAATTCTTGACGCACTAACACCGCTAATCAAAGCTATTTCTTTTTGAGTAAATTTATTTCTTAAAGAAAATATTTCTATTTTTTTTAATTCTGATAATTTAAAACTATGATGTTTTTCTCCTTTAACTACATTTAAAAGATTATTTTTTGATGCGTGTTGCATATTTTCAAATGAAGTATTCCATTCTAAATTAGAAACCTTATTGTCTGATTTTAATCCGTTTATGTGATTTACTTGTTCTTTTTTTTCTAAATTAGGTATAAATTGTTTTGCTACCAATCTATGAACCAAACATATTTTAGCTATGTTGTTTTTTCTTAAAGTAACTCTTACATAACCTTTAGCAATAGTTCCTTTCATTATTTTTTCGCATTTTTCTTTATTGTTTGCTAAAGTTTTAACGTTTCCAAAATTTGAAATTTCATAAATACCCTCATAGTCTGTAAGTTGTTGCCAAATTTCTTGTTTGTTTTCCATAGTTTTTTTTATATACCGTATTTTTTAGTAAATTCTGGGTGCTTCAAAATTTCTTTACCTATAACTTTTGCAAAATCATTATCACTTGGATAGTGTTCGCCTATATAAATACGACTATAAGCAACATCATCAATAATTTCCTTACAATAGCTATGATAAGTTGGATATTTACTTGAAATTACATTTAGAATTACATACGCTTGTAGTGTATGACCCGAAGGAAACGATGGTGTATAAGCAACGTAACTATTATATGGAAACAATTTTAATTTATAATAGTTTGCCAACTGATACGGTCTTGGTCTATTATAATAAAATTTTAATTTCATAATTAGATTTTCAGTATCTTCTAATATACTTTTTGTCAAACTATCTACATCAATTCCTTTTTGCTTGAACGTGGTATTTATTATTTGTAATAAATTCCTATCGTATGCCTTATATCTTTTTAGATAATCTAAATTATCAACTTCTTGCATTGTTTTTAAACAATCTACAATTTCGTTTAATTCGTCTTTTACCAATTCAGAATCGTTTAAAGGACAAATATTTAATTTTAATTTATCAAACAAATCATCTACAATACAGTTGTTATCAAGTATATGTTTTTGTTCAACAGTTGGATTTCCATAGCTTAATTCGTTAAATTCCATAGTTTATTTCTTAAAAAAATTTAATATTTTTTTGTGTGTATTCGTGTTGTAAGGCACTTTACCATTTAGCCAATCTCTACGATACGGACAACCACAATCTACGCTTATACTTTCGATAATTGCTTTAATACCCGTAAAGGTAGTTATTTTTTCTATTGTATCGCCTAAACCTCTACTTTGCATTTATTTAGCTTTATATACTGTAATGCCAGTTTTTGTTTTTGAAGCTACATAAGTTTTACCATTATAAGTAAACGATGCTGATTTTTTCTTTTTGGCTTCCAACATTGCTTTGAAATACCCATTTACCGCTTTTGCCATAATTTTATTTTTTAATTTGCTAAAGATGAATGTTGCTTTATAATATATGCTTTACCATTAATCTTTTTACATATAAAAGAGTAACGTGATTTTGCATTAGTAATTTTGTCATTTTCAGAATAACTAAATTCGTATAATCCAGTTAAAGTAATTGAACCATTTAGATTAACAATTTGAGGTTGGTCTAAATAAACTACTTTTAAATTATCTTTTTTAAATAACCCAATAAAGTATTCTTTTATAGCTTCCCTACCAGTTAGTATATCTCCAAATGTAGATACTAAAATACCATCTTGACTATAATTATTAACTATTGAATTAAGATTTTTAGAATCAAAATTTTTCTTCCAATCATTTAAAAGTGCTTTTGCTTCTGCAATAGTTATTTTATTGTACTTTTTAAACAATAAAAAACCAGCAACCGCTACAATACCTAAATAAATTAAATTTTGATTTTTCATAATCTTACTTTTTAAATTTTTTATAAGCAAAATAACCAGCTACTAAAACTACTGCAATAATCAAATTTTTGTTATATGCACCAGCTAATTTTGGAAAAAAAGCATCTCCACTTTTTGTTGGAGGTGCTGGTTCTTTTCCTATTGATATTGCATTATTAACATTTGATTGTTCTTGTAAGTCTTTATAATTAATTATTTCTCCTTTATCAGTAGTTATTCTAATTTCTCCATTAGGCATCATTCCACTAAAAGTACCTTTTATAATTGTTCCTTTTTTAATAATACTATTATTATTAAAATCAGTTGTATCTTTATTTACAATGTAATTTATATTTATTGGTGTCATAATTTTACTTTTTAAATTTTTTGTAATGTATTCATTATCTTATTTTTTCATAAACTTGCAAAGCAAGTAACCTACTACTACTCCACCGCCAAATAATGCTATGTGAATTGTTGTCATATTTTTCATAATCTATGTTTTTTGATATTTTTTACCTAACGCTTTTTGAACATTGTATTTGATTTCTTCAATATCGCCACTCATATTGTCAAATTCGTCTGCACTCGGTTGTTCATCAAGTTTTTTAATTGCTTTTCTGTAATACATAATACCGTATATTGGAACTACAATCCATAGTGCCATAATTAGTATATCTACCATTTTCCAACTTCCTTTTGCTTTACCTTCAAATGCTCCGCCTTCTTCAAAAGTAGGTGTTGGTGTAGGTGCTACTGCTGGTGTTGGCGTTGCTACCGCTGGTGCTGGTGTTGGCGTTGGTGTTGCCACCGTTACTTCTGCTTCCATTTTTATTTTTTTATTGTTGATGTTATTAATAATATTCCAACTAATCCACCCAATCCAGCATAAACGTATTTATGTGCTGATAAGTGTTCTTTGAAATTTGCTAAAGTGTTTGATGCTTTTTTAGGTAATGGTTTACCAAAAACGGTTACGCCACTTAATTCAATTGGACTTGCATCTTCCAAAGTAATTGATTTACCTTGCAAATCTTTTGGTTTTAATGTTTTAGTTTTAAAACCTAAATAGCTAACTTCAAATATAGAATTATTATCAATAATTGCATTATCTAAACTAAAGTTACCATCTATATCTGCTGACGTTCCAAACTTTTTAGCTTGTGTACCGTTTGTAATTGTAATGTTTGCCAAAGGTAAAGGTTCGCCTTTACTATCAACTACTGTTCCGTATATTTTCATTAGCTTTTACCTCCTAAAGTTAAACGTTTAATAGTGTACCAATTTACAATAGCACCTAAACTAAATGATATAATACCTACCACTACAAAAATAGTTGATAGGTGTTTATGTAATTCAGTATTTACTTCCTCTTTTACTAACTTTTCATCTTTTGAAATATCAGTAATATTTTCTTGTAACATAATTTATTTTTTTATTTTATAATAAAAATAAGCTCCACCGCCAATTATTAATGAAAGTCCTACTAATAAATAACCTTTATAAGATTGCACAAACAATCCGAAACTACCACTATTTAACCACTCACTTGGCAACCTTTCAAGCATAACTTTTTTAACTTCCCAAACTTGTACCGTTTTATTTTTATCTACATCAAAAGCTGGGTTTTGAGTAGCAATTAAAGAAGGCGATAAGGTATTTGTTTGTAAAACAAAATTATCTGGCTTACCTACTGCTAAAGGAAAAAATGTTACAAAGTAAGTATCAACATAACTATTCAATTTATTTTTGTAACTCGAATAATATTTATATACCCAATCCAATTGCTCAACCGCACTCATTTGCTTTAAAGCATTGGTACTCGTTCCTAAACCTCTTGCAGTACTTGGCATAAATTGAATTAAACCAGTTGCACCAGCGGAAGGATTTTGAATACTCGGAGAAAAAGTCCTTGCACTTTCCCAATACATAATAGCCATCAACCAATTAGGGTCAATGCCTAAATTAGCAGATATTTCCTTTACTTTATTTACAAAGTCTGTTCGGTAAGATGCTGGAACTTTATCCTCAAATACTAACGCCATTTACCACAATATTTGGTCGGCATACCAACCATTACTATTTTTTACTTTTCTGTCTTTTTGGTGTCGTTCCTTATAAAGTTTTCGCCTATTATTAGCGTAACCTTTTTGAAACAAACCACTTTTTTCGTATTCCAAATAAGTAGGATAATCTTTCATACCCCTTGCACCTATTCGAGCAACTCTAATACCATTTTTGAACACATCAATTTTTTTTAAGATATTAGTTGAAGGTTTAATTTCAACTCCCAATCTTTTAGCTTGTGTATAAGAATATGGTAATATTTTATAACCCATTTTTAAACTTGTACTGCACCATTAATACATTTACGACCTTGTTGTTCTTGATAATAAGAACCATCTAATCTTTTACAAGTAATCATATTTGCTTTTGCAAAATTGTCTATATTTCTATCTGATACTTGTTGAAAAAAAGTACTCATTCCACTTGCGTTACTATAATCTTCAGTTGAACTATTTTGATTATTTTTTTTATTCAAAATATAGTAACCTACACCCAAAACCGCTAATCCACCTAATAAATACATTGTGTTCTTTTTCATTTTAATTTAATTTTAATTATTTATTTAATTTTAATTATTTATTTTTTAAACCATAAATCTAAAAAGCCATTTTTACCTAACATTTTCAATAAGTAACCTCTACTTTCAATATTAAAAATTTTGTTATTTATCATTTGCTCGGTTGTTTGGCTATTTTTAACTTTGCTCTTTGATGCGTAATATCCAGAATTATAAGATACCATTACCTTATTTATATTTGCTCCAGAATTATCTTTAAATGCTTCTAATAACCAACGTATTAATCCAGTACCACAAGCTATATTAAATTCTGGCGTTTTTAATGCTACCAATATTTGAGTAGTAACCGCATTACTTGGTAACACATTAGCATCAAATGTTTTACTTAATGGAATTGTTTTATTAAAATAATCTTTTGCAACTTTCGGCAAAGGACTACCTACAATTTTATCCCATTTAGATAACATTTCCCAAACTGCATCGGGTGTAACTTGCATTAAACCAACCGCATCGTAATTATTTTTACCTACATTTACGCCACCACTTTCGGTTGCTATAAATCCAGTTATAATAGAATCGTCAATATCGAACACATCGCCCCACTTTGCTATATAACCACCGTATGTTCTGTAAATATTATTCATTACATCGGTATTCGCTTTAATCGTTTCTGGTTTAGAATAATTATAGCTTCCTTTTACATAGGTTCTATTAACATCGGGTACTTTTATTTTTATTTTTGTAAAAGACATAATTTATTCGGTTAAAGGTTCTTCACTTGCTGGAGTATCAAAAGTCTGTAACGTAACACTACCACCCCTAATTGTTCTAACATTTCTTGTAAGGTATTTTGTAAGCACAAAACCGCCTACTGCAACGCCTACAACTCCTATTATCAAAAATATCTTTTTACTTCTATCCACTCTTTATTTTTTTCTACCTATTATTTTTAAAATAATTTATAGCACCTAAACTTCCTACAAGCAATATTCCACCTAATACTAAACCTACTACGCCAATACCACCTTTTTTCTCTTTTTCTTCTTCCTTTGTTGAAGGAGTTGTTGGCGGAGTTGTTGGCGGTACTGCATTTTCAGAAACTCTTTTTGCTTCTCTTTGTTTTTTTTCAAAAAGCGTAACCATATCCTCAATCAAATCTTCTTCGGTGTCTTGAATATAATCTAAAATTTCTTCTAATTCTGCTAAAGAATTTTCAGTTGGTTCTGCTTCGTGTTCTTGTTTTGCAACCTCTGACTTTTCTTTTAATGCTTGTAATCCATCTAATCTTTTTGCAATTGAAGGTGTTACCTTATTTTGCAATTTTGCCAAAATACTGTTAATTGTTTCCATAGTTATATTTTACTTATTTAAGTTAATTAACCACAAATATAATAATTTATTCAATAACAAGGCATTAAGACTAAAATTATTTTTAAAAACAAAAAAAGGTAGCTTTTTTTAATTACTACCTTTTATTGAATTAACTAACCTACCTTAACTGCAACCAAGCACGTTTTACCGCATCAGTCCACTTCTCGCCATCTTTACGGATTTTCTTTGCTAATTGCATTGCTTCTCCGTTTCCTTTTTTGATTTTGCCTCCATTATTAAATCTATAATTTTTAGCTACGTTTTCTAACCAATGTTTTTTAGCTTCGTCTTTAGTATATTCGTTTTGAAAATACACTCCTTTACCTTCTATTTTTGGATAAGAAACTTCCCAAGTTTTTTTACCAGCTCCCATACCACTTTCTACTTTTAAATCTGATAATTTAACTTCCCCACCAGCCATCATTTTTTCTTTAGAAACCATACTACCAGTGATTTTATTACCTACCTCTTTAGCTTCGTCTTTAGAATAAACCTTACCGTACTCTTTTTGATATTTCGGTTCGACACGTTTTCCTTCAAATCTTTTTGCTATTGCGTTTGATTTTTCGTTAAATGTGGTTTTGCCACCTGACATCATTTTATCTTGCTCCATAAACTCATACGCTCCAGAATTATGTTTTTCTGCCAATTCCTTTGAGGTTGGTTTTTTATATTCGTAAGTCAATTCTTTAACTCGAAGTCTATTATCGTCTGTAAGGTCGATTTCTTCTTCGATGCCTAAATCTCCGCCATCAGCATATTCCAATATTTCAGAATTTTTATAAATTTCTTTAAGCGTTTCCTCTTTTGTGGTTATTCTCAAACCATACTTTTCATTATAAATTGTTGGATATTCTTTTTTTAACTTTTCATTAGCAACAAAAACACCACCTCTTAAATTATTTACAATACTTCCTTTTGGCAAAACAATATTCATATATGTTATATTGTTTTTACCATTTGTTTGTGCATTTGTTACTTCTTTAATTATTTTATATTTTGAGTGTGGCAATTCCACCACAGACCTACCGCTTGTACCAGAAATTAATGACCTAATTAAACCACCATTATCAAATCTACTTAATGAACCACCATTAGCAAAAATACCTTCGTTTGTCATACTTGTAAATCCATTTTCAGTAATTACAATACTATCTAATAGTGCTATTCTAAATAAATTTAAAGCATTTTTCAATTCTTTTGATACTTTAATATCAGCATCACTAAATCTCAAACTTCCGCTTGGATGATTGTGCGACATAATTACGCCCTTTGCTAAACATTTTAAAGCTAAAGCACATACCATTTCAACATCAATAACAGTTCCAGTGATACCCCCTTTTGAATGATTGTAAATACCTATTACTTTGTTTGAATTGTCTAAAAATAATATTTTTACTTCCTCGTAAGCGTTAATACTTGCTTTGTCGTAAATCTGTTTTAAAACCCTTATAGAATCGTCAAGAGATAATATTTTATTATTATCAATATTAAGGTCAATCGTTCTTATTTTTTCAATATCAATTTCTGGAACTTCAACATCGTATTCTAACATTTTACTTTCATTCAATACTTGTGGTTTTGATTTAGAAAAATCAGTATAACCGCCCATTTCAAAAGGCAAAGGCGGTTGTGAATCTCTATATCCATTTGACAAATCAATAAAAACAATATTTCCGTTTTTGTCTTTTACTTTTTGTATTGCTCCAGAAACGGTTTTAATAAAAGTATCTCCAACTTTTATTCCGTGTGCTTCAAGTGAACCGCCTTTGGCGTAACTTTTAGATAACTTTCTCATAAATTTTATTTTCTATAATTAACTTCGTGTTCCGCACCTTTATCAAATTGATTGTGGTCGTTTGTCCAAACTCTACCATAATCATAAGTTTGTCCGTTTTTTATTCTAATACCACCGCCTTTAGCGTAATTATCATATTTTTCAAATTTATACATATCAATTTTTTTATAAAGTCTATTTACTCTATCGTATAAATTCATATCTTTTGATTTCAATTTTCTCATTTCTTTTTGGAAATTTTCTGTTTCAGAATAATCATATCCATCAAATAAACCATATAAATAATTTGTCAATGCACCACTTAAATCGGGGTCTGAAAGAGTATCTAAAACTTCTTCTCTTGTTTCTGAATCCATTTGCTCTTGTCGATTAAATCGTCTTATTTCGCCACCACCAGCATAAACATTATCCATAAAACCACCGTTGGCGTAATTATCTTCCATTTTTTTGTAATCGTGCATACCGCCACCGTGTTCCATTTTATAAGAAGGGTCTAATATTACTCTTACTCTTTCTCTATCTAAAGAATCTCCACCACCCCACGTTCTATTTTTATCAAAAGTAGAAAAGTACTTAACAACCGCAACTTTAATTTGTGATTTTGTAAAACCACCATTTAATTGGTCGGCATATATTCCATCTTTACCATAAAATTCATTTACATAATCAACAAATTCAATATACTCTTTTCTTGGTACACTTTCTACACCGCCACCGTGTTCAAAAATCCCTTGTGCAGTACCACTACCTAAATAATAGTTTACATAATGTTGTTCAGAACCAGAAGGAAGTCCACCGCCTAATTCCATTTTGCCTTTTGATAATTCTTTAATAATTTCTTTTTCAATCATAAGTATTTCATCATCTGAAATTCCTTTTGTGCTTAATCCATCTTCTTCAATAATTTTTCTAATACTATCAACGTGTTCTTTTCTTATAACTTCTTTTATACCTTGATTTTTAAAAAGCATATTTATTTGATTTTTTTTACCTTCAAGTTTTCCACCTAATTTAAACATTTCCCCACTTGACATTGCACCAGTTTCTCCAACTAATCCAGTATAAGCAGTATTGCTAAAACCACTTAAAGGCATACCAGCATTTAAACCTAAATCGCCACCGCTTGTATTACCAGCTAAATCAGTTACAACAGTACCGCCTAATTCCAATAACGGAGCATTTTTAGGATAGTTTGGTGCAAGTCTATCGGTTCTATTATCTCTATTCTCGTAATATACTTTACCATTTTCAGAAACTCTCTTTCCTTTTGGTTTTGCTTTTCTTTGTGAATCTCTTTTTAAGTTAGTTCCAGAAATACCTTTCAATTCTTTTCGTCTTTTTACCAACGCTAACAATTTTTGCATTTCTGTTTTTGTTGATTTTTTTACTTCAGTAGTTCCTTTTTTCATTTGCATACCAGCACGTTTAACCGCATCAGTCCACTTCTCGCCATCTTTACGAATTTCTTTTGCTAATGACATTGCAGTCGTTTTACCAGCAGTAGTCGTTTTGGGTGCG
>Ga0114971_10002412_pt1 | contig 12838 bp, 13 predicted proteins | sample M_140625_MF_Meta_FD_87320 | JGI IMG/M metagenome (GOLD analysis project Ga0114971, IMG submission 87320) | Freshwater microbial communities from Lake Montjoie, Canada to study carbon cycling - M_140625_MF_MetaG | ecosystem: Environmental > Aquatic > Freshwater > Lake | place: Lake Montjoie... | reverse complement strand
CTAAGATTTTGATATATTTTTAGCGCTTTTTTAATAAAATTACGATAAATATCTGGATATATTTTGAGTAATTTTATTAAAAAATAAGCAAAAATAGATCGAAATCTTAGCTCAATTAGGTTTGTTAACAGTGCCTCAATGTCGATGAAATATTCAACTAAGTTGAAGATATAAAAAAACTCGATTATACCATTTCCCACTAATAATTATACATTTAGGCAAAATAATTTAGAGGATGAAATTTTAAAGAAAAATCTTTCGTATCAGGCGATACGGATGATTTTTATTTGAAATTTTAGACCTAAATTATGAAGCATAAATTTATAATTATTAGTGGGATATGGTATTAGATCATTTATTACTCATCTAAAAGATTAAGCGAAACACTAACAATCGCTTCAGCCGCAATGCCCTCACCTCTTCCTAAGAAACCTAATTTTTCTGTCGTAGTTGCTTTAATGTTAATTCTAGACTTTTCTAAATTTAAATTTTTTGCAATTGATTCGCGCATTAAGTCTTTGAATTTTAAAATTTTTGGCTTCTCGCAAATTATTGTAATGTCAATATTGATAATATCTGCGCCCTTCTTTTTTAAAAGATGATTAACAATTTTTAGCATTTCTTGCGAATCGCAATTTTTCCATTTTGAATCAGTTGGCGGAAAATGTTCGCCGATATCTCCGGCGGCAATTGTGCCTAGCATTGCGTCCATCAAGGCGTGAAGCACTACATCGCCGTCAGAATGCGCGTCAATTTTTTTATCATTTTCAATTTCAACTCCGCAAAGTTTGATAAAATTATTCTCATCTTTGTTTTTTTCACGAAAGGCGTGCACGTCGTATCCTATGCCACAGCGCGTTTCAATTTTTACTTTTTCAATTAAAAATGATGCGATGTTTTTTGCTCTTTCGTAATCTTCTTTTGTAGTGATTTTAAAATTATTTTGCGATCCGGGAACAATAGCGACGGGAATTCCAGCGTATTCATTAAGCGCGGCGTCATCAGTAAAATTTAATTCTTTGAAGGCAGAATGGGCGTTTAGAATATCTTCATAGATAAATCCTTGCGGAGTTTGTGCGCGCCACAAGTCTTGGCGCTCTAAAGTCCATTCAATTTTACCATCACCATATTTTTTGATTGTATCTTCAACCGCAATCGCCGGAATAACCGCTGGATGGGTTTCAAGCTTTTCTAAAATTCCACTAATAATTTGCTTTGAAACAAATGGGCGCACGCCGTCATGGATTAAAACTTTGCTCGGATTATATTCACGTAAAGCCTCTAAACCCTTACGCACAGAGACTTGTCTGGTCTCGCCTCCAAAAACCGGATTTAATAAATCAAGGCCAACAACCGCTTCTTCGTAAAGCGCGACATCGTCTGGGTGAATAACGCAAATTACATCGTCAATTTTTGGATGATTCAAAAATGCCAAAATTGAATGACGCAAAAGTGGCGCGCCAGCAAGTGGTAAATATTGTTTTGGAATACCGTCAGAACCAAGACGAGTGCCTCGTCCAGAGGTTGTAATAAGGGCGACTATTTTTGACATTTTATTATTTAATTTTTACAATTTTCAATTCTTTTTACCATCTCGCCCCTAAAATTTTTAATCAAGCCCTGAACTGGCCAAGCCGCGGCATCACCAAGCGCGCAGATTGTATGGCCTTCAATTTGTTTTGATAAATCGTAAAGCTGGTCAATTTCTTTAACTTGCGCCCTGCCTTCAATCATGCGATCCATAATGCGAGACATCCAACCAGTGCCCTCGCGGCATGGCGTGCATTGACCACAAGATTCATGCTTGTAAAAATGCGATAATCTTGCAATTGCAGCAATCACGTCTGTTGATTTATCCATAACGATAACACCAGCAGTACCAAGGCCCGTGCCCACATTTTTTAGCGAGTCAAAATCCATTAAAACCGTATCGCAAACTTCTTTTGTAATCATTGGAACTGATGACCCTCCAGGAATGACCGCAAGCAGGTTATCCCAACCGCCGCGCACTCCGCCAGCATGTTTCTCGATTAATTCACGAAGCGGAATTCCCATTTCTTCTTCAACGTTGCAAGGCTTATTGACGTGACCAGAAATGCAGAAAATTTTCGTACCAGTGTTTTTTTCGCGCCCAATGCCCGCAAACCAAGCTGGCCCGCGACGTAAAATTTCTGGCACAACCGCAATTGATTCAACGTTATTAACAACCGTCGGACATCCATAAAGCCCGATAAGCGCTGGAAATGGCGGCTTCAAACGTGGCTGACCTTTATTTCCTTCAAGGCTTTCAAGCAATGCAGTTTCTTCTCCGCATATGTAGGCGCCTGCTCCGCGATGAACATAGATGTTTAAATCCCACCCACTTTTGCAAGCGTTTTTTCCGATTAATCCCGCGTCGCAAGCTTCGTCAATTGCTTTTTGCAATGCGACCGCTTCATTATAATATTCGCCACGAATATAGATGTAGCAAGTGTTGGCATTAATTGCGCGCGATGCAATTAAACATCCTTCTAATAATTTATGCGGATCGTTACGTAAAATTTCGCGGTCCTTACAGGTTCCGGGTTCGGATTCGTCGGCGTTGATTACTAGATAATGCGGCTTTCCTTCTGCTGGATTAGATTTTTTTGGCACGAAAGACCATTTCATTCCCGTTGGGAAACCAGCGCCACCGCGGCCTCGAAGGCCAGAATCTTTTACTTGAGAAATTAACCAATCAACACCTTGATCGATAAATTTTTTAGTATCATTCCAATCTCCTCTTTTGCGCGCAGCCTCTAAACTAGAAGACTCGCGGCCATAAAGATTGGTAAAAATTTTATCTTGCTCTTTTAACATTATTAAAAAATTAGTTCATTATTTTGCATCAAAAACCTATAAAATATATACTAAAAAAAAATCATTATTAATCAACATAATTGAGAGTTGCTAAAATAAAATTCACCCTTAATATTTAAAAAACATTTGGCGAAGTTTTTTGCGCTTAGAAACGCATAAGCTCTAGAGAACCTTAGAAGGAGACAAATTGCTAAATAAAATATTTAATCAGAAATCGATGAAAAAAAGCCTATCATTTCTTGCCCTCGTTGCTTTTGCCTATCTTTCGACTTCTTGTGCAAAAGGCAAAGTTGACCCAATGGATATGCAAACGGGCCTTACATTTTCAGAGTTCGACAAAACATTAATCAAAAAAACAAAAGATAAAAAATCTGAAAAAGAAAAAAAAGAAAAAGGCGAAGAGCCAATCCCTGCGGCCTCGAAACTAATTGTTAACCCTCCGCCAAAAACAACAATTAATAGCAAAACAATTTCATTTTCAGTAACTGACCAAGTGCAATTAAAGGACGTTTTGATTGAGCTTGGACGCATTGCAAAAATTGATGTCGACCTTGATCCAGAAATTTCTGGCGGCATTATTATTAACGCAAAAAATCGCCCTTTATCAGAAGTAATTGACCGCATTGCCAACCTTGGAAACCTGCGCTACACCTACGAAAACGGCACTTTGCATTTTGAAAAAGACAACCCTTATGTAAAAAATTATTCGCTCGATTATTTATCTGAAGGAAGCAATTTATGGTCAGATGTTCAGTCGAATGTTTCGGCAATTTTAACAGACAGTGCGGCGCTTTCAAATAACAACTCTGTTAATAATCCTTCCGCAAATAATACGCCTCAAGCAAACAATGGCAATGCTGCAGCGAATAATAACAATGCCCAAACTACAACACCTTTAGTTGCAATAAATAATCCTTCAGTTAGAAAAAGTTCTATTTCAATCAATAAATCAGCTGGCCTTTTATATGCCTTTGCAACACAAAAACAACATAATGAAATCGTAAAATATCTTTCTGAAGTGCAAAAAAATTCTTCGGCGCAAGTTTTAATTGAGGCAAAATTAGTTGAGGTTGCTCTAAAAAATATTTACAAAACTGGCATCAATTGGAATTGGGCCGACGTTAACAGCAAAGGCGGATTAAACAAGATTGGCTCTAATAATAACTACTCTTCCACTACAGGAAACCCACTAGATATAACCGTCGGAATTTTAGGCGCAACTGGCCTTAATGCTTCGGTCAGTGCACTAGAGCAGTTTGGCACAACAAGAACATTGTCAAGCCCAAGAATTCATGCAATAAATAATCAAAAAGCAGTTTTAAATTTTACCGATAAATTTGTTTATTTTAGAATTGAATCAAATCAGGCTACAGTCACGCCCGGAGCATCTGCAGCCACAACCACCAGAACAATAACCTCGACCAAAATGGAAGAAAATATTGGTGTTGAATTAACAATAATTCCGTCAATTAACATTAGAAGTAGTGAAGTAACTTTAAATATAAAACCAAAAATTACCGTCAAAAGCGATACAGTAAAAGACCCTGCAAGCCCTACCAATCAAGCTGGAGAAGTCATTCCAGAACTTATCAATTACGTTCCAGTAATTCAAACCAGAGAAATTAACACCGTTGCAAAAATTCAAAGCGGCAATGTTATTGTCATTGGCGGATTAATGAAAGAAACGTCAGAAAACACCGACAAAGGCGTGCCTTTCTTACAAAGAATTCCTATTCTTGGATACTTATTTAAGTCGGTTTCAAAAGATTCGACCGTCGTTGAAACTGTAATTTTCATCAAAGCAACCATTGTTGATAGCGGCTCTTCGACAAATAAAGTTGATCGCGATATTCAAGAAAAATTCGATACCAACAAACGAGAATTCTTTTAAATGAAGCCAATCTTTAAATATATTCTGCTAAACGCTTTACGTGATCGACTTTTCATCGGCATTTTTATCACTTTAATTGCGTCATTTTCTTTGGCAATTTTTCTTGGCCAAACCGCTCTGACCGAAGTTTCGCAAACTACAACCGCCTACATTGCGGGCTCTAGCAGAATGATTTTAGCAATTGGTTTAATTTTATTCGTCTGTCTTAGCGTCAATCGCGCCTTTGAAAACAAAGAAGTTGAATTTATAATTTCAAAACCAATTTCACGCGAACAATTTATTTTGGCCTATCTTTTTGGATTCTTACTAACCACGCTAATCATCTTAATTCCTCTAATCGCAACAATCACGCTGCTTGCGCAAATAAATAAAATTGGAATTTTAATTTGGTCGCTAAGTTTATTTGCCGAATTAGCAATATTGATTTCATTTTCACTTCTTACTTCGCTTATTTTAAAAAATTCTTTTTCGTCAATTTTAGCATCCCTTTCTTTTTACATAATTTCGCGCATGATGGGCGTTTTTGTCTTAGCAATTAACTTGCCGCAAGACTTAACGCAAGCAAAAAATCACGCGCTGCAAGTAATGCTAAAAATTATATCCATAGCCTTCCCGCGACTAGATTTATTCACGCAAAGCGAATGGCTAGTTTATGGCATAAGCAATTTTTCAAACATAAAAATTATCGCAATACAATCAATAATTTATATTTTTTTAATGACATTCATGGCATTTCATGATTTTAAAAAGAAGCAATTTTAATTAATTTAGACTATGAGTAAACAGACGGCAGAAAATTTAACTTTAGAAATTACAGTGGACCATAAACTTCGCTGCGCAAAAATGCTTTCGACGTTTAGTCACCTAAACGCGTTAAAAGAAAATCGCGATATACTAACTCAATAAGAAAAAACATTTTTTCACGAAAATGCCGAATCGCAAGACTTGGAAAAGGGATTATCTTTAACTACTCAAGCTTTAAGTTCGCGAGAAGAAATTAAACTTCTTGACCTAGAGCTAGAAAAAATGAAAGCTGATAATTCAAGAATCGTAAACGAAATGCTGTTAGAGTTTGCAAACCCTGCAATTGACGCAGAAGGAAGGGAAATTCTTCGTCAAAATTTATTAATGATGTTTCTAGATCAAGTTCTAACCTTACCAGAAAATCTTGTAAGCGATCGTTTAGTTACACGAGAAGTTCTTTTTAGTTTAAATCCGTCAGATGGTTTTATTGCACAAGTTGCTCAATCGCGCCCTTCTCTTTCTGGGGAAAATTTTTACGCGGCGCCATCTTTACCAAACACAACAGGCTCAATGATGGACGACTCATTTGGTTTTCCAGGCCTCAAGACAATCGACTCAACACAATACGCCGGACCTTCTGACGGAATACCTTTTAGCGCAACGAACATTATACCTGATCTATTCGGAAGCGATGATTTTGACGACCATGAAAATTTAGCACAAGAAAGCAAGAGACCTAGACCAGAAAAAGTTGGGGCTTTTAGAATTGTAGGAATATATGAAGAAGCTGCCGGCACAAAAAAATCTTTAGATGATTTGCGCTTAGAAGTTACGAATCTTTTTACCACAACAGGCCTTGTTAATGAAATGTCCGGCATAAGCAGATTGATCAATACAATATTTTCGCAAGAAGATTGCCGCTCCGAAAGAAGCCTTTCTTTAATTTTGGGACAGATGAATAGAGCATTTTCAATAACCTCTGTAGATGACGCCAAACATGCCGCACATAGCGCAGTTGACAGTATTGGCTTATCAAAATGCAGAGACGAATACAACCTCTTTGTCCAGTCCCTTCTTCCAAATTGCTTTGGTATTGATGTTTTTATCAATGAAAATAAAACACTTGAAATTACCGCCGACGGTTCAAATCAAAATTGGAAAGTAGAAGGCTCGGTTGGCAATCAAATTTTGTCAATGCTCTCTAAACATTCAGAGCTGCTTGGTTTTAATGATATTTCAGAGCGGGTCGATGCTTTAAAGCAACAAGATAAATCTCCGAATGTAACAACATACAATGTGGCATATAGAGGGGCTTTTAGTGGCGATCCTAGCAAAGGATCACGATGATTTCAAAAGAAACTTCAGCGAAATAAATTAATGCCAAAACGCTACTTAAAATTGAATTTGCAAGGGGCTTGAATAGTATGCTGCACTTATAGCAGTTATACCATTTCCACAAATAAATCTAACACTTGCTAAATATTTTTAATTTTAATCTTTATTTTAAAACCTTGATTCATCTAGATAAATCGGCATTTTTAAACTAAATTTAAAATTAAAAATATTTAGCAAGTGTTAGATTTATTTGTGGAAATGGCATTAGAAACCCAACAAAAAAGCGGGCCTGAAATAATCCAGACCCGCTTTTTTTAAAAATAACTATTTCTCTTAATTGCTTTTAACCTTAGCAACTCTTTTTTCTTTTTTAACTTTAACAAATTTCACTTCATCTAACTTACCAGTTTTGATTAGCTTCTTTTTGATTTGATTGCGAATTTTTTGTGCATCTTCAGTTAATTTTGCAAAACGTGAATTGATCAAAAAATTGTCTATATTGCCATATTTATTTACTGTTCTAAGAGTAGAAGCAGCAATACGCAATGTAACATTAGAACCAAGAACTTCGCTTTTAAAAGAAAGACTTTTTAAATTTGGTAAAAACCTTCTTCTAGTTTTTCGGTTTGAGTGAGAAACATTGTTTCCACTCATTACACCAACACCAAGTAATTCACATTTTTTAGCCATATAAACCCTAAATTTTTTAATTATATTAATAACCGCAATCAAATGAAGTTTTGCCAGTGATCGCAGCAACAATAGTTGGAGCACCAAACATCGCAGCAATACCCATTGCCACACCAATCATTAAACCCCAAGAAACCTTACCAGTAAAGAAACCAATACCTACTGAAATAATTGCAAAAGCCGCGAAAGCTTTACCACCGTTGCCGGTAACAATTCTTAAAACGTTACACATTGTTCCAACAAGTACGTTTTGGTTTGCATCAGGAGCAACTGACGTTCCAGAAATAGTAATGCTTTGTGCGTTAGCAGACAAAGCTGGCAATAATACAGGCGCCAAAGCCAACATAAAAATAGAAAGAATTGTAACTTTTGCGACAACAAGAGAGATTTTTTTCATAAATTTACTTAAGTTTTGGTTTTTAAGGATTACGCCTAAATTGCCACCAATTTCTGATGGGGTCAGATAACTGCTGCAATTTTTCCTTTATTTGCTTAAATTGCAAGTGTTTTTTACTCTTTGCCAATAATTTTTATTTCCCATTCTAAATCAACGCCAGAGCCATCTTGTACCGCTTTTTTTGCTTTATTTCCTAAATCAATTAAATCTTTTGCCCTCGCCTTTCCTGTGTTTATCATGAAATTGCAATGTTTTTCAGAAAATTGCGCATCACCAATTGAGGCCGCACGAAACCCAGCTTTATCGATTAATTGCCAAGCTTTTTGATCGCCATCGGGGTTTTTAAAAGTGCTGCCCCCTGTTTTAGCGCGAATTGGTTGCGCTGCTTCTCTTTTTCTATTTAATTCAGAAATTTTTTCCGATACAGCCTCAAATGTTGATTCAAAGCCTTTTAGAACAGCTTCAACAAAAATAAAATTTTTCGCAATTTTATTGCCGCGATAATAAAATTGAAAATCAGAGTTTTTTAATTCATGGATATTGCCTTGATAATCAAGGGCTAAAGCCGTTACAAGAATTTGCGACATGTCAGAATCGTAACATCCTCCATTCATCGCAATTGCTCCGCCTATTGACCCCGGAATGCCACTAAGAAATTCTAAGCCCGTTAGCGCCGATATTTTACTTTGCAGCGCAACATTGCCACACAAGGCTGCAGCGCCTACTGTAATAAATTTTTCTTGTACAGAAATTTTTGCAAATTCACGACCAAGCCTTATCACGACACCTTCTACGCCATTATCACGAATTATTAAATTTGATGCAGCGCCAAGAATTGTAATGCAAATTTCTGCTGGGCAATTTTTTAAGAAACCTTGCAGATCGCTGATATCAGCCGGCTTAAAAAGAATTTCTGCGTAAGTTTCTATGTCGAACCAATTTTTTAAAAGTGCATTTTGACGATATTCTCCGCGCACTTTTGGCAATTTTTGCAATAAATTTTGTGACATTTTTATTAATTAAATGTGTGGCGCAACCTTGCCATTAGCGTCTTTTGAACAATTTATCAAATTAAAAATAACTGAAACCCTACCTTCGATTTCTGCTTTTTTTTGATATTTTGTTTCAATCCAATCTGCTGGAAAAATTTGCCAATCTTTCTTTGAAGTCGCACTCCACGTGAATTTCTGGCTTTTTAGTGCTTCGGATAAAATCCATGTTTTATAAGAAGCATGATCGGTTGCGATAATTAATTTTCCACCTGATTTTATTTTTTTTGCTAGCAAATTATCTAAAAAATCAACATCGATCAAACGACGCTTAAAGTGCTTGGCTTTTGGCCACGGATCAGGAAAAAGAATATAAATTTCATCGAAAAAACCATCACTAAATTTTTGTAATATTTCTCGCGCGTCATTTCGTGAAATTTTTATATTTTTTATAGGATTATTTTCTAGCTTCGCCAAAATATTTACAACACCATTTAAATGAGGCTCGCAACCAAAGAACAACTGGTCTGGCGTTGATGCGGCTTTTTCAAATAGAAAATCGCCGAAACCAAAACCTATTTCAAAAGAATATTTTTTGTAAGAATTGTTTAGTGAAAAATCATCATCTGAAATTGCATATTGATGAAATGAATTTTTAAGCAACTTATTTTTATGGTCGGAAAGCTTGCGCGACTTGGTGCGTCCATAGCTTCTGATTAAGCGATTAGGATTGTAATTTTTACTGCGATAATTTTTTGACTCTGTTTTCATGTCGACCATTTTCAAATTCTGTCATCAAAAAAGTTTTTATTAATTCAAGCGCAACATTTGGCGCCGTAAGACGCGAGCCAAGACAAATTACATTTGCATTATTATGCTTGCGCGATAATTCTGCCATATTTTCATTCATACAAAGTGCGGCGCGAATTTCTTTAAAACGATTGGCGGCAATTGATATTCCTATGCCGCTGCCACAAATTAAAATGCCAAAATTTGCTTTTTTAGCGATAATTTCTTTAGATAATTTTTGAGCAAAATCTGGGTAATCGACTGATTTTTCTGCACTTTCGCAGCCTAAATCTTCTAAAATATAATTTTGTGAATTGCTGAAGTTTTCAATGACAAATTGCTTTAAATCAAAGCCAGCGTGGTCAGAGGCAATTAGAACAAGAGTTTTTTGACCAAGATTTTTTGTCATTTAAGACATTTTTTGATTTGGAGAAAAATTGAAGACGAAATATTTTTGCTAATAAAAATTGTTAACTAATTAATTTAGTTAACAATTTTTAATAATAATGACGCAAAAAACGTAATTATTATTTGCAGAAATATTAACGTTTTCTATAAGTTTGACCTTTACGAGCTTTTTTCAAGCCATATTTTTTACGTTCAACAACGCGTGAATCGCGAGTCAAAAAGCCGCCAGCACGAAGAATTTTACGAATTTCAGGGTCAAAATCTGCTAAAGATTTGCTGATTCCATGAGCTAGCGCACCAGCTTGACCACTCAATCCGCCACCAGAAATTGTTGCATCAACATCGAATTTTTTGTCGTTTTTTGTAACAACAAATGGAAAGTTAACAATGTTGAATAAAATTTCGCGACCAAGATAAGTTCTACCATCGCGACCATTGATTGTAATTTTTCCGGTGCCTTTTTTAATCCATACGCGTGCAGCGGCGTTTTTTCTTTTTCCTGTAGCGCTAGATCTGCCTTGAGCGTCTATTTTAGGTTCTTTTTTAACTTCGTTTAATTCGATAGCTGCTTCAACGATTTCTTTTAAAGATGTCATATTTTAAAGATTTATTTATTTTTTCTGTTTAGTGAACCAACGTCAAGAACTTGTGGATTTTGTGCTTGATGAGGGTGCGCTGATCCTTTGTAAATTTTTAGTTTAGTCATAATGTCGCGTTGCAATGGTCCGCGAGAAATCATTCTTGAAACAGAGTCTTCTAGAATTCTTTCAGGAAATTTTCCTTCGATTATTTCATGAGCTTTTCTTTCTTTGATTCCACCCGGGTGGCCAGTGTGCCAATAGTAAGTTTTTTCGGCCATTTTTTTACCGGTCAATTTTATTTTTTCGGCGTTAATGACAACGATGAAATCTCCACAGTCAAAGTTTGGTGTGAAAATTGGCTTGTTTTTTCCGCGTAAAATATTAGCGATAATAGTAGAAAGGCGACCAAGAACTAATCCTTCGGCATCAATTAACCACCACTTTCTTTCGATTTCTTTTGGACGCGCAACAAATGTTTTAAGCATAAAATTCTATATTAGAAACTTGATCAATTTTGTTTAATTTTAATAAACTTTATTTTAAGGGACGTCAATTAAAAACGAAACTTGAAAAAAAGTCAAGCAAAACTATGTATTTTAATTTATTCGATAAATTAGTAGCCTTGCAGATTAGCAATAGCTGCAGATTTATGCCAGAATTATCGTCTAATTGCCGTTAGCTGGAGGGGTTTGGCTTTCTGGCGGTTTTGGCGGCCCTGACGGATTTAACTTAAGAGAGCGATATTTGTCGTTAAATTCACGCACCGATTCAATTGATTTTTCGCTAAAGCCAGAATTCACAACGTCTCTAAATTTAGACATTGCTTCTTTTGATTTTTCAATTGCAGCCTTTCTTTCTTCTGGCGTTTCATTCGGATTTGAACTTGCCGCATCTTCGCCAAATTCTTCGCGAGGCGCGGCGCTTTCCGCGATTTCGTTCATTTCTTGTAACGCCATGTCGGCCTTTGTTAGCACGTCTTCTTTTGCCATTTCAATTTTTAACGCCGATGCAGTTTTGTGTCTTTTAACAAATGCTTGTCGAAGCTTGCTTGATATGTCTTTGTGTGATTTGCTGCCCCTGATTTTTGCGGCCTTTTCTTTTGCTTTGGCGCGCTCTTCTGGAGTTTTTGTTTGATCTTCAGCGTCTTTGTCGCACTCGATAAGGGTTTCGGCGTCTTCATTCATACTATCTTTTAGCGAGCGTATTGAATCGTCGGTGTTTTGCAGGCTTTGCGTAAGATCGCCAACTGCCGCTTTAGAGTTTGCAAGCTTTTTACTAACGTCTGCAGTAATTTTTTTTGCACGTTCTGTAGTGTCTTTTTTGGCTTTTTTGCTTCTTGCTTTATAGCGATCCCACAATGCGGCCGGACTGAATCTTTGCTCTCTTCCAAGAACCGCAGCCGTTACGCTGCCAGAGTCTCTTACGAAAGAATCTGAATTTTCTGCTCCGCTTTCTAGAGCGTCCGCGGTTTCTTGTTCAATTTCTAGCTTCGCTATTGTGTTAGCACTTGATATGGAAGGAATTTTTGCGTCGCGCGCCTTTTGGTTGCTTTTCATTCGAGCACGAATTTTTTTCTTTTCAAGATCACTGCGCGCCCAACCTGTACCAACTCTCATATCAGAGACCTCTCCTTCTTTTACCAATTCGTTTTTAGCGTCTTCATAATCTTTTCTGTCACTTTTAAATTTTTGACTTATGGATTTTTTTGCAGCAGCGGGAAGATTTTTTAGATATTCCATTCCGTCTTTTCTAACTTTAATATTGCCGCTTTTAGCGGCTTCTACAATGGCTTTGCGACCTTCTGCATCAGTATTTTTTGCAGACATTGCTTCTTTTGCTTCGCTGGTTGAAAATTTTAGATCAATTTTTCTTTTGCTTAGCGGAGTAGAAAGCGTTCCTGAACTAGAGAATTTTTCTCTGATTAATGATGCTGCAAATCCGATAGCGTTATCTCCAGCGTATTTTCCACCTTTATCATTTAACAATTCTTCGACTTGTTTTTCGCTTAAACCTCTTTTTTTACCAGCATCGACCATTGCTTGTTTTGAAACTTCTTGCAGTTTTTTTTCTTGCTCTTCTTTGCTCATTGTAGCAAGTTTTGCCCCCTCTTTCTTTTTATAATTACTAATCGCTTTATCTGATTCTTTAACAAAAGCTTTTTTATTACTTCGGTCTT
>Ga0114971_10002411_pt1 | contig 12843 bp, 7 predicted proteins | sample M_140625_MF_Meta_FD_87320 | JGI IMG/M metagenome (GOLD analysis project Ga0114971, IMG submission 87320) | Freshwater microbial communities from Lake Montjoie, Canada to study carbon cycling - M_140625_MF_MetaG | ecosystem: Environmental > Aquatic > Freshwater > Lake | place: Lake Montjoie... | reverse complement strand
CTCGGGTTCCGTGATGACGTCGATCTCAACCTGCTGCGGCTTCCAGCCCTTGGGCAGGTTCGCCTCGAGGAACGCCCGGCAGGCGGCGACCTGATCGTCGATGCTCGACTGCCGCTGCTCCTCCGTGGAGAACCGGGCGTGGATCAGGGCGCGGAGCGGCTGCCCCTTGGGCAGCTGGATCGGTTGGCGGAGATGCATCATCGGGCACCTCCCTTCCGGCCGTTGGCCTTCTTGGACTGCCCGCGACGGCCACCCCGTTTTGTGGTGCCGGAATTTGCGCCGGGTGACTTCCCTTTTTTAGGTTTTCTTCGGGCTACGCTGCGTTTGTTGGATCCCTGTCGGGGGTATTGAAGAATCACCGCATCCCACGCAGCGAGATGCATCGGAACGCAATCGTCGGCAGGGCTGCCCTTTCACGCGATCGCCCTTGTCCGCTTGCTGAAGCGGAGGTGAAGAAGAATAAAGGGGGGCGCTAGTTCAGTTCCTCCTCATCGCCAGCAGCGAACGGGTTGCCAGACAGCGTGACCTCGACTCCCCCGAGTGTCGCGTAGCTCTCCGGGCGGCAGGCCAGCACGATCACCTGCAGGCCTCTGATTGCCGCAAGGTCGAGCAGCCGCTGCAGAGCCCGCTGGCGATCGGCGTCGGAGTTCACGAAGGCGTCGTCAAACACGATCGGCAGGCAGCCATCGTGGTCCTCGGCCAGCACCTCCGCCATCGCCAGCCGAAACGCCGCCCCCACCTGCTCCCTGGCCCCGGAGCTCAGTTGCGAGAACTCGAAGGTGGCGTCGCCCACGCCGCGGCGCGAGAGCGTGAGTCGGTTGAACCGGCCGTTTTCATAGTCCACACCAACGGTCGTGCCCTCACCATAGAGCCGTTCGAGATAGCCGCTCACGCGGCTCGTCAGCGGCGTCACGAACTGCGACTCCACCTCGCGTTTCTTCTCGCCAAAGAGCGTGGCCAGCAGTTTCACCGCCTCGGCCTCGCGATAAGCCCGGGCGTGCTCAGCCGCCGCGAGCCGCTGACGCACAGCAGCCCGGGCAAGGTCGTCACGGGGGTCGATCGTGCCCTGCAGCTGCAACGTGGCCCGGGCCAACTGACGCCGTGTCTCCGCATCCTGCTTGGCGGCCAAGAGATTCGCGATCGTCCGCTCGAGCCGCTGACGATCGAGGTCGAGGGCGTCCGGGGCAAGCTTGGCGAGGCGGGCCCGCGAGGCTGCCAGTTGAGCCGCCGCCACCCCCGACGCCCGTTTGAAGGCCGCGATCCGCTCGGTGCGATCGGTGCCGTGCCGCTCCTCGAGCACCGCAATCTTCATGCGGAGTGACTCGAGGTCCGTGCGGTTCACCCGCAGGTTCTCGGCAGCCTGAAGCCTCTCCGCCACGACTCCCTCCAGATGCTTCCGCGCCGCAGTCGCCTCCGCGTTTGCGGTCGCCACCGCCTCGCCGGCTGCAGCGAGTTCGCGCTCGACTGCGGCAAGGGCCGCCTGCGCCGCGGCGAGGCTCGCAGGCCGCACATGGCCTTCCGGCGACCGACGGCGAACCTCCGCCGCCGCCTTCGCAATCCCGGCGTCGAGTTCGGCGAGGTCGGCCTCTGCCTGGTCACCGCCGAGCCCGGCGATCGCGAGGTTCACGGCGTGGATGTCGGCATTGAGCGTCTGCCGGCGGGCGGCAATCTCCCGCGCCTCGTCCACCGACGCGACGCCGCGAACCGCCAGATCCGCCTCCAGAGCCGCCCGGGCCTCGTCACGCCGCTGCGTCGCCTCGGCCAGCGACCGGCCGCCGCCGGGCGTGATCCGCGCGATCGCGCCCTTGTCCACGGCACTTCCTGCCCTTCCGCCCGGCAGGCCCACGGCAAGTTCCGCGTCGCCCGTGATCGTCACCGGCATGCCCGGGGCGAGTGCCGCGCCGGCGAGGGTCATGGGCACCTCCCCCGACACGAGCTCCACCTTCGTGGCAATCGCGTCGAGCGTCGCGTCCGCCAGTTCCCGCGCCCGGTCGCGCCGCACGAGCAGCGTCACGTCGGCGTCAACAATCGAAGGCAGTTGATCCCGCTCCGCTCGCAGTTCGCTGGCCTTCGTCCGCTGGGCGGCGATCAGGGCACACCGGCCTCCAAGACCCTCGCGCTCGGTCAGCAGCCGCTCATGCTTCTCGCAGGCGTCGTGCAGGGCGAATGCCGTGGCCGCGGCGGCCTGCCGCTGTCCGGCCAGCGCTACGGCCCCGTTGGCAGCGTCACACCGCACCGTGCCCTCCTGCTCCAGCTGCTCGAGGTGTGCCAAGGCCCTTAGCCCCGGATCCATCTTCGATTCGAGGGCAGCGATCGCCGTCCGGCAGGCCGTGATCTCGGCATCCACCCGCGAGGCTTCCGCGTAGGCCGCGCCGGCGGCGGCCGCCGCGGCCTGCTCCTCGGCGATCTGCACGGCGAGTTCGGCGGCCTGCTTCTGCCGCTCCTTGACACCGTCGAGTTCCTGCTGCGCCTCGCCCAGATTGATCTCGCACATGGCACTCGTCCGGTTCGCCGCGTCGATCGCATCGACGGCCTCGTTGAGGGTCTCGACGTTTGCAGCCGCCTGAGCACGACCGGCTTCCGCCGCCTCGACGGCATTTCGCGACTTGTCGAGGTCGGAGCCGGCTCGCACCTTGCACTTGTCGGTGAACGACGCCGCGTGCCTTGCCGCCACGTCGCGAGCCGCGGCCGCATCGAGCGGCGACTCGAGCACACCGCCGCCGTCGGCTCTCGAGAGCCGCTCGCGGAGCAGTTCGGCGTGCCGTTCGGAGTTGGCATGGGCCAGCGGATCCTCGGTCGCCGATCCCTGCCACACCCAGAGATGGGCCCACTGCATCTTGAGCCGCGAGTCGAGGCTTCGCCCGGCCGACACCTCCTGCGTGCGGAGGATCTCGTGGATCCGGGCCTCGGCCTCGTCGTCGCGGAGCGTGCGGCCCGCGCCGCCATCGGCACCCCAGGCCACGTACGCCTCCCGCGTGGCCGGATGCTCCCTGAGGGTCGTGCTCGCCGATTGGTTGCCGCTGAAGACCTTGGTGATGGTGTACCGTCGGCTCCCGCTTTCGAACGTGAGCTCGACGGTCGGGTGTCCGCTGTGAAACTCCGAGAGCATCGCCTTGTGTGCCGCGCCGGTCGTGCGGCACCGGAGGAAAAAGGCGTGATGGATCGCTTCCACGAGCGTGCTCTTGCCCGCCTCGTTCGGCCCGCCGATCACGGTGCGGGCGGCGTCGAAAGCGACGGTGAGATCCTTGTGAACGCGGTAGTTCTTGATCGTGACGGTGAGGAGTTTCATGCGAGCTTCGCTCCGGTGGAGGTGATGGTGGTGGCGGTGGAGGACTGACTGGGATGGGCGAGGCCGTGCAGCATCGTCAGGGCATGGCGAACGACCTCGAGTTCCGCGGGCGTGGTGGCAGCCCCCGCGACGCCCGGTTCGAGCCGCCGCACGAGTTCCGCGGCGACGCGGGAGATGATCGGGTCGCCGGGGCGGGCAGCGAGGTCGCGGATTTCGTCGTGCGTCGGGGCGATCCGCACGGAGTCGTCGAGGTCGAGCCGTAGCAGCCGCGCTTCCCACGACTCGATCACCCGGTCGAGTTCCACGCGGCCCGCGAGCGACACGGTGCCCGTCACGGTGATCTTTGCCAGGCAGCCGTCGAACCAAGGCTCGCCCTCAGCCTGCGGCCGCGTGGCCTCCGTGACCACGGCGTCGAGGTAGGCCGGCCCACGACCAGTGGCACCTTCGTCGCTCAAGGCGACCCCAACCCCCGCGTTCTCGCACCCAGAGATTTCGTCTCCGGCGTCGAGCACGATGTCGAGGGCGAGCCACCGAAACCGACCGGTGCGAATCGCCGCCACGGTCGGCGGCACACCACGTCCGACGGTCACGCAGGCCACGTGCCCGGGCTCCTGGCCCGCCTTGGGAAAGCGGTCGATCTCCGCCGAGCCCGAATACCACGTCTTCGAGCCCGCAGGCATGAAGCCGTGCCAGTCGCCGAGGGCCACGTAGTCGAGTTCGTCGAGCGGCAGGCGGTCGATCGCGATCGTGTTGGCTCCTCCAGCCGCCACTCCGGCCGCCGCGTCATCGTCATCATCGAGCCGCAAGGAGCCGCCCGCCGCGAACGAGGCCGCACTGCCGTGGGCGATCACAATCCGCGGCATGTCGCCGACGGCGGCGAAGTCGAGGTCGCGGATCCAGGCGGTCGGGTCGTCAGCCTCGCGGCGTCGGAGCAGGGGGCACGGGAGCAGGGTCACCGCCTGCTCGCCGTCGCCGCGGTCGGGCAGCGTGACCACAGTCGGAGTGGCCGCGGTGAGCAGGTGGAAGTCGGGGGCGAGCCGAGCCCGCTCCCGCTGGAAAAACGCCCGCTCCCACAGGCTGTCGGGCCCGCCGTGGTCGTGGTTGCCGGGAATGGCGAACACCGGCACGCCGAGTTCCGCGATGGCGCCCAGCGCCGCCGAGATCGTGTCGTGGGTCGGCGTCGGCGAGTCGAACAGGTCGCCAGCGACGACGACAAACCGGGCTTGGCGGTCACGGACCGCTGCGGCGATCCGGCGGATGGCGTCAAACCGTTCCTGCTGCACACGGGCCCGCTTGGCGGGATTCGTGATCGCAGCAAACGGCTTGCCGAGCTGCCAGTCGGCGGTGTGGATGAAGGTGATGGGGCGGGAGCCCCGGGGATTCGGCGAGGGTGGCATGGGTGATCTCCTGGTGGGTAAAGGTGCTCGAGTGAAATGGCTGCCGCGGGCTCAGGCCTCCACGGGCGGGGCGTCGCCGCCACCGAGGAGTTGCTCGAGGGCGTCCAACCCGCCGGCCCTCTCGCCGAGTTCGAGGATCTGGTTGATCTCGGGCGGCATATCGGGCACTTCGTCGTTGATGAGTTCGAGGTCCACGATCCCCGTCTCCTTGGCGTGGCGGACAACCGGGTCAAACTCCTTCACGGCGATGAGCACCCCGGCGATCGCCCGCAGCAGCTGCTCGGCGCACATCGGGGCCTTCTCGAGCGGGATCTCCACGTTCGGCTGTAGAAAGCCTCCTTCGCCAAGATCGAAGCGGATCAGCTTCATACGGGCCTGCATCCGGGCCACCGCCTCGCACACGGCAGGCACGTGTTCGCTGTCGGAGAGATCCCACGCCTGGGGTGAGAACACAGCGACGAACTCGCCGCGCTCGACCAGCCGCACGAGGATCCGCACCGACGGGTCGCCGTCCTCGTCGCGGTAGGTGGTGTCGTCGGGCTCGCCGGTGAAGCCGATGGCGATCGTCTGATGCTCGTCGTTCGCTTCGAAGCCGAGTCCGGCGGCGGTGAGATACGTCTGCAGGTCTTGGAAGGTCGTGGCCATGGTGGTGGGTTCCTGTTGATGGAGAGGGAGGTGGTGGTCGTGATCCTGATGCTGGAGGGTGAACTCAGTTCCGATCGCTGGCGTCGGAGCCCGGGCCGTCGAGCCGGCGGCGAAACTCGAGGAGTGCCCGGAGGCGGTTCGGATGGCTGCCGGGCTTTTGGGAGATCGAGGCCGCGCGGCAGAGCGGCATGATGTCGGGGCTGGAGTCGTCCGTCGGCTCCGCCGGGCTCTTCGGCGCCTCGCCACAGTGATCCGCGTCGCTCAGCCGGGAGAGGTTGAGGCGGCTCACCTTGTTGGCGTCGAAGGTGCCCACCTCCATCGCGGCGGCGAGCTGCGGATACCAGAGCTCCACGAACGAAGGCAGCAGGGCCACGGCTCGGAGCACGTCGGCGTCGCGGGCGCCGTCGGCGTCGCACACGCAGTCGATCCGGAGCCGGATCTCGCCGTCGCTGGGATCGAGCGAGGGCCGGAGGAGGGGCGTGCGGGCGGTCGCCGCCAGCAGGCAGGCGAGCGTGGCTTCCTTGTACTCCGTATCCCGCAGGTCGAAGGCCCGGAGGATCTCGACGGCCACGCAGTCGTTAGGCCGATCGAAGGTGAGCAGGATCTGGATCGAGTTTTCGCCGGCGGGGTTCTTGTAGGTCGTCGTCGCCAGTTGGGCGGCGAGGATCACGTCGAGCAGCCGCTCGCAGTTGTAGCCGTGTCCGGAGAGGAGGGTCTCGAGGTCGTCGATCGTCTTGGCCATTCGCATCTCCCGGTGTTCCGGGCTCCCATGGGTATGCAGGAGAGTTTGCGAACGCTCGTTGACAGTTTTGGTCAGCCGGCCTCAACGCCCGTCAGGGAGGGCCTCCGCGGCATGTCGGCACCGGTTCGCGGGCGGCCATTTCGAACATCTTGGCCGCCGAGCGGACGCGACGGCCTTTGAGGAGCACGCGTTCGTTCGGCGTGAGACCCGCGGCCTGGAGCGCCGCGCGAAACTCTCTTTTCATCCAGCGCTGGATCGTCCGATCGACGCGGTGCATCTGAGCCATGGTGAGGTCGGAGTGGCCGAGCAGGGCGTGCTGCCGCGGCTGGACGTATCGCACGCCGCTGATCCAGCATGCGCTCGGGAAAACAACGCTGTGATGCACCTCCACGGTCACGCCCGACGCCGTTGTCACGCGTCGCACACCGACGCGTTGCGTGAATCCTCTGGACGCTGCGGCCTGTTTTGGTGTCCTGTCCTTGGGAGGGCGCGGCTTCGTGCCCGGTTTTCGGAACCCCACGTGGTAGCCGAGCATGCGGTTGATCACCCTCGTGGCGCGGAGGTACCTCCCCACGAGGGATCTCGGGCCGTTTCTGCCGCGGCGGATCTCCTGGCGGATCTTGCTGAGCAGGCGGTTCACCGTCCGGTGACGGGCCCGGAACCGGCCGTCGGCGTAGAAGTGCACGCCCAATTCGTCAAACTCCCGGTGCACCGGCAGCAGGTCGCCCCGCGTCGGCAGCATGATCGTGGTCGGGTGTGATCCGCCGGCCGCACCACCGGCGCCCAGGAAGGCGACGGCCGACACGGGCGATCCCTGCGGCAGGCCCACGGGGTTGGCGGGCGGCGCAGCGTGGCCCGGCCAGCACTGCTCCCAGTACCACGCCAGGTAGCCGGCGATTTCGCGGACGCAGCCGCGGTCACGCACGAAGGCCTTGAGGGCGTCGAGCACCGGTCCGTGGGGCAGCGTGTCGTAGAACTTCTTGACGTCGAGCTTGGCGACCCACGCGTTTCCCTCCGTCCAGACGAGCCGTTGAAACCGTCGCACGGCCGTGCGGCGATCAGTGCAGTTCCGTGTGCCGTGGGGCCGGTTGCCGTAGCAGCGGGGCGAGAGCCGATGGTCCACGCGGTCGTTGAGAAACGCGAGCGTGGCCTGGAGTCGCAGGCGATCGCCGACGGTGTGGGCGAGCGTGAGTCGGTGGCTGGGATAGGTCAGCGCCACAAACTCGTGGAGGCCTGCGGCATGAAACGTGGGCTTCAGTGTCTTGACGGCGTCGGTGACCTTGTGGCGAATGCACCAGCGGAGCGGCTGCCAGGTGGCCTTGGGGGAGCGGATCCGATTGCGGGTTTGTGCAACGAGCTGTTTGGAAATCTCGATAACGGCCTTGCGTCTGCCCTCCCGCTTCGCATCCTCGAACTGCTGATATTTTTCATCGAGCCAGTCGGCGATGAACTTGAAGTAGCCGTTGTGCGTGGTTGGCGAATCCATGCGCGAGCCCATGTGTACGGTGGTGCCCGGGCCGACGCAGATCGATCGAGCGACCTGGCGAGGTCTCGTGCCCGTGGTGACGTCGCCTTTACGGGCGACGTCACGGAAGCACCGATACGTCCATGTCGGTTTTGATGAGCCCGTAGGGCGTGGTTCGGCGTGGTTCCCCACGACGCAGCGTCGGACCTGGGCACCAACTAGGCACCAAATCTACAAATCTTTTTCTGCGGGCACACCGATGCATGCATCCTTCTTTTTGGTATATTCCCCCAAAGCAGGAATACTCCCGCTGCCCGAGTTTTGCCACCCATCCGAATCCGATAACCACCAAAGTTAATAAGCTCGTGTACAAAAACATTCGACAATGTCTCGTATAGCAGGTCTACCGAGCAATCGAGTTAGAGAGGCGACGCCACCCTTGCCCGGAGTGCCTATGAGTAGAAGCTGACCGTCAAATCGCTTAGCTTCTCGTTTTTGTTGGGGTAACGTTTCCCTACGTCGCAATCCCCGCGTGCAAATGGATTCGATCATTTCGCTCAGTATTGGAAACCTGTTGACCCCTGTCCGTTGTCGTTCGCCACATTAGCGGCATAGTCGTTCACGCACGAAGAAGAAAAGATTGGCAACGCGATGCGATCAATCACAGCGCAGAGGATTCGTGCGGAATTGAAAAAGATGAAGGTAGGTACTTGGTATGAGTCCAAGGATCACGTGCGGAGGCTTTTTGGTGAATCCCGCAAGGGCATTCTGCGGAGGGATGGAGCGATCGCCGTCATTCATGAGCTCAAGGATTGCGCAAGACGTCATCATTACGATGACAAACTTGATTTCCGTTCTATGACGCTCCATTATGTCGGCCAAGGAAGAGGGCCAAAGCAGCAAGACAACCCCAACAATGAAGCCCTAAAGCTCGCCGCGGCGTCTAAGGCCCATGTGCACGTCTTCCTGGACTGCGGGGATGTCTTCCGCCCAAAAAAACTTCTCTATGCCGGCCATTGGGAAGTCGTCGAGTGTTTTTGGGGGAAGTTCGGTGCAATGCCGTGGCAGCGATACCGGTTTACACTCAAGCCAGTACAGCCAGAGAGTTCGGCAGCCCTGCAGAGGATGTTTCTACTAACAAAAGATCCCCGATTCGAAGCAGCACTCACGGAGTTCGCGAGAGCTCGCTCATCGCTTTATACGCGGTTCCCTGGCGTGCTGCGGACACGTGACTCCATAGCAGGGGAGGTTGGCGAATACTTCGCGATCGCCAAATACAATTCGCTTTTCACCGCCCGCCGGACACCTCGGCGTCGTTTGATTCGTCTTCGTGCTTCCCACCGCTCGGCCGATGCTGTGGAGCTTGGCACCGGAAAGCTCTACGCCATAAAAACAATCACCGTGTCGGCTTCAGAGGCCACAAACAAAAAAACAAGTAACATCTGGGGAAAAAACCTAGGCGACAACGGGGCCGGTCTCGAAGCGCATATTCATGCGTTTCTGATAACTATTTTGGCGAAGGAGGGCCTTATCCCACAAGAGATCTGGAAAATTTCAACGAGACGAGCAATATCTTGCGGATTAATCTCACGCGATAAACATCAAGGCAGTCTTAAATTGAGCATTGGCCCCAGGCTGAAGAACGCCGGTACACTGATTTATTCCCGGCGAAGAAAAGTGAGATGAATTCAACGCAATGCGGCCACGCGCCAGCACTGCGAACACGTTGCGTGGGTGATTAAGTTTTGGGACGACGCAGCGGCAACTAGAGGATTCCCCAAAGACAATCAGTTTGTGATGCTCCTTAAGGTGCCTTTGCGGCTCGCTGGAAATCCCTTGACGAAGGAAGGACAACGTAATGCCGGCTGGAAGACCCCCGTCCGTAACACTTTCGCGCGAAGAGTTGTTGCCTCTCCTTCACGCGCACCTCGAAAATGCTCTCGACAATGACAACTCGGTCTTAACCCAACAACAGCTTGCCTCCAGGGTCGTTGAACAGCTTCTTCAGGAGGGCCGTGGACTCCAGGCGAATGTCCAAGCGAACGCAGCCGTTTCGTACTTAAAAAAGTTCATTGCAGATTCTACAGAATCTGGCATCTCAACGACATCGGGAAGATATGCCTATTGCTTCCTGCGTCACGATGCCGAGAAGTTTCACTGTTTAGCAAAAATACAGCATCCGGATACGCAAAGCGCCGCATTTCGGTTTGTAGACGACTGCGAGAAGGATTTGGCGGAACAGTATATCAGCGTGCATTTTGGTTTATGGCTGGCCTTGCAGGGTTACGAGGTGGTGCTTGAACAGAATCGGAAGCAGGTCGGTCAGCTTACAAATCCTGATGTCGCTGCGTGGACAAGCTCAGACTTTGATTTTCTTGTTCTACTTGATGCTAAAGACACGGATTTTAATTGGGCGTATGAAATTACTAGATGCTGTGGGTACAAAAGATTTGCAAACCTCTCATACATAGGATATGCACTAGATATGATCAAGGTCCGTGAGATCGAGTCGTATTTCGGTCCGTGGACATGCTGGGACCAGACCCTGAACATGTGTGAACTGTCACAGGCGTCGGGGGTCGGGTTAGTTTTTCTGGAGTATGAGCGGCAGTCGAGAGAAGCGATGTTGGAATGGCACAGAGTTCTTGAAAGGGATCTAACAAAGGGTGTCGACGCGCGCAAGCTCGCCACGTCAAAGCTTGTAGGGACACGGGCATGGATAAATAGTTTTAGGGTGCACAAACTGGTAGATGCCGAGCGGGACAGCCCGGCACCGTCTGTAATTCGGCGCTACTTAGACGAGCGTGGGTGGCTATCCGACGGCTGAACAGGCGAAGCTATTAGCCGCGCGAACGAATGTCGTTGCAGCGGCGTTGGTTGCAGCGGTGTCGCGTGCGTAGCGATCGTCGTATGACCGGGCAGCACAAACGACTGCTGCCGCGATCGTTGGATTCGGTGTGGCGGTCAAGCGAAATGGTGCAGACGCGATTCACGGCGTAAATAAGCATTCGTTGAGTCGTGAAGACCAAAGCCAGGTCGACAGGTTGTTTGAAGACGGACGGTTTCGTGTGCGTGAATATCTAGCGTAAGTCCTGCGGGTCGCGTGCTCTATTAGGTTGCCGGTCATGCAAGGCATGGAGCTCTCGCCGTTTCTGGAAGTCCCCGAGGCGGAGTGGGTCTGCTTAAGTGACCTGTGCTTCGCGATCTTCGATGCCTACCCTGTGTCGCCGGGGCACGTGCTCGTGATCACGCGGCGGGTCGTGCCCACGTTCTTCGAGTGCACGGCCGCAGAGCAGCAGGCGCTCATGGCGCTCGTCGGCCAGGTAAGAGCCCTGCTTGATGAGCGCCTTGTTCCCAAGCCTGATGGATACAACGTCGGCTTCAACGCCGGGGCCGCCGCGGGCCAGACAGTGCCGCATGTGCATGTCCACGTGATCCCGCGGTATGCCGGCGATACGGCTGACCCCCACGGCGGCGTGCGGCATGTGATTCCGGAGAAGGGGAATTATTTGGCGGGGGCCCCGGCTGGCGGCGCGGGAGCCCCGCGGCTCTCGCTCACCACTGGACCCGATCGGCCGCTTTGGCCGCGGCTCGCTGAGCGGCTGCCGGGGGCGAGCGAGATCGATCTGCTCGCGTCGTTTGTGCAGCCCTCGGGGCTCGACGTCATCCGTGCAGGGCTTTTTAGTGCGATCGCGGCCGGGGCCCGCGTGCGGCTGCTCACGGGGGATTACCTCGGCATCACGTCGCCCGAGGCGCTGCGGCAGTTGCTTGGCTGGATGGACCTCGCCGGCGGGGCATTCGAGGCCCGGCTCGTGGAACTCGAAAAACTCTGCGGCTCGCCCGATTCGTTTCATCCGAAGGCGTGGCGGATCGCAGACTCTTCGGGCGGGATCGTGGTCGTGGGGTCGAGCAACCTCTCGCGGTCGGCCTTGGTCTCGGGCGTGGAGTGGAACCTGCTCGGCGAGACGTCGGGCTCGGGCGAACTTGACCGCGAACTCGTTGCCGCATTCGATGACCTCTGGCAGCAGGCCACGCCGCTGTCGGCCGACGTGGTCGAGCGGTATGCGGCCCGGGCCGCCGAGGCGGTCGAGCTGCGTCGCGTGTGGGATGGCGAGCCCGCGCCCGCCGCGGCGCCTGTCGCCCCGGCCGTCACGTTCACCCCGCGCCCCTGGCAGCAAGAAGCCCTCGCCTCCCTCGCCGCGATCCGCCGCGATGGCTATTCAAAAGCCCTTATCGCCGTTGCCACGGGCCTAGGGAAAACCTGGCTCGCAGCGTTCGACGTGATCGCCTTGGGCCGCGAGCTCGGCCGGCCGCCGCGGGTGCTCGTGATTGCCCACCGCGCCGAGATCCTCGCGCAGGCCGAGGCCACACTCCGGCAGGCGATCGCGCCCTCGAGCGTGTCGTACGTCGCCGGGTCGTCGTGCGACCTCTCCGGCCAGCTCGTCATCGCCTCGATCCAAAAGCTTTCCCGCCCCGACAGTCTCGCGGCCCTCGCGGCGGCGGCCCCGTTCGATTACTGCGTGATCGACGAGGTGCACCACGCGGAGGCTCCGAGCTACCGCCGCGTGCTCGCGCGGCTGTCGGAGCTGTCGCGGGCTGCCCCGTCGTTCACGCTCGGCCTCACGGCCACGCCCGAGCGGACCGACGGCGTCGACGTGGCCACGCTCTTCGACGACATCCTCGCGGCCCAGGCCACGATCGGCGACGGGATCGCGGAGGGGTCGCTCGTGCCGTTTCGGTATCGGGGGCTCAAGGACGACGTCGATTTCGAGCAGATCCCCTGGCGCAACGGCCGCTTCGATCCGGCCAGTCTCGAAGCGGCTCTAGAAAACGCTCCCCGCATGGAACGCCTCTGGGCCGAGTGGCAGGCCGCCCCGGCCGGTCGCACGCTCGTCTTCTGCTGTTCGCGGCGGCATGCCGTGTTTGCCCGGGATTGGCTCCGGAAGCGGGGCGTGGCCGCGGCGGCCGTGTTTTCGGATGCGGCCGACCCGGGCGGCCCCGTTTCCGACCCGCGCATGGCCTCCCTCGCCGCCTTCCACGCTGGACAGCTCTCGGCCCTCTGCGTGGTCGACCTCTTCAACGAGGGCGTCGACATCCCGCTGGTCGACCGCGTGGTGATGCTCCGGCCCACCGAATCAAAGATCGTGTTCTTGCAGCAGCTCGGCCGCGGCCTGCGGAGTGCCGCCGGCAAGACGTGGCTCGAGGTGATCGACTTCGTGGGCAATCACCGCGTATTCGCGAGTCGGCTCATGCATCTCTTCGCGCTCGTGTCGGCCGCAGGCGATGGCGCAGAAGCGACGAACTG
>Ga0114971_10002410_pt1 | contig 12843 bp, 12 predicted proteins | sample M_140625_MF_Meta_FD_87320 | JGI IMG/M metagenome (GOLD analysis project Ga0114971, IMG submission 87320) | Freshwater microbial communities from Lake Montjoie, Canada to study carbon cycling - M_140625_MF_MetaG | ecosystem: Environmental > Aquatic > Freshwater > Lake | place: Lake Montjoie... | reverse complement strand
GGAACAGGAGCGGCTGGAGGAATCGCCCGTGCTGGACAATCCGGCGACCGTTGCGACCTATCTGCGCGAAAGGAACCGGCTGAAAAATGTGGAGTCTTTCCAAGCGCTGCTGCTGAACACCCGCAAGCGGCTGATTCGCCTGGAGGAGATCTCCGCTGGCACCCTGGACACGATTCTGGTTCATCCGCGCGAGGTGTTCCGTGCGGCCATCGCGTCCAATGCATCGGGAATCATCCTCATCCACAATCATCCGAGCGGCGACCCGACGCCGAGCGAGGCGGATATCCGGGTGACCCGGGATTTGATCCGGGCGGGGCAGGTCCTGAAAATTGAGGTGTTGGACCATCTCATTCTCGGCCGCGCGACCGCAGAACGATCCAAGGATTATGCGTCCTTGCGGGAACTGGGTTATTTTTCAACGTAACCATTGAACCCGGGAGGAGCGCCTAAGCCGGAACCCTCCGGTTGAATTGTATCGCTGGCCGAATTCAACACGACGTCGATCCCTGTGCGAACCCCTCACAGAACACAATCCGAGGGCATTGCAGCAGGATTTCCTCACGGTCGAATGATCCTATTGGAGGAGACATCCTCATAGCGCCGGGTTCGTTTTGTGAGCAGGGTTTCTTCCATGATGCTATGAACTCGGCTCAGGTCTTGCCCCTAGGCGTCCTGGGCGCCTTTGGCAGTTCATTCAGAGTGCAAGGTTCCGATTGAGAGTCTTTCTGGGGGTCAGGCGACGGCAGGGATAGATTCGCGCGTTGATGACGCGCCCGGCACTTGTTACGGTTCAGGAATGCCAAGATTATTGATAGTCGATACGGCGAGATGTCCTGTCCAATGAGACGCTTGATTCAATCCGCGCGCGGCTTATGGGCCTGACCCAACTCGGCTGGAATGCCGCGCGCGAAGCCCAGTTTGCGCCGCATCTCGCGATGGGGCTGATCCCGGCGCGCGTCGCCGTGGAGGACAAGCATTTTTACCGCATCTGGACGGCGGAAGCGGAGCTCACCGCGCAGATCACCGGCAAAATCATGCACGAAGCGCGCGGCGACCATTCCAAGCTTCCCAAGGTCGGCGATTGGGTGGCCATCAAGCTCGTGCCAAACGAAGAGAAGGCCGCCATCCAAGCCGTCCTGCCGCGCAGCACGCAAATCACCCGCAAGACCAGCGGCCGCAACACCGCCGCGCAAATTCTCGCGACCAACATCGAAACCGTTTTTCTCGTCACCGCCGCCGACCCGACGTTCAACGCCGCGCGGCTGGAGCGCATGCTCGCCATGGGTCGCGACAGCGGCGCGCGACCGGTGGTGCTTCTCAATAAAATCGATCTGTGCGATGACCTTGACGCCATGCTCGCCGAGGCCACGCAAGCGGCGGGCGATGCGCTGGTGCTCGCTGTTTGTGCGCTCACCGGACGCGGCGTTAAAAAATTGGCGGCCCTCATCCAGCCCGGCCATACCGTCGCCTTCATCGGCACCTCGGGCGTCGGCAAATCCAGTCTTATCAACCAGCTTTACGGGGAAGAGCTGATGCCGACGATTGAAGTCCGCACGCAGGATTCCAAAGGTCGGCACACGACCTCCTGGCGCGAGATGATTTTTCTGCCGAAAGGCGGCGTGGTCATCGACACGCCCGGCATGAGGGAATTCCACCTCTGGGGCGCGAGCGAAGGCGCGAAGGAAACATTTCCCGAAATCGAAGCGCTCGCTTCCGGCTGCCATTTCCGGGATTGCACCCACACAAAAGAAAAGAATTGCGCCGTGCTCACCGCGCTTGCCGCCGGCACGCTTCCGCACGAGCGGCATGAAAGCTTTGTAAAGCTCCAACTCGAAATCAGCTATCTCCGCGAATCCGAAAAACAGGCCGGCTGGCAACACCGCCGCAAGAGCGACCGCGTCGCCCATCGCGTGTTCAACAAAAGGGGAAAAGCCCCGAATCCCTGATGCCCCTCGGGCGCGGAAATTAGTGCAGCCACAGGGCAAAGCCCCCGGTGATTGCCAGCAAATGAAGCCAGATGACGATGACCTGAACCTTGTTCAGGCTGCGAGCGCCGGGAGTGTCGCTGGGGAATGCTGGGTCGCGGCCGAAGAGCTTTTCAAAATTCTTAAACAGGAAATACCCGCCGAACAGGAGCCCGATAAAGAGCCCGCTGAACACAATGCGGATCGCGGTTTCGACATTCATTCGGTTGAAGGGAGCGATTTTGTCAGACGCCGGGCCGCCCGTTTTAAACTAGTTTTTCCACCGTCGCCGGGGATTCTTTCATCGCGTTCTTTAGTTTCCGTCACCTCAATCCTCTCCCATAAAGGGTCGAGGAAAATCCGTTTCACGCCGCCGTCACCCAGCGCGTTTGCCTTCTCCCCCGAGGGGGTGAAGGTGTCTGGCATAACGGTGGAAAGGGACTTCACGTCCATGGCGGTTCCCGTTCGCCTGATCACGCTTTGGATTTTAAAATATCTTCCACCCTCGCCTTCACCGCCTCATCCATCTTGATGAGCGGCGGCCAGGCGCGCTTGAACCCTTCGCCGGGGATTTTCTTCGTCGCATCAAAACCCATTTTGCTGCCGACGGCGATTTCGCTGGTCGCGTGGTCGAGCACGTCGGACGGGCCCTTGGTGAACAGGCTGTCGCGCTGCGGATCCGTGTTGGCGGTCAGATGGAACAGCACTTCGCTGGTGTTGTGAATATTCACATCGGCGTCCACCACAACGATGTATTTCGTGAACATCATCTGCCCCATGCCCCAGAGGCCGTGCATGATCTTGTAGGCCTGCATCGGGTAGGTCTTCTTGATGCTGACGAACACCAGGTTGTGGAACACGCCCTCCGCCGGCAGCGCGATATCCACAATCTCCGGGAAGTTCATCTTGAAAATCGGCAGGAACAATTTCACCGATGCGCCGCCGATATAGAAATCTTCCATCGGCGGAATGCCCACAATGGTGCACGGATACACTGCGTCTTTGCGATGCGTGATGGCGGTGACGTGGAACACCGGATACGGCTCGGGCAACGTGTAATAGCCCGTGTGGTCGCCGAACGGCCCCTCCTCGCGCAGCGGCTCGGTGGGGTCGATGTAGCCCTCGATGACGAAGTCGGCGTTGGCGGGCACCTCAAGGTCGTTCGTCTCGCACTTGACCAGCTCGACAGATTTTTTGCGGAGATATCCGGCGAGCAGGAATTCATCGAGCCCATCGGGCATCGGGGCGGTCGCGGCAAAGGGAAACATCGGGTCGCCGCCGATGAAAATGGCGACGGGCATGCGCTCGCCCTTTTCGTAATAGCGCCGGCCATGGCGCGCGGCCACCTTCTGCAGCTGCCAGTGCATTCCAGTGGTTTTGTCGTCGTAAATCTGGATGCGATACATCCCGAGATTGCGTTCGCCCGTGTCCGGGTCGCGGGTGACAACACACGGCAGCGTGATGAAACGGCCCCCGTCGAGCGGCCAGCATTTCAGGATGGGGAGATTGAGCAACGTTGGTGATTGTAGCGGCGCTCTGTGAGCGCCGTCTCCTGGGCGGTTGTCCGCAGATCGGCGGTCACAGACCGCCGCTACAGAAGTTATGTCTGGCGCGGGTGGCCATGGTTCTTTGCGCGATGGCGGCGAATCAAATCTTTGAATCACATCTTTGCACGAGCCGCTCTTCACCGTCTTCGGTTTTGCGTGGCGCAGATCCAAAGCGAGCGAGAGCAGCTGGATGGCTTCCTTGAAACTGGTCGGCGGCTTGGCTTTCATGAGCGCGCCGAGCTCGTTCGCCACCGCATCCACGGACTCTGCGCCCATGCTCATGGCCATGCGCTTATGCGAGCCGAGCGTGTTGACCGCCACGGGAAATGGCGAGACGATGCCGTTGACGGTCGGCTTTTCGAACAGGAGCGCTTTGCCGCCGCCGGGGGATTTCATCTCGCGCTCGGCGATTTCGGTGATTTCGAGCTCGGTGGCGACCGGCTGGGAAATGCGCTTGAGTTCGCCCGCCCGATCGAGGGCGTTGACAAAATCGCGGAAGGAATCAAAGGCCATACGCCCGCGAAGCTAACTGAAAAGAGAGTGGCCGGCAATCACGGGCTGCCTCATCTCATTTCCCGCTATAGGCTTGACGGCCGCTCTGCTTTCCTAAGAATCCATTCTCAAAGTCATGCGCCCGACTCTTAGGAATCATTTTATACTCGCAATGAGTCTAGCTCTGATCTTTTTCATGTCCCTTCTGGCCGCGCTGGCAGCTTCGGCGCCGGGAGACGAACACTGGGACCCCCAATTTGGGCCGGCGGGCGCCAACAATAACTTGTATGCGGTCACCGTCAGCGGAAACAAGGTTTATGTCGGCGGCTATCTCACCGCAGCGGGAAACACACGGGCGAATTTCGTGGCGGGATACAGCGGAACCAACTGGTTTGCCTTGAACAACGGCGTCAGCGGCGGTGCGGGCACCACGGTCATCTTCGCGCTCACGGCGGACGGCACGAATCTCTATGCCGGCGGCTGGTTCACCAATGCCGATAATTCAGGGGCCCGGTATATCGCCCGGTGGGATGGAACCAACTGGTCGCCTATGGGCGGCGGCGTTGCCGGGGTTGTCGGGGCCATCAAAATCAACGGAACCAATCTCTACGTCGGCGGCTCTTTCTCCATGGCCGGAGGAATTACCGTCAACGGCATCACCCGCTGGGATGGAACTTCCTGGCAGCCGCTCGGCACGGGGGTCAGTGGCTGCACCGGCTCGTTTTGTAGCGCCAATGTTTCTTCTCTGACATTTCAAGGCAGCGACGTTTATGCCGGCGGAAATTTTGTCACGGCCGGCGGTGTCAGCGCCAGTTATGTGGCCCGCTATGACGGCAGCAGCTGGCATGCACTCGGGACCACTATCAACGGCCCCATCAGCGCGCTCAGTTTTCACGGCGGCTATCTGTATGCCGGCGGCGCGTTCACCAATTCCAGCGCCGGGCTGACGAATATCGCTCGCTGGGACGGGGCTTCGTGGTCAGCGGTTCCCGGCGGCGGCGCCAACAGTCAGGTCTTAAGCCTGATCACGAACGGCGCGGCTCTTTATGTCGGCGGCGGGTTCACGCAAGTCGGCGGGATCGCCGCCAATCACATCGCCAAATGGGACGGCGGCGCGTGGGCGCCCCTGGGAACAGGGATTCAAGGCTTTGGGGCGGGCGGCTCGCTGGGCGTTTATCAGATGGCATGGGATCCCGCCGGCCGTCTTTATGTCGCGGGCAATTTCAACATCGCCGGCACAGTGGGGGCCAGCCACGTTGCCGGGTGGGACGGCACCAACTGGTTTACGCTGGGAGGCGCAACCAGCAAAGGGCTGACCCATTTTGGCCGCGCAGTGAACTGTTTCGCTCCAGACGGCACGAATCTCTACGCCGGCGGCACGTTCACCGAAGCCGGCAGCCACATCGTCAATGGCATCGCCAAATGGAACGGGACAAACTGGGCGGCCCTCGGCAGCGGCGTGATCGGGAGCGGCAGTGTGCAGGCCCTCGCCGTGACGGGCGCGGTGGTTTATGCGGGCGGAAATTTCACCAACATGGGAGGAACAACGGTCCGCTATATGGCGATGTGGAACGGCAGCAACTGGGCGTCCGTAGGCAATGGGTTCAATGGCACCGTGAAGGCGCTCGCGTTTCACCGCGGAGCGCTGTTCGCCGGCGGCTCGTTCACCTCCCGCGGCGACCTGGCAGCCGATTTCCACGGCATCGCCCAGTTCGACGGCAGCGATTGGGCGGGCGTGCCCGTCATTTCCTCCTGGCGCATCAACAACTCGTTTAACGCGCTGGCCAGCGACGGAACTAATTTATTTGTCGGAGGCGATTTCTATATCGGCTGGGGATTCGCCCCGCCGAACCCGAGCCTGGGGGCGGATTTGGATTATGTGGGACGCTGGGACGGCACGAACTGGTGGTCCCTGGGCACGGAACTGAACGCCGCCGTCAGCGCCTTGGCGCTCCAGAATGGATTCCTTTACGCGGGCGGAATTTTTACGAGCAATTATTCCGGGAGCACGCCTGAAAAACGCATCGCGCGCTGGAATGGAGTTTCTTGGACCACGGTCGGGAATGGTTTCACCAACGGCAGCGTCCTGGCGCTGGCCGCAACACCCACGACACTCTACGCCGCCGGCAGCTTTACCAACGCGGCCCCGTCGGCATTCAGCCAGATCGCCCGATGGAATGGCACAAATTGGGCCGCGCTCGGCAGCGGACTGCTTATGTCTCCAGGCTCTCCCAGCGGCAACGCCCTCGCCCTTCTGGGCAGTAATCTTTACCTCGGAGGCCTATTCCTGTTCGCCGGCGACCAGCCCGCGATTTCCATGGTTCGGTGGAATGAGCAGCTTAATTTTTATCCGCCGCCTAATTTGCAATTAACCCGGAGCCGCTGGCTGACTAATAGCCAGTTCCAATGCCGCGTCGCCGGCACGAGCGGCGAAACCTACATCCTCCAAGGATCAACCAACTTGAACACCTGGACACCGCTCACGACGAACACCGCCACGCTATACGATTTCACCGACACCAATGCGGCGACGCTGCCGAAGCGTTTCTACCGCGCCCTGCTTCAGCCCTGAGCGATGCTGAGGCGCTGGATCACAAAGGAAAACAGCAGCGGGACGACGGGCTGGGGACCTGAAACGGCCATTGATTTCAGTCGCTCCAGCGGTGATGATGGGGGGGCGCCACTCAGGCGATACCTATTTATGAGTTCTGAACTGAAAATTTTAACCCGCGACGTTGAGGCGTCCGTGGTTCCCGTCGGCACCAAAGTCACCCTCCAAAAAGGCGAGCAGGCGCACATCACCCAATCGCTGGGCGGCACCTTCACGGTCATCGTCAACGGCAACATGTTCCGCATCGAATCGCGCGACGCCGACGCGCTGGGGATTGAGATTTCAGTGGCGCCGCCCACCCCCACTCTGAGCGGTCCGCTGACCCAGGAAGAGCTCGAAAAGAAGGTCTGGGAATCGCTTAAGACCTGTTACGACCCTGAGATCCCGGTCAACATCGTGGATCTGGGCCTGATTTATGACTGCCATCTCACCTCGATCGGCCCGGACAATTACAAGGCTGAAGTAAAAATGACCCTGACCGCGCCCGGATGCGGCATGGGGCCGGTGCTTGCGCAGGACGTTCAAAACAAGCTCATCTCCCTGGAACCGATTGATGAGGCCAATGTCGAGCTCGTGTGGGATCCGCCGTGGAACCAGAGCATGATGACGGAGGCGGCTAAGTTGCAGCTGGGCCTGCTCTAAAACGAGGCGCGCGCTTCACGGATGTTTGGAACCCGTTCCCGGGGCGTGTCATTTGTAATTTAATTTATGAACTCCTCTCCCGATTGGTTGGCATTGCGAAACGATTTTCCGATCCTAGATCAGAAGGTCCATGGCCGGCCTCTAGTGTATCTGGACAATGCCGCCACCTCGCAGAAGCCGCGCGTGGTGATCGAAGCGCTGGTGCATTACTACGAGCGGGACAATGCCAATGTCCACCGCGGGCTTCATGAGCTGAGCAACCGGGCGACGAATCATTTTGAGGCCGCGCGCGCGCGCGCCGCGAAATTCATCAACGCCTCCAGCGCGGACGAAATCATCTTCACCCGCGGCACCACCGAGGGCATTAATCTGGTCGCCCAAACCTGGGGAACGAAGCATCTCAAGCCCGGCGACGTGATTTTGCTCACGGAAATGGAGCATCACAGCAACATGGTCCCGTGGCAGATGATTGCCGAACGCACCGGGGCCAGGGTCGCCTACCTGCCGGTCACCGGCGACGATGGCCTGCTCGATTTATCCCAGCTCGATTCCCTGCTGACCCCGCAGGTGAAGATGCTTTCCATGGTGCATATCTCGAACTCGATGGGGACGGTGAATCCGGTGGAGGCCCTTTGCGCCCGGGCCCGAAAGAAGGGCATCACCACGCTGGTGGATGGGGCGCAAAGCGCCGGACACTTGCCCGTGGATGTGCAGGCTATCGGCTGCGATTTTTTCGTATTCTCGGGCCACAAAATCTGCGGACCCACCGGCATCGGCATTCTGTGGGGGCGGCAGGAGATCCTGAATTCGCTGCCGCCGTATCAGGGCGGCGGCGAAATGATTCTGACCGTCGGCTACGACCGGGCAGAATTCAAGCAGTCGCCGCAACGGTTTGAGGCCGGAACGCCGGATATTTCCGGCCCGATCGGCCTGCACGCCGCGATGGATTATCTGGATGCCATCGGCCGCGACAAGATCTGGAAACACGACCAGGAACTGGCGGGGTACGCCTACGAAAAGCTGTCCGCCTTCAAGGGAATCCGGCTGTTCGGCCCGAAACAGGATCGCGCCGGGCTGGTGAGCTTCCTGCTGCAGGACGTCCACGCGCATGACGTGGTGACGCTGGCGGACCGGGCGGGCGTGGCGCTGCGCGGCGGCCACCACTGCACCCAGCCGCTGATGCACAAGCTGGGGGTGGAATCCACCGCCCGGGCGAGTTTTTATTTCTATAACACCCGGGCCGAGGTGGACGTCTTCATCGAGGTCATCGGCGAGATCCGCAAATTTTTTGGCCAATGACCGCGCCGGAAAAAATCAGCCCACAATCCCCCATGAGCGCTGTGCTGGGACAGTTCCCCGGCGCGCAGCGGGCCCTGTTCCGCCGCTATCACATCGGCGGTTGCAGCAGCTGCGGATTTCAACCCGCGGAGACGCTGGCGGAGGTCTGCGCGCGTAACGGCTCGCTGAACGTGAACGAAGTGCTGGCGCACATCCAGTCCAGCCATGAGCTGGACGAGCGGATTTTAATTTCGGCCCAGGAGCTTGAGGCGCTGCGCCGGGAGGAACCTGCCCTGAAGCTGGTGGACGTGCGCTCGCGCGAGGAGTTTGAGGCCGTTTCGATTGCCGGCTCCGTGTTGTTGTCGCAGGAGGTGATGCGGGAGATTCTGGGCAGCGGCTCGGACAAACATCCGATTGTCGTGATCGATCATCAGGGCAAGAATGGCTTGGATGCCACCGCTTATTTCCTTGGACACGGTCTTAAAAATATCCGCTGCCTGCGCGGCGGCATTGACGCCTGGGCGCGGGAAGTAGACCCCGCCCTGCGAAGATACACCGTCGGGTAAAGCCGCCCGGTCCGGCGGGTTCACGTGAATTGAATCCCTGTCCCTGATCGCCACCATCCCCATTTTGGCGCCGATGCTGTTCCCGAGCTCTCACAGCACCTCCGTTCTGCCGATGGGTTAGAACAGCAGCCATCTTGCCGGCAACGGCCCCCAAATTATGAACACTTTTTTCCAGGATACCCATGCCAAAGGGCATAAGTTTATCAACGGCGACTGGATCGCCTATGACAGCCAGGGCCGCTCCAAATAGTTTTAGGGGCCTTTCCGCCCCGGCTCACACGTTGAACTTGAACAGCAGCACGTCGCCGTCTTTCACCACGTATTCCTTGCCTTCCATCCGGTAGAGCCCCTTTTCCCGCGCGACCGCCACGGAACCGCAGCGCACCAGGTCGTCGTAGGCCACGGTCTCGGCCTTGATGAAGCCGCGCTCGAAATCGGAGTGGATGACGCCAGCCGCCTTGGGCGCGGTGTCCCCCACGTGGATGGTCCACGCGCGAACCTCTTTTTCCCCGGCGGTGAAATACGTCCGCAAACCGAGCAGATGATAGGTCGCGCGGATGAGCGTGCCGACGCCCGATTCGGCGACGCCGAGTTCCTTGAGGAATTCTTTGGTCTCCTCAGCGGACAAATCAATCAAGTCGCTCTCAATCTGCGCGCTGATGACCACGGCTTCGCAGGCGAGATGCGTCTTCACATAGTCGCGGACCTTGAGGACATAGGGGTTTTGGTCGGCGGTGGCGAGATCGGACTCCTTGACGTTGCAGGCGAAAATAGTCGGCTTGTCCGTGAGCAGGAAAAATGGTTTAGCAAGGATGCGCTCCTCCGGCGTCAGCTGGCACGTGAGCGCGGGTTTTCCGGAATCCAGCACCGGTTCGAGTTTTTTCAGGACCGCCTCGTCGGCCAGGGCCACCTTGTCACCCCGCTTGGCATCCTTGGCAACCTTCTCCAGCCGCTTCTTGACGGCATCGAGATCGCACAGGACCAGTTCCGTGTTGATGACCTCAATGTCGCGCACGGGATCCACGCTGCCAGTGACGTGATGGATGTCCGCATCATCGAAGCAGCGCACCACCTGCACGATGGCGTCCACCTCGCGGATGTGGGTGAGAAACTTATTGCCGAGGCCCTCGCCCTGCGACGCCCCCTTGACCAGGCCGGCGATGTCCACAAATTCGATGGCGGCAGGAATGACGACAGTGGTCTTGGCGATGCCCTGCAGCACGGCCATGCGGTCGTCGGGCACCGTGACGATGCCGACGTTGGGGTCGATGGTGCAGAAGGGGTAATTGGCCGCCTCGGCCTTGCGCGTGCGGGTGACCGCGTTGAAGAGGGTTGATTTTCCCACATTGGGAAGTCCGACGATTCCGGCTTTTAGCATAAATTAATTTTGGGTTTGAACAGGCGCGGCAGGAGTAGTCTGCGGTGAATGCGGCTGAGAGCGCTGGGTCAGGTGCCACACGATGTTGCCGCCGGCAAAAAGCCCGGCGAGAATCAGGCAGATGCCGGAGAGATGTTGGAGACGCAGCAGGGTTTTCACACTGAATTTCCCGTGCCCGCGCGAGATGCCGTAGCTCAGGATGGTGAACCAGAGGATTGCCCCCAGGAAGACCCCGCCAACGCATGCCGCCCGGGCGGCCACGGCCTCATCCACCCAGTCGTGCGCCAGCAGGAGCGCCGACCACACCACCCAGGCCAGCAGCACGCCCAGATTGCCCAGCACCCGGACGAAGCCGGTCATGAAAGCGGAGTGCGGATGAAATTTTTGTTCGATGCGCGCCTCGAGTTTTTCGGAGGCGACCTCGAGTTTCGTGTGCGGGCTCACGGTTTTAGTCAGCAGGAATTTGAACCCGAGAAAGAGCAGGAAGACGACGCTCAAGACCTGCATAGAGGCCCTCACGACGCCGCGGTCTAAAAATGACGCCAGGCCCGTGAAAGAAATGGCGCAGTAAATCGTGTCCATCACCGAAGCCCCCAGGCCAATGCAGAACGCCCAGAAAAAACCGCGCCGCGCCCCCTCGTTGAGGAGGGTCAGGTTGATCGGCCCGGGAATCGCGGCGAAGGCGATCGCGCAGACAAAACCGACAAGTGCGGCAAGCAGGACTGGATGGGCCTCGGCCATTTAGGGGGTGGCCTCCGGCTCATCTTCCTCTTCGATACCGCGCCGCCAGGCGCGAGAGAGATACGGGCGGACGAAGCCATACAGCAGGTAGGCCGTGAAAAGGGCGGGGGCCAGCACGGGCAAGACGTTTTCCCAAAGTATCAGGAAAAAGCCCACGCACAGGACAATGACAAGCATTTTGACGAAGCTGCGCCGGGCACGGAAATCCAGCGACTTGAAGCTGGGATACTTGACCTGGCTCACCATCATGGCCGACAGGAAAACCATAATGACCGGCAGCAGGAAGCGCCATTTACTTTCGGCAAAGCCTTTTTCCTCAGTCCACAGCAGCAGCAGCGTCAGTGAGGCGACCAGCCCGGCGGCGGCGGGGATGGGAAATCCGAGGAATTCCTTGCTGCTGCCATGGCTGTTCATGGCCGCCAGGCAGTTGAAGCGCGCCAGACGGAAGGCGCCGCAGATCAGGTAAATCGAGGCGATGAACCAGCCGATTTGCGGGCGCCCCTCAAACACGCCCGCGAGCACGATGCGGTGAACCAGAAAAGCCGGCGCCGCGCCGAAGGAAACAATGTCGGCGAGCGAATCAAACTCCCTCCCGAACGGGCTCTCGCTGCCGCCCATTCGCGCCACGCGCCCGTCCAGCAGATCAAAAATGCACGCGAGCAGGATAAGGAAAAGCGCGTGGTGGATGACGTGGTCGAAATTGGGGGAGCCCGGAACCGCCTCGACAATTTTCGTCAGCGCGAGAAAGCCGCAGAACAGATTCCCCGCCGTCATCAGGTTCGGGAGGAAATAAATCTTCAGCCTCTCGCTTTCGTCCGGCACGGACGGGGTGGTTTCCGGGTTCGTGGCCATAACCGTCATTCAAACTGGGCAATCACCGTTTCACCGCCAACCACCCGGTCTCCCAGCTGGACCTTGATTTTGGCGCGGGACGACAGATAGACATCCACGCGCGAACCGAATTGGATAAGGCTGATGCGTTCGCCCCGCTGCACGGTCTCGCCCTCCCGGACCCAGGGTACAATGCGCCGCGCAATCAGCCCGGTGATCAGCCGGACCCCGACTTTCTCCCTCGGCGTTTCGGCGTCCTCCAGGCCCAGGAGCACATTCTCGTTGAACTTCGCCGAATCGGCGTTCAACGCGTTCAGATACTGGCCGGGCGTGTGTTTAAAATAGGCCACCCGGGCGGTCACCGGCGAGTTCTGGACATGGACGTCCAGCACTGAAAGAAAAATGGAGACGCGCTGGCACGTGCCCCCCATGAAGTCGGGCTCGGTGGTCATGCCGATCGCATCCACCTTGCCGTGGCCGGGGGCGAGAACAAGATGCTTGCCCGCGGGAACGCGCGCGTTGGGATCGCGGAAAAAATAAAAGGCGAACGCGGCGAACAGGGCCCACAATCCAATTAAAATCCAAGCCGCCTGACCCAGGATCCCGGCGCTGACGATTTTGCCATAATGGGCTGCCAGCAGCAGCCCTATCACCACGGCGCCCGACCCGCCCGTCATCCGCAGCGCGACCCACAAAGCTTTTCCAGAGTGTTTCACGCGTGCAGGATAAAATGTATCTGAGCCACTTGCAATTCGGCATTTTGAACTCTGCGGGCGCAGCCCAACGCCTGAGG
>Ga0114971_10002409_pt1 | contig 12844 bp, 10 predicted proteins | sample M_140625_MF_Meta_FD_87320 | JGI IMG/M metagenome (GOLD analysis project Ga0114971, IMG submission 87320) | Freshwater microbial communities from Lake Montjoie, Canada to study carbon cycling - M_140625_MF_MetaG | ecosystem: Environmental > Aquatic > Freshwater > Lake | place: Lake Montjoie... | reverse complement strand
TTGATTGCAAAGACTCTAATGGAAATACGCCACTAATTTTCGCGGTACAAAACGGCCACACCAAGATAGTCAAGCTTCTTCTTGAGAGCACGAAAGTAGATGTTGATTACAAAGGCTCTAGTGGATTTACGCCACTAATTTTCGCGGTACAAAACGGCCACGCCGAAATAGTCAAGCTTCTTCTTGAGAGCAAGAAAGTAGAGGTTGATTACAAAGACTCTAATGGATTTACGCCACTACTTTGGGCGGCATTAAGCGGCCACACCGAAATAGCAAAGCTTCTTCTTGCGCAAGGCGCAGATGTTAATAGTAAAAATTCGCACAAATCTACGCCGCTAATTTTCGCAGCAGAAAGAGGCCACACCGAGATAGTCAAGCTTCTTCTCCAAAAACTTAATGAAAAACACATAGATAAAACGCAACATAAACAAATGGAACTTGCGCTATCATTAACATTAAATAAAGGCCATATCCAAACAGCTCAGGCCTTAATGAGGGCCGGAGTCGATGCATCAAAAGCAAGTAAAATACGCATTAGTGTTGACCGTGTAAGCAATGGATTCTTATCATCATCTAGCGGCAATCAAGATTTCAATATGGCCGAGGCCGGAGAAATAATAAACCTCGATAAACTAGAAAAGCCCATTCCATATCCAATTCGCATAAGAGTAGCGGTGGTAAGTCTTAATCAAAGCTCTTTTGTAAAAACTATTGCCGATAAATCTAAGCAACAAATTTTAAGTTCGGATAAAATTACTCAATTACAACAAGACTTTAGTGAAAAACAAAAATCTTTCAAAGAAGATAAAACAAGGGCCAATGTTTCTTTTATAGCATCAGCTAAAAAAGGCAAAGCGACAAAATTATTATCAGTAAATTATCCTGCAAACATCGTTGGGGTTAAAGTTCCTGAGGGTGTTAAAATTTTAGAATTATTCAAAGATGAATTTGGTTTCTATAATATTAGAACAAGCAGACCTTGCAATCTTGAATATGTTTTAGAAGTTGATTTTGATAAAGTGAAGGCCCTAGAAGGTCAAGATCAATTAAAAAAAATCATTGATGAATATATTGGTAGAAATAAATCAGCGCAAGACAAAAAACTTCCTTCTAAAAAAATATTACAATCAACTGATGATTTTTTAAAGCAAGTCTTTGAAAGTGGTGGTGGGCCTTGTGCTTTAAGGACGGCGGCCTTTTTGCATCATCTTAAAAAAGATCACCCAGAGTTATTTACAAAATGTCGCGCTATCAATATAGATCGCAATCATGCAGCCATTGAGGTTAAAACTGAGGATGGTCCAAACGATTTTACTTATGTTGATTTAGGCGGCGCGTCTGCCACATTAAAACAACTAAGCGGAAATTATACCAACTATGACAACTTTGCCACAAGAGCCCTGCAGACACTTGTCAATTTTGTCGATCGACACCCAGCTGCAAGAAAAACTATTACAGCCTTAGCTTTCCCCTTTGTCGCAAGCGCAAAGGCAATTGGAAAACTATTTGGTAAAAAAGCAATAGTGCCAAATGTTTCCGAAAGCGCCGAGACAACTTCACACTCAACAACAGACCAAAATGCCCCCGAAACCGCCGAAACGACTTTATCTTCCGCAAAAACTTCGCCATTTCGCTCTTTTTTATTAGAACAAAAACAATCTTCATATTCTAAGCTAAAAAAAGAAAATATCGGCGATTTATTTGGCGCAGAAAAATTACCATCACTAATAATTACCAAGAAAGATCGAGCAAGCTTATGCATCAACACCATGATTAGAGAAGCTCGCAAATCAGATTTAGCAGGTTTGCACCATCGTCCAATATTTTACATCGACTCTATAAAGCAAATTGATATTTTTAAAAAGGCGGTGAAAATAAAAAAAGGGGCCGGCGGCAAAAGTGCAGATGCAGAATTTAACGCAGCAATTGAACAAGATGGCCTTCTAGCCGATTTTTTAAGAGATTCAGAAGCATATAATGCCTCACCTGACAGCGCCAACCGACCACCATTGCTAATAATAAACTGGTCAAACTTCACCCCAAGACAAAGAGTGGCATTAAACACAATGCTTGACGAAAAGCCGTCAGTTCAGGGCGCAGATCTTTCGCAAGTTAAAGTGATAAGCGTGTGCGATCATAAAATTGATGACGAATCTTTTGTTTCTCGTCACGCCAAAAAATATCAAGAAGACCTTGATTTAAAAGACCCAGAAATGCCACAATTTTCGCAAGCAGACCATGTTGCAGAAATTGATTTAAGAGGCGTCAGCGACTGGAAGAAGCAGCTTTTTGGCCGAATATCTGTCAAAGGCGATTGCATTGGTTGGACAAAAAGCGAATTTGTAGAACTTTTAGAAAGAGGTGGCGCAAGAGACTTAAATATTTCAATTTCCAATTGCTCTAATAATTCTGAACTTAAAGAATTTTTAGCACTTTCGCAATCTTTGGGCTATTTTTTCTATCATGGAAAAATAATACCAATACAAGAGAATCTAAAAATAAATCTTGGACAAAGAAATTTTAATTTTGAAAATTTTAGAGCATCTGGAATTATCGCTAGAAGCAATGTTGATAATTGGCCAGACGGTTGCGAAATAATAAATGAACAAATTTTTGATTTTTTATTACGCAAAAAAAGAATTGAAAAATATGGACCGCCTGAATCAAAGCTAGGACGCTTAGTCGAAGAACCGGGATTAATCGAACTTGCCAGCCAAAAACCAGATAAAACTCTTAGGCTTTTTATTTCATCAAACTTATCGCAAGCGCAATATTATTTGTTATTAAAAGAAGCGCAAGAACGTCAGGTTAAGCTAGAATTAAATTTTGCCAAAGGCGTTAAATTTCCTGATTATTTACAACAAATTTCAATTGCCGCAGATAAATTGCCGCAAGAAACAGAGCGAAAAATTAAAGCAAGAATTTTTACTTCACCATATCCACGCAGAATAAAAATCGAAGAAGACCTTTTTGTCATAGATGTTGAAGATTGCTCTTTTCAAGATCTTATTCAAAAAATTTCTTACGAAGTTAAGGGTGAAACATTCAATTTTTTTGAAGAAGAAAGTGCTCTTATTGGGCTTTTCAAAAGCGGTAAAAATGTTGTTTTAAGAGGCGAGTTCAGCGAAGATTTAATGCAAATGCTGCAACCAATTTTAGCAGAAGAATATGCGAAAAATCTTGTTTTATTAATTGAGACCAAAGATCAAAAATCGCATAAAATATTAAATTTTCTTGGAGAAAATGGTTGCGAAGAATTTAAAGGCGAACTTCAGCCGGAAAGAAAAACAACACTCTCTAAAGAAAATTACCAATCAACTTACGCTAATTTTTCAGACGCAAGTCACGAAGAACTAATGCGCGACGCCTCACGTTTTTTAGAAACGCGATTAGAAACATTTCACCAAATGCTTACAGACAATTCTTCACTGGCGCTGTACGGAGAAGCTGGTATTGGCAAAACATTTCTGGTTCATACGCTAGGAGAAAATCTTCATCACGGCCTAGATAACTTTAATAACTGGATCGAGCAAGGCGGAGCTTTATTTCTTGATGAATCAAATATTATAGACTCGCATTTAACAATGTTTGAGGCCTTAAAAGACAAAAAAGAAGATCGCAACGTAAGAATTTTTTACCAAGGAAAATTTCATGAAATAACAGATAGGCACAAAGTATTATTTGCTCACAACCCTCTAAGTCATTCAGGCGGAAGGGTTAAGCAAAAATTATTTTCAGAAGGCGGAATTGCAACTTTTGAAATGCGGCATTTGCCCGCAAGCTATATTTATTCTTTATTAACAACAGAAATTTTTGACAAAAGCATCTTTGCTAAAGACTCTGAAGCTAGAAAAGAATTTCTTACATTTTGCAAAGCAGAAATTATTAAATATCAAGATTTAATAGATTCTGACTCTAAAGAAAAAACTACAATTCGCGCCTTACAAGAAAGCGCTTTGCAATTTTTAACCGCTAAAATTGAAGGCAAAGACTTTAATGATGTGCAAAATATTGACGATAAGCTTGCAACCCCAGAAGAACTTCGCAAAAAATATCCTTACGCTAAAGAAATTAGCAGCAATAATTTTATTTCAACCAAGGCAACAATTGCCGTTGAAAACGCGCTTGGAAAAGCTTTCGCGGTTCGCGCTCAGCAAATAAAAGGAAGTTTGCCATTTTCTGGAACAAATGGAGTATTAATCGAGGGCGCATCTGGAATAGGAAAAAGCGCCTTAATACAATCTTACATTGAAGCCGAAGGAAGAGAATATTACAAAATTGACAGCAGCGTTGATTTTGAACAACAAAAAGAAATAATTATTCAAGCCTTTGAAAAAGGTGTAATTTTATGGATTGATGAAATTGACAGCTGCGTTCAAAATGGCATCGAAAGCATTTTAAACGCCGCCTTAAGCGGCATTCATCCGCGATCAGGCGAGAAAGTCACGGGCAAAAGTGCTGGATTCATGCTAATCGCAAGCTCAAACGGCATAACTCACGAAGGCCGCTCACAAATAAGCCCCGCATTAAAAAGCCGCCTAAATTTTATCAGACCAAGCGACCTTTCAGAATATCAAGAAAGCGATATTGAAAAGATAGTTACAAAATGGGTGCTTGATAAAAAAGTTGGTGAGAAAGTTGTTGAGAAAGGGGGCCCAAAGCGACTTACTGAAGATTCTGTAAATAAGATTAAAGAACTTGCGAAAGATTATCTTGAGGTGCAGAAATCTGATGAAAAAGATTCGGCAAATTTGCGTGTTTTGAAAAGGTTTGCTGAAGGCGATATGGAGAAGTTTGAGTTGAAGGGGAAGACTAGGAAGCTTACGCGGGCTCCGAATGCTGATAAAGGTAAAGTCGTAACTTCTAGAATAGGGGCTGGCGACGCAACGCCAGAGCAAGGTGGCGAACAGCCTTCAACAAGACCCAGAAGAACTTTACCTAGAGCGCCAAGAGGACTAAAAAGATTAAGTTCTGTTGCGCCGGAAAAAGATGTATCGCAAGCGTAATGGTATTACAATGATGCGAGAACTTATTTACAAATCTCCCTCAACCTATTATAAGCTTTAGCAATACCCTTCAAAGAATATTCATCAACCGCAAAAGTTCCATTCGCTGAATCTGCCCTCACCTTCAAATGTTCGCTATCAAGCATAATTTGAATTATCGATGCATCATCATATTGATTTCTTGCCCAAGCCATGTCTTTATTGGTTAAAAGCTCAAATTTTATATCGTCAATCGAGATTAAAATTTTACCGTTTAGTTTATATTCAAAACCAGAATAAACGCTAAATTCTTCTGTGCGCAAGTTTTGATAATGCGTAATTATAATATAAGGACGTTTGCGCGAATGATTATCAGACTGCGTCTTTACTGGATGCGCAAGCATGTAACATTTTTTATCATCAAGCTCGTCATCTTGAATTTCATAAAGCCGCCATTCGTAAAATGAACTATCAATAATTCTTTGCGCAAAACTTGGCAAAGCAACAATGATAAGCGCTAAAGAAGCAGCTAGAATTAATTTAAAGTTTTTCACGCAATAAAAAATAATTTGGTTGCAAAAGCGCAAGGCAATGGTTTTATGTTTTTCTTGATAAAGAATAATTCAAAATATCAAGCAAATATTCTTTATAAACCGAATCAGAAAAAATCGAAAGATTTTGAATTGCGTCATTTTGATATTTTTGCGCCAACAATAAACAAGCCTCAAAACCCTTATATTTATTGATTAAATTTAATATTTCAGCAAAATTATTTTCATCTTTTTGCGACGTCATCAAATTTTCTTCCAAAAGATTTTTAATATTTTTCTTATCATTTTCGTTCGCTAAATTATAAGAAATAATTATCGGTAAAGTTATTTTTCCCTCGAAAAAATCATTGCCAATATCTTTACCTAAATCTTTTTGATTTGATTGATAATCTAAAACATCATCGATAATTTGAAAAATAATTCCAAGATTTTTTCCAAAGTCGCGAAGGGCTGAAATTTCTGGCTCGGGACGCTCATTTAACAATGCTCCACTTTCAGTTGCTGCAGAAAAAAGCACTGCAGTTTTGCCAAAAATTATATCGAAATATTTTTCTTGCGAAATTGCAATATTGCTTGAATTTTCAAGCTGCATAACTTCGCCATCCGCCATGACGCTTGAAGCTTTTGAAAGCAAATCAAGGACGCGCAAATTTTTATCGCGCACCATTAATTGAAAGGCAATCGAAAATAAATAATCGCCAACTAAAATGCTTGCTTTATTGTCCCAAATTGCGTTAGCAGTTTTTTTGCCGCGCCTTACGTGACTTGCATCGACGACGTCATCATGCAATAAAGTTGCGCTATGAATTAATTCAACCGCCGCCGCCAAATTATGAGGATTTTTTGAATTAGAATTACATAATTTTGCCGCCAAAATTAATAAAATTGGCCGAATTCTTTTTCCGCCCGAAGCAATAAGATGATGCGAAATTTCTTTAATTAACGGCGATTTCCCAACCGAAAATTCTAGAATAATTTCGTCAACTTTTGATAAATCATCCTTTAAAAAAGTAATAATTTCTTGAATTTTTTTCATTGATAGCGATGCCTTTTTTGTCTTTTGAAATCGCTGTCGACGCCAACATAGCTGTTGCGATAAAGCTCAAGACGATTTCGTGTAATATCCACCCTATTTTCGTTAGAATGATAATGATGATGCAATGAATTATAATTGCGCGAACATGCGCAGCACATGACCAGAAGAGCAATTTTAATTGCTTTAAGCACTTTGTTTGACATTAAAATCAGACCCTGATTCATTATATAAAATAAGAATTTTATTGCGACATTCTTCAATTTTTGCCATAATGTCGTTAAGTGTTGTGCGAATTGTGTCAGTGACTTGCGCAGATTCGCCATGCTTAACATATTCGATATATTGCGTCGTAAGTTGATCGGCGTGCTTTTCAAGATTATCAACTATTGATTCAACTACAACAAATTGCTCTTGCGCAAGCTTATGAGTACTGTCTTCAACAGCTTTAATCAGGCGATCAGCAAAGTTGTAATATTCGATTATTTCATTGTAAGTCTTCTCTTGTCTTGAAGTTGCCATCGACTAAAATAAAAAATTGAATTATAATTTTAAAGTTACGCTAAACTAAGTAAATCATGCTTAAATTGCAATTTTATTTAGCATATTTTACTAGACACTGCTAGTTAATTAATTTTATTGAAAATAAATAATTAGGTGTTGTTAAATTTTTCGATAAAGGGCATTTCTATTTTAGTGCAAGTAAAATAAAAATGACAATAATTTCTACAATTATATTTAAATGATAAATTTTAAAATATTTACACTTTTTCCAGAAATGTTTCCCGGCCCGCTTTCTTCTTCGGTTACCGGCACTGCATTAAAAAATAATCTTTGGAAAATTGAAACAATTAACATTCGCAATTACGCCAAAGATGCACGCAAAACCGTCGACGATATTCCTTACGGCGGCGGCGCTGGAATGGTTTTAAAGCCAGACGTTATAACCGATGCAATTGAAAAAAACATCGACGTTAAAAAAACCAAAATTTTTTATTTATCACCGCGCGGAATACCGCTTACGCAAAAAAAAGTACGCGAACTTTCTTGTGAAACTGAAATTGCGCTGCTATGCGGACGCTACGAAGGCATAGATCAGCGCGCCATTGACGAATTAAAAATCGAAGAAATTTCCATCGGAGACTATATTTTATCTGGCGGAGAAATTGCCGCTTACGTGTTGATTGACGCTGTTTTGCGCCATGTTGATGGCGTTCTTGGCAGCGACGAATCGACCGCGGAAGAATCTTTTGATATTGAAGGAAGTGAATTGCTTGAATATCCTCACTACACCAGACCAGCTTCGTGGCGCGGTCGCGATATTCCAGAAATTTTAACATCGGGGCATCATAAAAATATAAAATCTTGGCGCTTTCAAAATGCAATCGAATTAACTAAAGTCAGAAGGCCTGATTTATACGAAAAATTTAAAAAATAATTTTCATGAAAAATATTTTACCTTATCGCGGAATTCTTCCAAGCATTGATAAATCTGCCTTCATCGCCCCTAACGCAATCATAAGTGGCGACACCGTAATTGGAGAAAACTCTAGCATTTGGTATGGCTGCACAATCAGAGGAGACGTGGCTTGCATTCGCATTGGAAACAACACAAATATTCAAGACAATTCCGTAATTCACGTTACGCGCGCCAATCACGTTGCCAACAAAACTGGTGATGCGGGCGGTCCTACCATAATTGGCAACAACGTAACTGTCGGGCACGGCGCCATAATTCACGCTTGCGTAATTGAGGATAACAGCTTTATTGGCATGGGCTCAATCGTGATGGATTTATCTTGCGTTGAAGAATTTGGCATGCTTGCGGCAGGCGCGGTTCTAACCCCCCAAAAAGTCGTGAAGCGTGGACAATTATGGGTCGGAAACCCCGCAAAATATTTTCGAGATCTTACAGAAAAAGAAATCGAATATATAAAAATATCCGCCAATAACTATGCTGAACTGGCCGCAGAATATAAAATTATTTAACAATGTCTTTTTTCAATCAAGATCAAATTAACAATATAATTGATTTCGCTTTTGCGGCAGGAAAAATTGCCTTAAGCAAACAAAAATCTCGCGATTTTCAAACCACACTAAAGGCAGATAAAAGCGAAGTAACAACTGCCGACATTGAAATTAGTAAATTTCTTCACGAAAAATTAACCAATATTTTTCCCGAAATTTTATTGATTTGCGAAGAAAGAAAATTACGTGAATTTGATGATGAAATTTTCTGGCTAATTGACCCAATTGACGGCACTAAAGGCTTCATTGCAGGCAGTGATGAATTTGCAATTAATATTGCTTTAATAAAAAACAATAAACCAATTTTTGGATTAATCTACGCCCCATCTTTTGAGGGCGGAAAAATGATTGTTTTAAATGAAAAAAATAACATTCTTATTGGCAATGAAAATATTGGATTCAAAAATTTGGAAACAAAAATTAATCCAAGAAAACATCTAAAAATTCTTTCCAGCAATCGCACGCCAGACATTGAAATTTTGCAATATGTCAAACAATTTCATTTTGAATTTATTGATAATCTAGAAATAACAAAACTCGCCTCTGCTGTAAAATTTATTCCACTTTTAGAAAATGAAGCCGATTTATATATCGGGTTGCGCCCTACAATGGAGTGGGATATCGCCTCTGGACACGCGCTAGTAAAATTTGCTGGTGGAAATTTAAAAAATTTAATGATACAAAATTCATCTTACGCAATTGGCGATGAATTGCTTTACAAAAAACCTAATTTTGCAAATAATTTTTTTGTTTCTTATGGTCCAATCATAAGCAAAAACAGACCTTATATAAAATAAAATATGCCTGAAATAAAAAAAGAACTAAAACAATCTGATGTTAAAAAAATTACCATTCCTTGTAATTTTCGTAATGGAAAAATGCCGGTAACGCTTTTTATTGGCGACTCTGCGGTTGGCTCTCATCCATTTGCCTTTCAAGGAAAATGGCTTTCTGAAACGCGCGGCGGGACTATTCCTGACGACATTATGAAATCATTTGCTGAATTAAAAAAAATCGCCGATGAAAATAACGTTTCATTTCCTAATCTTTGCCAATATGTAATTGATGAAATAAACGCTGGACAGAAAATCGCGGCAGAAAAAAAACAAGCCAGCGCTCCATTAATTTCACCGAATCAAAATTTGAAAAATGACAAAAAATAAATTAATCGCCGTTTTAATGGGCGGATGGAATTCAGAAAGAGAAGTATCCTTAAGATCTGGAGAAGCAGCCTATCAAGCCATTCTTAGCCTTGGATATAAAGCAATAAAAATTGATTTTTCAAGAAATATTATCGCCGATTTAAATCAAATTAAACCAGATTTAATCTTCAATGCCCTTCATGGACAATATGGTGAAGATGGGCGAATTCAGGGCCTTCTTGACATATTAAATATTCCATACACACATAGCGGCATTACAGCTTCAGCAATTTGCATGGATAAAATTTTAACTAACAAATTATGCAGCGGCTTCGGCGTTAAGTCTCCAGAATTTAATTTGTTAGAAAAAGGTCAAGACGAACTAAATAAAAAAATAATTTTCGAAATTAAAAAACCTTTCGTAATCAAGCCAATCAGCGAAGGCTCTAGCGTTGGGGTTGAAGTTATTTTACAAAATACAAAATTTGATATTGAAAAATACGATTGGAAATTTGGCGATAAAATGATTATCGAAAAATATATTGCTGGACAAGAAATTCAAGTTGCAATCATGAATGGCAAGGCCTTGGGGGCAATTGAAATTCGTCCAAAAAAATTATTTTATGATTACGAATGCAAATATACCGCAGGAATGAGTGACTATGTTATGCCCGCCGAAATTAGCAAAGAAAAATATGACGAAGTTTTGCGATTAGCAGAAATTTGCCATAACGCCGTAAACTGCAGAGGAGTTAGTCGCGTGGACTTTATTTTGAACAATAAAAATGATGGCGACAATCAATTTTATCTGCTTGAAGTTAATACTCATCCGGGCTTTACAGCAACTTCATTAGTTCCAAAAATTGCAAAACATGTTGGAATTTCATTTGAAGAAATAGTTGAATATTTAATCGAAACTGCGCGCTGCGGAATTTAAAAAAAAATGTCAAAAATAAAAGAAAAGTTAAATAATATATGGCTTGGAAATCAACAAATAAGGCGCGCTAGAAGCTTTCTTAATTTAAATATTTTTCCCCACCTAAGAAAGATTTTTTTATTTTCTATATTTGCAATTATTATAATTTTTGTTGGCTTAAAATTATTTAAACCGCAATATCTTGAAAAAATTTACACCCGCTTTTACCTTGCCTCTTCTCGCTATTTTAACTTTGATAATTATAATTTTAACTCAATTTCAATTAGTGGAAATAATCGCACAAGCCAAGAAGAAATAATTGACGTCATAAAAAAAACGCAATCGTTGCAAAATAATACAAATGATTCTTTAATCAAAAAAATAATTAAAGAAATTAAATCAGAACTGCCTTGGGTCAATCAAATAAGCATTGTGCGCACTTTACCAAATAAATTAAATATTACAATTATTGAATATGAACCATTCGCAATTTGGCAAAATAATGGCCAAAAATATGTAATCGATAAAGACGGAAACAAGGTTAGAATCAACGATGACAGCGAATTTGACAATTTAATAATTCTGTCAGGCAAAGACGCTAACTTAAATGCAAAATCACTTTTTAATGTACTTGCGGCCAATCCTGAATTTAGCGCCAAAGTTTATTCTGCGACATGGATTGGCGAAAGAAGATGGGATATTCGCTTTGAAAATGGCCTGCTAGTAAAACTGCCTTCGCACAATATTATCAAGTCTTGGCAGCATTTAATAAAAATTTACAACACGCCGGGGTCTCTTGTAAATCTTAAGGTAATTGACTTGCGAATTAACGACAAAGTTTATTTGCAATATGATGATAATATAATTAAAGAAATTAAGAATTTTAAATTATAAATTTTGCATTAGTCTTTTATTCATAATTTAAAAAAGTAAGCAATATTTAAAAATGGCAAAAAGCTTTCATAAAGGAAAAATCGTCGCCTGCCTTGACATGGGATCATCAAAATTAATATGCATGATCGCCGCCGTCGAAGGCAATGACATAAAAATTTTAGGCTACAGCCACAAAGAGTCGCGAGGCATTGTCAACGGCGCAATTTCTGACATGCGTCTTGCACAAAAAGCAATCACCAACACCGTTGCAGAAGCAGAAAGAATTGCTGGATTAAACATTGAAAAACTTTTAGTTAATATTTCTGGAAGCCAAGTAATTTCAAATCGCAAAGAAGAAAATATCAAAATTTCATCAGACATGGTTAAGTCGATTGATGTTTCTAATTTAGCGAACAAAATAAGAACCGATTTTCGTAAAAATAATCGCGAAATGATTCACTTGGTGCCAACGCAATATCGCATCGATGATTCATCTGCAGTACAAAATCCGCGCTACATGACGGGCGATAAACTTTACGCAAAATTTCACACCGTCTCAACTTCACACACCACAATTCGCAACATCGAAAATTGCCTAAAAAGATGCCAATTATCAATCAATAACTACATCGTAGAGCCATACGCTTCGGCACTTGCAACACTTACCGAAAATGAAATGACCCTCGGAAGTTTAGTGATCGACATTGGCGGCGACGTAACTTCTTTTTGCTTAATCATGGAAGGAAAATTGGTTTATGTTGGACATGTTCCAATTGGCGGCAATCACATAACCAAAGACATCGCGACAATTTTAAACATCGATTTTCAAACTGCCGAAAAAATTAAAAATCTCAACAATTCTTTAATGATTACCCATCTTGAAGAAAAAGAACCAATCAAATTTAGAAGCTCTGAAAGCGAAAATTTATCAATGATGAAAATTACGCGCAGCGAATTGCGAGACATAATAAAATCAAGGGCTGACGAAATTATTGAAACAACAAAAAATACTCTAGAAAAATCTGGCGTGCCAAGTTTTTTAGTCAATAACATTGTCTTAACCGGTGGAGTCTCTATGGTCGTAGGTATTGACAAATTAACATCAGAAATTTTTTCGCGCAACGTTCGCATTGGCTATCCAAGCGAGTTAAATGAAATTCCAAACGAATTATCTTTTCCAAATTACGCCTGCAGCCTTGGAATGCTTGTGTTTCTAAAAAATCTATATTTAAAAGAAAAAACTAAAGATGGCTTCGAAAGCCGCAATCATTGGTTTAAGAAGATGATTGAGAAATTAGTTGCGTAATTTTAAATAA
>Ga0114971_10002407_pt1 | contig 12856 bp, 10 predicted proteins | sample M_140625_MF_Meta_FD_87320 | JGI IMG/M metagenome (GOLD analysis project Ga0114971, IMG submission 87320) | Freshwater microbial communities from Lake Montjoie, Canada to study carbon cycling - M_140625_MF_MetaG | ecosystem: Environmental > Aquatic > Freshwater > Lake | place: Lake Montjoie... | reverse complement strand
GATTAAGGGGTGGCGAGGGGCGGTTGAGCGTTATAGGTTATTGTGGCAGATTCAACCAATTTGGTAAATTGGTTGAATTTACTCTCTAATATGATGAACCAATAAGCGTGAATGATTACGAATTATTGCTTAATTTATTTAAATTACTTTATATATATCATATAGTTAATTTTATAATTTTTTAATAATTTTATTTATTTAAAATAACCATTCAGTTAGATTGGTTTTTTTTATCGGTATATTGGTTGACTATGTGGCGTGGTCCTAGGATAAAATAGCTTGCTAATAAAGCAGACTTTCGAGGAGCGCGGCAACATCATGCAAACGATTCGATTAGCAGTTATTTCTGAGGGTGTGAACGCCTGGCCCTTATATGTAGCGCAAGGTCGGTGCCTATTTGCCCAAGCTGGTGTCGAAGTCGAGGTCACACTCACGGGTTCGTCCACCCATCAGCTAGAGCAATTGCGTAATGGCGGCTATGACATTGGTTTCCAACAATCGGATCATGTGGTGCGTGCGGTCGAAACCGGTAGCGATTTAGCCATAGTGATGGCACAAGGGCACGCCCCAGAGCTGTCTCTGGTGGTTGTCCCAACTGTGCATAGCTTTGCTGATCTGCGTGGTCAGGATATTGCGGTAGATGGTACCCACACCGGCTACGCCTTATTGTTGCGAAAATTACTCACTGAGCGTGGCTTGGCTCCTACCGATTACCGTTTTGTTGAGATTGGTGGCTCGCAGGAGCGTTTTGATGCCTTGCGCCAAGGTCAAGCCGTGGCCAGCTGGCTTAATCCGCCGTTTGATCGCAATTTGTTTGCTGCAGGCTTTAATAGTTTGGGTATGACTACCGATTTCTTCCCGACCTATCCGGGTTCAGTAGCGGCTGCACGTCGTGCGTGGGCAGTTGAGCATAGTGACACCTTGGTCGCTTTTATTCGCGGCTTCAAGCAAGCTTGTCAATGGTTAAAAGACCCAGCGAATGAGGCAGCAGCCATTGGCTTGTTGCCCGAGCGCTTGCAGATATCGCCTGAATTGGCACACAAAGCCTTTGCCGCGTTTGGTGCGCGTGCCTTACCGAATATTACGGCGTCCGGTATAGAGCAAGTCATTGCCTTGTATTGGGCAGCAGAGGGTCTGCAAAAGCCTCTAGGCAAACCCCACCAATATATGGATTTATCGTATCAAGTGCGCGCCGAGCAATAGTCTGGCCGTTGAGCAAGAGCATTACAAGTGTTGTAATGAGCGAGTAGTGCTGAATATTTTTATGCTATGTTGTTGATTCATTAATAGGAGACAATGATGTTTAATATTAAAAAACAAAATATAGGATTAACTCGCGTGGTGTCTGCCTTGGTGATGTGGGCGATCACCATAGTGGCCACTCCCAGCATAGCTGCAGATCAAAGTGCGCAGAGCTATCCTTCGCGACCGATTCGAATTTTAGGGATGGGCACAGGGAGCACTGCGGATTACTTGTCGCGCTATATTGCACAGCGTCTCAATGATCGTTGGCATCAACCGGTGGTGGTTGATAACCGTGATGGTGCTGGTGGCACGATTGCTGCAGAAGTCGCCGCCAAGGCCAGTCCAGATGGCTACACGCTGATTATGGGTCATGCGGGCCCTATGGTGAGTTCGGTGTCCTTGTATAAAGATTTACCCTATGACCCTATCAAAGACTTCTCACCCATTACCCGCACCGCGCTAGGCGTGGTGGTGTTGGTAGTGCACCCTTCGGTACCAGCAAAAAATGCATTAGAGTTAGTGGTGCTTGCTAAACAAAAAGGTCTGAACTTTGCCTCCGCTGGCAATGGCAGTATTAGCCATTTATCGGGTGAGCTGTTTAAACAGGTGACTAAGAGCGAAATCCAGCACGTACCCTACAAGAGCGCAGGAGCTGCACTGACCTCTATCCTCTCGGGTGAGACTCAGGTCTCTTTCCTCTCTCCAGTCACCGCCCACGCTCAACTGAAGGTGAATAAGCTGCGCGCCTTAGCAGTATCGAGTAAAGAGCGTTTTGTGGGTACGCCTGATATTCCTAGTGCAGTTGAGGCCGGCATCCCTGGCATGGTGGCGGAGTTATGGTTTGGGTTGTTTACCACTGCCAAAGTGCCCAAGCCTATAGTCACCAAACTCAATACCGAAATTACCGGAATCTTGAATAACCAAGAGGTCAAAGATGCGATTTTGCTGCGCGGCGCGGTGGTATCTCCCAGCACGCCTGAGGAGTTGCGCGACTTCTTAAAGTCTGAGATCCAGCGTTGGACACCGATTATTAAGGCCTCGGGTATTAAGGCCGGTTAAGCGCATAGTGGCAGCGTATATAACATATTGATTTTATTGGTTTTTTATTACGGTAAGGATTAAGCATGGCGCGTAAAAAGAAAGTAGTCGAGCCCAAGCATATCAAGGCGGCAAGCATAGATCCCGATCTAGCGATTTCTAGCGCACCAGACGGACTGTTTGACCCCGCAAATCCAGGCCATCGCTGGGATATCCCATTACAAGCGCCAGGTCGCTCGCAGGTGGATTTCGAAGAACGTGTCGATTTCAAGCGTCTTCATGAATACCGCCTCGCGCGCACCCGTCAGGCCTTGGCGAAATCTAAGCTCGGTGCTCTCCTGGTCTTTGATCAAATCAATATGCGCTATATCTCCAGCACGGTGATTGGTGAGTGGGCGCGTGACAAACTGACGCGTTGGTGTTTGCTCACCGGTAACGGCGAGCCATGGGTATGGGACTTTGGTTCCGCCGTGCGTCATCACAAGTTGTATGCGCCGTGGTTGCCCAAGAACCATTGCATCCCAGGTCTTGCGGGCTTGCGCGGTGCAGTCTCGCCCTCGGTTGGTTTATTCGATCAAGCCGCCCAAGAGATCTACGACATTCTTAAGCAAGAAGGGGTTGCCGACATGCCCTTAGGCATTGACATGGTTGAGCCGCCATTCTTGTTTGCGCTGCAAAAGCTCGGCCTCAAAATAGCCGACGGTCAGCAGGTGATGTTGGATGCCCGCGAGATTAAAAGTCACGATGAAATTACCTTGCTCAACACGGCTGCGGCAATGGGTGACGGCGTATATCAAGATATCTTCGAAGCGCTCAAGCCAGGCGTGCGCGAGAACGAAATTGTAGCGATGGCAACCAAGCGTTTCTATGAGATGGGCTCAGATTGCGTCGAGGCAATTAATGCGATCTCGGGGGAGCGCTGTAGTCCGCATCCGCACAACTTTACCGATCGCTTAATTCGACCTGGTGACCAAGCCTATTTTGATTTAATTCAATCCTACATGGGCTACAAAACTTGCTACTACCGCACGTTTACTGTGGGCAGTGCGACGCCGGCGCAACACGACGCCTACAAGCGGGCGCGGCGCTGGATGGATGACGCAATTGGCATGCTCAAGCCAGGAGTCTCGACCGATGTGGTAGCACGTGCTTTCCCGAAATGTACTGAAATCGGCTTTGAGACGGAGATGGCAGCTTTTGGTTTGAACTTCTGTCACGGACTGGGGTTGGGTTTGCATGAACGGCCACTAATCTCACGCTTGAATTCATTTAAAGACCCGTATGAGCTAAAGGCGGGCATGGTGTTTGCGGTAGAAACATTCTGTCCGGCCAAAGATGGGATATCGGCGGCGCGTATTGAGGAGGAGGTGGTGCTCACGCCGACTGGAGCGCAGATCATTACGCTGTTTCCAGCGCAAGAGTTACCGATTGCAAATAAGTATTAGAGCTGTATTCAATCAAGCAATCCTAAACAGCAATATTGGTTACAGCATTATTTTATTGAGTGAAGGCGCTACTGTAGTTAAAGCATTTATGTAAAGCATTACTTTATTTAAAGCGCTAATGGATAGCGCTTGTTGTTAGTTTAAGGCAAGCGCAGCAGTAGAGAATAGGGTTAGACACTGAACGTGAGATGACGTGAGGAATATTGAATGACTGGCACTACACCTAAGAAGGGGGCCGCACCGATCTCTGAGATCGGTAGCGAGACGCGCCTAGCACTGTTTCGGATGCAACTCGAATTGCGCCTGTGCGAGAAGCGCGCCTACGATTTGTTTTTGCAAAACTTGATCAAGGGCACGAGTCACTTGTCACTTGGCCAAGAAGCGATTGCCGCCGGTTTTGGCGTGGCGATGCGGCCAGACGATTGGACGTTCTGCACTTACCGTGGTCACGCCCACACGCTCGCGCGTGGCGCCTCGATGACGGGGGTGTTGGGTGAGCTGATGGGCCGCGAGTGTGGCTTGTTAGGCGGTAAAGGCGGCTCTATGCACTTAACTGATGTCTCAAAAGGTGCGATGGGTTCTTACGCTATTATTGGCGCACATTTGCCAATAGCGGCGGGTGCAGCGTGGAGCGCGCAATATCGCGGCACCGAGCAAGTTGCCGTCTGTTTCTTTGGCGACGGCACCACCAATATCGGTGCTTTTCATGAAGCACTTAACTTCTCGGTGATCTGGAAACTGCCAGTGATTTTTGTCTGTGAAAACAATTTGTATATGGAATACACCCCGATTAGCGCGGTGACTGCGGTTGAGCATCCAGCAGCCGATCGTGCCGCTGCCTACAACTTAGAGCGTGTGGTGATCGATGGGAATGATGCGGACGAAGTCTATCGCACCGCAACCAAATTTATGAACCGGGCGCGTCAAGGTGGTGGCCCCGCTTTAATTGAGGCCATGACTTATCGCCACTCTGGTCACTCCCGCGCTGACCCAGCGCAATATCGCCCTAAGGGCGAGTTAGAGCAATGGTTGGAGCGAGATCCGATCAAGATTTATCGCGAGCGCTTGCTTGAATTAGGCATGGTTGAGGCGACATTGCGTGATATTGAAGAAGAAGTCACTGCCCAAGTCAATGAGGCGACCGAAGCGGCTAAAGCATCTGCTGCGCCAGACTTAGCCGGCATTCATCAACATGTGTGGGCAGACGGGGGTGCAGCATGGCGGAACTAACTTATCGTGAAGCAGTAGCCGCTGGCATTGCCCAAGAAATGGCGCGCGACGATCGCGTGGTGTTTTTAGGTGAAGATGTGGCGCACGCTGGTGGTGTATTTAAAGCGACTGTTGGCTTGCTGGATCAATTCGGCCCCTTGCGGGTGCGGGATTGCCCAATCTCTGAACAAGCGATCTTGGGTGCAGCAATGGGTGCGGCAATGACTGGTTTGCGCCCGATTGCTGAAATTATGTTCTCTGACTTTTTGGCGGTATGTTGGGATATTGTGGCCAATGAAATTGCTAAGTCGCGGTACATGACCAATGGCCAAGTCTCTGTGCCATTAGTGATTCGCACGGCCAACGGTGGGGGCTCACGCTTTGGCGCACAGCACTCCCAATCGGTAGAGAATTGGGCCATGGCGATACCGGGTATTAAAGTCGTAGCCCCGGCGTTTCCTGCTGATGTCAAAGGCTTGCTGGCAGCTTCGATTCGCGATGAAGACCCGGTATTATTCTTTGAACAAAAGTCGCTCTATTCGTTTAAGGGTGAAGTGCCCGATGGTGAATATGTTGACGAGCTCGGTAAAGCACGCGTGTTGCGTCAGGGTAAGGATTGCACCATTGTCGCACTCGCGTTGATGGTGCATCGCGCCCTAGAAGCCGCAGAAATTCTGGAGCGTGAGCATGGTATTTCTTGTACTGTGGTTGATGTGCGATCACTGGTGCCACTCGATACCGTCACTATCTTGGCAGAAGTGGCTCGCACGGGTCGCTTGGTGACCATTGAAGAGAACCCAAGGCTGTGTGGATGGGGCGCAGAGATCGCCTCGATTATTGCAGATGAATGTTTTTGGGAATTGGACGGCCCGATTATTCGGATTACCACGCCGCACATTCCATTACCTTCGGCAGATCGACTCGAAGACAACACCATTCCATCGGTTGCCAGAATTGTCCAAGAGATTAGTCAGCGTATCGATTAATGCATAGTCGTTTGGAACTGGGGGAGTAGTTCATGCCACAACGCACACTACAGGATTGGAGTAAGCACGTTCTAGCGTTATGCCTAGGCATACTCGGTGTAATGAATGTCGTCTATGCGGGTGATGCGAATCTTATTATGGTCAACGGTAAGATTGCGACAGTCGACGAGCGTTTTACCATAACGCAAGCAATTGCCATTAAAGACCAACAAATTCTCGCCACGGGTAGCAATCAAGCCATGCGCAAGCTGGCAGCACCAAACGCACGGGTGATTGATTTGGGTGGGCGCACAGTCATCCCAGGATTGATTGACAATCACTCGCATTGGGTGCGGGCAGCAGAACACAATGAATTACGTTTTGATGGCGTGGTCTCTAGAGGTTATGCGATTAAACGCTTGACCCAGCGCATTGCAGAAACACCCCACGGCCATTGGATTGCTGTGTTGGGTGGTTGGTCTGAAGAGCAGTTTCGCGATGATCCGCGGGGTTTTCCATTGGCTGAATTAGATCAAATTGCCCCCAATCATCCAGTCGTGATTCAGTCGATTTATCAACATACTTATTTGAACACTGCGGCGTTGAAGGCTGCGGGTATTGATGCCAATACCTCAAACCCCAATGGTGGCACGATTGAAAAAGATGCCCGTGGCCAACTCACCGGTGTAATACGAGGCGCAGGAGGTGTAGCTTTTGTAGCGGCCAAGGTGCCGATGTTTGAATCGGAGGCATGGTTAGCGAACACCCAAAAACTGGTGCAGTCACTCAATGCGATGGGCATTACCGCATGGGGTGATGCTGGGGGTCGCGGTATGGATGAGCGTCACTACCTGCCGTATGAAACGCTCGCCAAAGACAATCGGTTAAATGCCCGCGTGTTCTGGACTACGATTCGCCAACCGGCAAGCCCAGCCCAAGTCGATCAAGTGCTTAAAGAAATACAAACCTTAAAGCCGTATCAAGGCAATGCCTACTTTAATCACATTGGTTGGGGCGAATCTGTTTATTCACCAGTCACCACGCAGCTATTACGCAAGGGGGGTAATACCAAGCCCGAGGATATATCGCAAATGGCACGCGTGATCCGCGCTCTTGCTGATCGCGGGTTTTATTTGAATTCACATGTCGAGATGGAGCCGGTGATTGATGTGTTTCTAGATCAATACGAAGCCCTGAGTCGCGAGAAACCAATTCAAGGTTTACGTTGGTCGTTTTCCCATCTAGATCAAGTAACTACAGTGCAACTCGAACGGATGAAGCGACTAGGGATGACGGCTATGATCCATAGTCGGCCTTTAATTCAAGGCGTACTGATGCATAAAGTGCATGGTGAAGCGGCGTGGGACATGCCACCGTTTCGGCGTGTACAAGACAGTGGCATTGTGTGGGGTTTAGGCTCCGACGCCACCGCAGTGACAACCTCTAATCCGTTCTACACCTTGGCGTTTGCGATCACTGGGCGAGCGATTGGTGGGCATTTGGTGAATCGTCAATCGATTAGTCGTGAGCAAGCCTTGATTGCACACACCCGTAACAATGCACAAATACTGTTCCATGAGCATAGCTTAGGTTCGATCGCGCCGGGTAAGTTTGCTGATTTGTTGGTATTAGATCGAGATTACTTGACGGTGCCAGCGCCACAGATTCAAGAGATTAAACCACTGCTTACGATGGTGGGTGGTCGGGTAGTGCACGCCGCAGCACCGTTTAAAGCACTGCAGTAATGGCGGCGGTTAAAATGATGTATTTTGGAAAACATGGTAAGACCTGAATCATGCGAATGATTTGAATGAAGAATGTGTGCGCAGTGCAGGTGATTAAATTCAGTAACCCGCATTGGGTATAGCGTAAGCCAACTTAGAGCGTATTAGAGGCGTAACAGACGATGGACATTATCATGCCGCAACTCGGTGAAACAGTCACCGAAGGTGTAGTGACTAAATGGTATAAACAGGTCGGTGATACCGTTCGTGCCGATGAAATTTTATTTGATGTTGAAACCGACAAGGTCAGCACCGAAATACCCTCACCGGTAGCCGGTGTTCTCGCTGAGATACGGGTTGCCTCTGGTGTCACTGCCAAAGTGGGGGTGTGCTTGGCGGTAGTGCGTGAGGTGGATCAGGCAGGAAGTGCCGCGATTGTAAACGCTACCGCTAAGCCGGTTGCGGCACAAGCTGCTGCTGCGAATGTATCCGTTAGCGCGCAGACCGCCATACCCAAGGGACGTGCGGCAGATCGTCTCTCGCCAGTAGTGCGGCGTTTAGTGGCGGAGCATCAATTAAACCCTGCTCTGATGAATGGCACAGGTCGTGATGGACGTATTACCCGCGAAGACGCGCTCCAATGGATTGCTAAGCGCAATACCAATGGTACATCACCATCAACAACATCATTGCCAGCGTCATCACCATCACCAGCGTCTGCTCGAGTTGCGACCACCTCTGTAGCACCAGGGCCAGTGCACCCGTTTAACCATATTCGAAAAAAAGTGGCCGAGAATACCGTCAAGTCTTGGCAGACTGCTCCCCATGTCTTGCAAGTCGCAGAGGCTGATTTTTATCGGGTAGAACAGGCGCGCAGCGAATATGGTACAGCTTGGCAAGCCCGTGAAGGTTTTGTCTTGACCTATTTACCGTTTATTGTGCGCGCGGTATCGATTGCTCTGGCGCAGTTCCCTAAACTCAATGCCAGCTTGCAGGGTGAGGGTTTGGTGTTGCACCCACGCATTAACATTGGTATTGCCGTCGATTTAAATTTTGATGGTTTGCTGGTACCGGTGCTTAAAGATGTGCCGTCTAAATCATTGCCGCAAATTGCTAAAGAAATTTACGATCTAGCCACGCGTGCGCGCGCCGGTCGACTGCGCCCCGATGAAATGACTGAGGGCACTTATACCATTACCAATAATGGCGCCTTTGGCACGGTGATTACTGCACCAATTATCTTGCAACCGCAGGTGGCTATTTTATCTGCTGATGCGATTCGTAAAAAACCCGTGGTGGTTGAATCCGAAACCGGAGATGCAATTGCGATTCGACCTATTGGTGTGCTAGCGCAAAGTTTTGATCATCGTGCAGTTGATGGCGCGTATTCGGCAGCATTTTTAAGTGCTGTGCGCAAGGTGATTGAGACTCGCCATTGGTCACAAGATTTGCAAGCCTAATGCTTCAATTTTTTATTTTTATGTATAGTTTAATTTTTTGGAATAGTTAAGATTTCGATCGAATTTGATTATTAATACTGGCGTTACTAGATAAGGAACTGTGATGATTGATTTAAAGAAATTAAAGTTGGGTTGGATTGGGATTGGTCGTATGGGCTATGCAATGGCTGAACGCTTGGCTACAGCGGGTTGCGATATATCAGTCTGGAATCGTACCAAATCTAAAGCCGAACCACTGGCTGCAGTGGGTGCCACTGTGGTTAATCATTTAAGCGATCTGGCGCATTGCGATATTGTGTTTACGATGGTTTCAACGGGTAAAGACGTAAAAGAAGTATTGTTTGGACAGCATGGTGTTATGTCTAAAGGGGGTAAGCCTAAAATCGTGGTCGATAGCACTTCAATATCTCTTGAAGAATCGGCAGAAATTCGCACCAAACTGACTGATGCAGGTATTCAGTTGTTGGCAGCGCCAGTATCGGGTAATGCCAAAGTGATTAAAGCAGGAAAACTCACAGTCGTTGCCTCGGGGCCCGAGGCGGCCTTCAATGCAGTGCAACCCTATCTGGCTGCAATTGGTCGTGGCGTATCCTATGTGGGCGAGGGCGAGTTGGCGCGTATTGCAAAAATATGCCACAACGTGATGCTCGGAGTGGTGATTCAAAACTTATGTGAGATCACGGTGTTGGCTGAAAAAGCGGGTATGCAACGTCATGCGTTTCTTGATTTTTTAAATAAAAGCGTGATGGGCTCAATGTTTACTGCGTACAAAACCCCTGCAATCTCGAATCTCGATTTTCACGTGACTTTTACGCCCGAGCTCTTGCGTAAAGACATTGACTTAGGTTTGTCAGCAGGCCGCACCCACGGCGTGCCTATGCCCACCACTGCTGTGACTCGCGAAATTGTGCAAACCCTGATTGGTCAGGGCTATGGTGATTTGGATTTCTCAACCTTACTGTTGTTGCAAGCGCAAGCTTCAGGCATCACCTTAAAATCTGAAAATGTCGATGTCAGCGATGGCTTGGAGTGATTCCGATGGTGGGGCTAGTCTTGGCCTAGAACCTCAACAGCTGGCATTGCTGTCGCAAGACTATCCGCGCTTTAGCGATGCCGAATATTCCAGACGTCATCAGCTGTTGGCGCAAGCCATGCACAAGCATGATTGTGATTACTTGTTGGTGGTCACTGATCACCGGGCAGGCAATGCTCCGCAATGGGTTACAGGATGGCCAGGCACCGCAGAGGCTTATGTGATTTTTAAGTGGGGTGAGCAAATGGTGATGCATATGGAATGGCATAACCATCATCCATTAGCACAACGCATCACCCCGCATGTAGATGTGCGCTGGGGCGAACACCAAGGTATTGCGCTGACCATTGCCGAACTCAAGCGTCGCGGGGCGCGTCGGGTTGGTGTGATTGGTCCTTTGGTGGTGAATAAATTCAAGCAACTAGAAGCCCACTTTGAGATAGTGCTGATGGATGCTGATTATGCGCGTATGCGCATGATTAAATCAGCCGAAGAAATTGATTGGTTGCGCGTGGGTGCAGCATTGTCTGATGCTGGGTTACGAGCTTTGATTCAACATACCCGCCCGGGACTACACGAGCGCGAATTGGCCGCTATTGTTGAGAGCGCTTATTTACCCTATGGCGGCACCACCATGATTCATTATATTGGTGTGACTTCAATGAATCAACCGCATCTATATGTACCACCGCAATACGCTTCGCGCCGCTTGGTGCAATCGGGAGACATTGTAAGTTGCGAGTTGTCTGCCTTTTGGTGGGACTACCCAGGCCAAGTGTTACGTACGTTCACGGTAGACGCAGAACCCAGCGCCTTGTATCAAGACTTGCACGATACCGCTGAAGCGGTATTTCAAGCGGTCACTGCCCGAGTGCGTCCCGGTTGCACCATGCCTGAAGTGTTAGCGGCAACCGCGTTAATTGAAGAGCGTGGCTATACCGTATGTGATGACTTAATGCATGGTTTTGGTGGCGGTTACTTTCAACCCATAGTGGGCACCCGTAGTCGTATGGCGGGGCCGCTACCCGAGATGACATTGGCTGAGAACATGACCGTAGTGGTGCAACCCAATGTCACCACTGCCCAAGCTGACCGCAGTGTACGTGCAGGCGTGCAAGTGGGTGAGCTAATTCATGTGACTGCGAATGGTTTTAAATCGCTACACCGCGTGCCGCACGGACTGCAACGGGCAGGGGCTATTTTGTAGAATAGATTAACAGGTCATGGCGTATTATTTTTTAAATTTTTTATCAATAGTTTTGCGATCAATGCTTAGAAAGCACAGCATCCTATGACTTCGATGAGTCGCCAACTTGCCCAATGGGTGGTGCAACTTAAGTATACCGATCTGCCCCCTGCGGTGGTCGATCGCGCTAAAGGCGTGAGCTTGCAGTTTATGTCCTCAGTGCTATTAGGGTCGATCACTAAGCCGGGACGCGATGCTGTTGAGATGATTTGCCGCGAAGAGCGGGGTGTGACTCAAGGCGCTACCATCTTAGTAAATGGTGCAACTGCAACTAAAGGTGGCGCAGCGTTTGCAAATTCGGAAATGGCATTTGCAGGAGGGAAGTGGGACACCTACAAAATGTTGATGCACCCCGGTACCAGTGTGTTGCCTGCAGTATTAGCCGCGGCAGAAGAAACTCACGCCACGGGGCAGGCTATGATTACCGCGATTGCAGCTGGCTATGAAGTAGCAGAGCGTTTAGCAGAAGAGGTAATCCCGACATTGATGGCACGTGGCTTCCATGCCAGTCCAGTGTTTGGTATTTTTGCTGCAGCAGTGGCTGCTGGTAAGCTGATGCACTTAGACCTTGAGCAAATGAACAGCGCTATTGCACTGTGTGTGAGTATGGCTGGTGGCAACTTGGAAGGTGCGCGCAGTGGTGGCCGTGCATTGCGTGAAGGCGTGGCGGTGCGTAATGCCATGCTAGCCGTGGCCTTGGCACGTCAAGGTCATGTGGGTGGTGAAACCGTGCTTGAGGGTGAGGCCGGTTTTTACCATGCGTATATTGGCAATAACAAAGGTCTGCTGACGCATAGTTTTGAAGGTGCAACGCGTATGTCGTTTGCCCAGATTACCGCAGGCTTGGGTCAGCGTTGGGTATTTTTAGATACCCTGTATCGCGTATATTCAATATCGGGATACAACATTGCACACATTGATGTCACTGCTGCTTTATGCAACGCGCATGAAATTCAATACCGAGATGTAGAGCGCATTGAAGCCGTAGTGAATTGGCTAGAAACCCAATACCCAAGCCCTGCATTTCCAACGCGGCGCGAGGACACCATACACAAAGCTGGTAGCACAGCGTATCACTTGGCCTATGCAGTGGTTGAGCGTGGGTTTCCCCTGCTACGCGAATGGGCGCCACAAACTGCAAGCCCTGATGACCCACCTGCTGTGTTAGACCTGATGCAGCGCGTGACTATTACCCCATCACACAATATGCCCCTGTTTGGCCCCAAAATTACTATTTACACCAAAGACGGGGGCAGTTATAGCGCCCAAGGCACAGGACGTGAATTTATTTGGGATTACGAAGAGCTGGTGCGCCGCATGCGCGGCATTGCCCCAGGTTTGCCGATGAGCGCCGCGCAATATGATCGCATCATTGAGGCGTGCCGCACCCTGGATCAAGCGCCGCGTGCTGATATGTTGGTGGGGTTGATGCAGTGCTGAATTATCGGTGAGTAGCGTAATCTTTTTGTAATTTTAATTGCACCCGCTTTT
>Ga0114971_10002405_pt1 | contig 12860 bp, 18 predicted proteins | sample M_140625_MF_Meta_FD_87320 | JGI IMG/M metagenome (GOLD analysis project Ga0114971, IMG submission 87320) | Freshwater microbial communities from Lake Montjoie, Canada to study carbon cycling - M_140625_MF_MetaG | ecosystem: Environmental > Aquatic > Freshwater > Lake | place: Lake Montjoie... | reverse complement strand
GCGTCGTCCAAAAGGCGGCGCTCTTTTCGGATCGTGAATCGAGATAAACTAGGACGAAAAATTTCGCGCCTAGAGGCAACTTCTGCTAAACTCCCCCATGAAGAAATTGACTCTAGAAGAAGTTAGCCCAAGCAGCCTCGCAGGTCTTGCTTTGCCTCGGTCCATCGGCTCCGTCCTTTAACTGCTTGGCGGCCTCAAGCGTGAAATGAAACCCTCCTATGGCAGCCCCAAACTCCTTTGAGCTCCAGTATCAGTGCCAGCGTTGCACGGCCTGTTGCCGCTGGCCCGGACAGGTCAAAGTTGGCGCCTCGGAGTTGGACGCGATGGCTAAACTTCTTGAGATGGAGGAGTGGGTTTTTATTCAGGAATACACTCGGCTAAGACCCCAACGAGACGGCCTTGCGCTCAAGGACAAGGCCAACGGCGAATGCATTTTTCTAGAGGGCCGCGATTGTCGCGTGCAGGAAGCCAAACCCATCCAGTGCAGGGGCTTTCCCAACACATGGAACTTCCCAGGATGGCGTGCGGTCTGCGAGGCTATCCCCAGTTTGAAAAAAGGCCACAGCGCCAAAGACTGCGCTGAAGACACTTGTTTGTGAAAATACGTCCCCAGAACGCGGGCTTTACGCTTTTGGAAATTTGCATGGCGGTCGCCATCGGCCTGCTCATGCTGAGCCTCGCCATGCCCAGCTTGCGCGGCCTTTTCGCAGAGGACCGCCTTCGTGATCGGATGCGCCAGTTCGACGAATTCGTGGGCAAGGCGGCAACTCTCGCGCGCACGACCCGCAAGGAAGTCCGCTTGCGCTGGGAACCCGAGGGCGTGCGAATGGTTCCGGAAGAACCTTTGGACACCGACAATTCCGCCACAGTGGACGGCGGGGATTTTTTCCCATTTCAGAAGGACGAAGAGTTCATCCTCTCTCGGGTGGCTGCGCGTGATCCCAAGGCACCGTGGGAATGGAGCTTCTGGCCCGAAGGCGTGCGCGAACCGGTGGAAGTCTCGTACAACAGTCCGGGTGGGAGCTGGTCGGAACGCTTCGGCGCGCTGGTGCCCGAGCCTGATGTTATCTCGGTCCGGGTTCCCTAAAGTCATGCACGCACGCGAAACAACAGCAGCGAAAAGGCGCGGGCGCAGCGGCGGGTTTATTTTACTCGAAGCGATGGTGGCGACGGCGATTTTTGCGATGGCGGTCTTAGCGCTTGCGCGGTGCATCGAGGCTGGGTTGCAAGCGGGCATTGCACAGCGCGACGACGCGCGGGCCCGGCGAGCCCTGGCCAACCGACTGCGCGAGTTGGAGGCGGGAGCACAGCCGTATGCGGACATCCAAAATGGAGTGGAACTCAAAGGCGAATTCAGCGGGATGATTCTAAGACAGACGATCCTGCCCTTGGAATTGACGGATCAAAACAAAGCGATTGTCGACGGCATGCTGGGTATCACTTTGGAAGTAAGTTGGCCGGGGTCTGGCGGCTCCCGATCCGTGAAGCAACTCAAATTCTATGCGTATCCTGCGGCAGGTTAATTTCCAATCCGACTCCCGGGATGGGTTTACCCTGCTGGAGATTATGGTCGGCGTAGGCGTGCTGGGCATGCTTCTCGTAACCATGTACCAGCTTGTGGGCACGCAGCTCATGGCGCTCAAGAATTCGCGCGACAGCCAACTCGAAAGCGTCGCGATGGAAGGACTGGTGCGCTACGTGCAGGGCATTTTAGCCAATCTTCCCCTCAAAACCAACGACGTCATCAAGGGAATTAACCACGTCTACGGCATGGCACCTGCCGACGAATTACAATGGATCTCGCGCCCAGGCATGGCCCTTTTAACCTCGGCCGCTCCGGATGACGAATATGCCCTGACCCTCACCCTCCAGCCCACCACAGCCACCTCCAAACAACAGGACATCGGCATCCGACGCCGCCTATCCTCTGAGCCGGACAACGCCTATGAATGGATCCCCCTACTCAGCAACGTCGCCGCGCTGGAATTCCGCTACTTCCAGCCCTCTCTAGGAGCCTGGATGGAGCGTTGGGAAGACAGCACCACACGCCCCTCCCTCGTGCGCATGAAGGTGTGGCGCAATGCCAGCGAGGATGCTTTTGAGGTCGTTATACCCGTGCCCTCGGCCCGCATCCCACAATGAAACGCGGCGCCTTAACCTTCGTCCATGCGGCGCACACGGGGAAAAACGGTTCGGCTTTACTGGCTGTTTTCTGGGGCATCATCGTGCTGACCATGGCCGTGGCGGGTTGGTTTTTCTGGTTGCAACAACGGGTTCAGGAACACGGTCAGGACTCGCGCTCCGTAGAGGCTCTGGCCATGGCACACTCAGGTATCGCCATGGCGCTCAATCCAAAAGTGGACCGCTATAGTTCGCTTTTACAAACAGAAATCGAACCGGGGTTGGGCTTTCGGATCACCATGGAAAGCGAAGGCTCCCGACTCAATCTAAAGCTACTCCTCACAGGAAACGACCCCGCACGCCTCGCCATTTTCAAGAAATGGTTAGAATGGGTCATCGGCGTGGAAGACGTCATTCAAAGAGATCGCCTTGTGGACTGCCTCTTGGACTATGTGGACGCGGATAACATAGCGCGCATCCATGGACAGGAGGACAACAAAGATTATCATCCCGCCAACCGCATGATCTTAAGTCTGGACGAACTCAAACGCATTCCGGGCATGGAACCGTTACTCGCTTATCCCGGTTGGAAGGATCTTTTGACCTTGGACAGCAGCAAAGTACTGGACCTAATGGAGGCTCCTGAGGAACTCCTTCGGGTATTACCCGGCTTAAACGAGGCGCAAGTGCAGCGTCTGCTCCAAATTCGCGTTGGGATGGATGGCATATTGCACACCGAAGACGATCCAAAATACAAATCGACCGACGCTTTGCTCAAACAACTGGGGATGGGCAACGAGAAGCGCAGAGGCGAACTGGAGGCTTTAGTGGGAGTCAACGAATCCACGATTCGCATCCAAGCCGAGGGGTATTCTGGAAAAGTCATTCGACAAGTGCAGGTTGTTGTACGAAAAGGCACGGGGACACCACAGATACTTTCGTGGATTGAATGAAGAAAAACGGCACAGACTCGCTCATTACCCTCTCCCCCGCGCCGCAAGGCTGGCGGGCGCAGAGTGACGCGGACTCATGCACAGGCGCCTCGGTGGCAGAACTTTGCGAGCAGTTACCCAAGGGATTACAGGCGGTTTTGCTGCTCTCCTCCTCAGCCGTAATCACGGAAAGACTCACCCTGCCCCAAGCTCCAAAAGAAGACTTGCTGGCGATGGCCCAGATGCAGCTTGAAAAGCTATTGCCCTATAGCGCTGAAGATTTTGTATTCGATTTGGAGGAACTCGAAAACACTCCCGAGGGCATCTCCGTTCTGGCTGTCACAGTCCCGTTATCCGAGCTGCGCTCCTGCGGCGAACCGCTGCGCGCTGCCGGGTACGGCCCAGTCGCTGTGGGTATTTTTGCGGTTCAACTCGCTCGCAAGCTCGTGGAAAAAGGAGTCTCCATCGCGCTGTGGATGGAGGCAGGCAAGCCCTTCGTTCTACTCGCGGCGGAAGGAAAGCTCCTCTGGCTGGAGGGCGTTTCAACGGAAGATTCACTTCCGAATTCAGGCGAAATTTCCCGCGTCCTTCTTGGCGCTGAACTTTCAGGGGCCTTGCCCGGAGCCGTCGAACGCATCGCGTGCTGTTCGGAAGCTTGGTGCGACTCCATGCGGGAGGCACTCCCAGGAATCCCTCTGGAGGCCACGATTCTAGAGCCCACGACGATTATCTCTGGCAACTGGCTGCCTGCCAGCTGGGCCCAGGAAGCCGCTGCAATTACCCGTGGCGCACAAGTCACAGAAAGGCTGCAATGGGCTGCGACTGCTTATCTTGCGCTAGTTGCCGCTGGGTTTTGCTGGCTGGCGTTTGAGAAATCCCAACTGGGCAAACTCGACCGCCAAATTGCCGACCTTCAGCCTGTAGTCGACTTGGCCAATGCGCGACAATTACGCTGGCGCGCCATAGAGCCCGCGATTGACCCAGCCCACTATCTGGTGGAGGTGTTGCATCAGGCGGCCAAAACTGTGAATGGCGCAGATATTCGCATCACGGAATTCCAGCTTAACCCAAAAGAATTCGTCTTCTCGGGCGAGGCTTCCAATGTGGCGGAAGCCATCGAGTATGTTGGGCGCTTGAAGAAGACGTCGGAGCTTGCCAGCTATAAAGTTGAGTCCCCCAACCCGAACATTCTCCCTAACGACCGCGCCCAGTTTCGGGTCACTGGCAAGTCGGATAACATTGCTGCGAAAAAATGAAGTTCAGCGAGTTATCCAAGAGTGAAAAACGTCTGGTAGGCATCGTTGCAACGTTACTTGTCCTTCTGATCAACGTCGTCGTGCTCCAATACTTCGCGCGCACCAGAGCTGAATTAGCACGACAATTGGCCCAGAAAACCTCCACGCGTGACAGCCTCCAACTCTTAGCCGATACCGCGCCCCTGTGGGAAAAACGGTCACAATGGCTCCAACAACATCAACCCAAGCTAGCCGACGATTCAGCCGAAGGGAATGCCCTGTTGACTACGCTCAAAGAAAGCGCCTCCAAACACGGGCTCTCCCTATCAAAGCAGCAACTTCCCACTGTCCGCGCTGAAAACGGCGGCGTCGCAGTACCCGTTCAATTTGAGTTAAAAGGGAACTGGAAAGGAATTTGCAGCTTCTTATCCGACCTCCAAACTCCAGAACGCTTTGTGGTGATTCAACAATCCAAGCTCCGAGTGGATGCCACGGATGCCACTCAAATGCAGTGTGACTTCACCATCGCGAAATGGTTCGCCGCCCGCTGATGCATCCCGCTCTCCGTCCTTCAATTTTACTGCCCGTGAGTGTCCTGGCCCTTTTGCTGCCGGGAACCTCCCTTCGCGCTCAGGAGCCGCTCCAAGGAGCGCCCAAGGATGCGCCTGCTTCGGAAAAAAAAGGTGACCGCGAATCCTCCGAGCTGCCAGTACCGTTTCCTGCTGAGCGTTACGCCGCTTTGCTCGAAAAGTCGCCCTTCGCCATCGCAAGTGCACCGCCAGAAGTCATACCCGTTTCCACAGAGAATTTTGCGACGAACTGGGTGCTTACGGGCATCTCGAAACAGCGCGACAATGAAGGAAAAGAGCTCTTTACTGTTTTTGTGCGCTCGCGTGATCTGGCCACGCGTCTCGTTCTATCCGGCGATCATCCCAGCGAGGACGGCGTTTCGGTTGCGTCTGTTGAGGAAGCTGCCGTGCCTGCAAAATCCGCCGTTTTCTTGAAAAAGGGATCTGAAACGGGCCGCGTCGAATTTGATCAGGCTACTGTCGCCGCCGCACCAAGTGCGCCGCCTGTGGCGAGCGCCGCACCTCGCCCCGGGGGCAAAAATCCCTCAACAGTTAGACCCGGCGCCGGCCCGGGCAAAACCGCCGCACCCATTCCACGCCCCGGCATGAGCGCCATCCCGCGCCCAAGCGGCGTTCAGGGAGCCACGACTCCTCCCGGAGCACCCGGAGCCCAAGAACCGCGCCGCAGAATCCGCCCCATCGAAGACGCACCGGTTACTATCCCAGAGCCGCCGTAACCCTAGGCTGGCCGCTGTCTCAGTCGAAGAATCGTCTCGGCCATATCTGGCGCACGAAACACGGAAGTACCTGCCACCAAAGTGTCTGCCCCGGCTAAAACGCATTGTAGCCCAGTCTTAAGATTGACTCCCCCATCCACTTGAATGCGATAAGAAAGCCCCAAGCTCGCACGCGCAGCAAACGCCGCCCGTACCTTTTCCAACATCGCCGACTGAAAAGACTGACCGCCAAAGCCAGGCTCCACGGTCATTACCAAAACAAGATCCAGCTCGGGAAGAAATCGTTCAATGGCAGAGAACGGCGTGCCAGGCCGCAAAGAAAGGCCGGCAGTGCAGCCCGCGGAACGAATTGCGCCAAGCGTATCGGACACGTCGCAATCGGCTTCCACGTGGATCGTGATGTTTTGGGAGCTCTTGGAAAAGCGGGGCCAGTAGTGATCCGGCCGCGACACCATCAGATGCGTATCCACCGGCACGGTTGCTACGGCGGCGGTGGCATCGACGAATGCTGGACCGAAAGAGATGTTGTCAACGAAGTGACCGTCCATTACATCGAGATGAAGCCAATCAGCGCCAGCATTTTGCACCCGCTGAATTTCATCATGAAGCCGGCCGAAATCGCAGGCCAAAACTGAAGGAGCGATAAGGATAGAATGCATCGGGAGCAAGCTTGTCCAAACGGCCCAAAGAGAACACCACCAAAACTCACTTGCACCTAAAAATCACGAGATCACCTCACGCGAGCTGAAAAGCTTTGCCGATCATGGGGCCTGAGGGACAGTCAGAGGGCAAAAATAACGTTCCCAATAAGAAAAATTATTGCTCGGTTGCGAAAGAAGCCGTTAGTATCTCCACCCCGTTTACGGAACATTCCTGAGTAGCTCAGTGGTAGAGCGATCGGCTGTTAACCGATTGGTCGTAGGTTCAAGTCCTACCTCAGGAGCCACTTTCGCTCCTCAAACTGAGGAACGTTTTATTGGGGAGGTTCGTGGAGGAGAGGTTTCATGCTAATTTTTGAAACTTGACCGAGGCTCTCTTTTTGTTGCCGCCCCGCGCTGAATGACGATGGTAGACCCATAGCGGTCATCAGTAGCCTTCGATTCAGTGCCAAAAGCAATGCGGGTGATGTTTTTGATATATCGAAATCAGAACCTGTTGAATTTTGACAAAGAGCATCCTTCCGTAATCCGGTAATATCGTGGCGACGATTTCTTTCAAAGTCACCGATGATGAGGCGAGGACGATTCGCGCAAGGGCCGGATTAGAGCGGCTCACGGTTTCGGAGTTTCTACGACGTCAGGCGGTCGCGCCTGTCATACCTCCAGCTCTCATCCGGCTCACGCAATGCCCCCTCACTGGGGCAACCATCTTTGACGGTGCGGCAGATCTTCCCCCGCTCACGGTGGATTCCACACGGGAAATGTTGGTCGATTTTCCGTAACACCATGCACCACCTTATGGACGTCAACATTCTAGTGGCTTGGGGCGGGCGGGATCACGCTAGTCACAGCCGCGTCGCACACTGGATTGCGGAGCGCAAGGCGACCAGCGGCGCAAAGCTATTCACCTCGCCGATCCCCGAGATAGGTTTTGTGCGGGTCTCTGTGCAGCGTTCCTCTGGGCGCGTTCCGGTACAGCAAGCCGCTGAAGTACTCAGAGGTATGTTAAAATCCCTCGGCCCGGTTCATCAATTCCTCACGGACGATTTCGGCGGAACACAATGGCCAGATTGGTGTGGCTCAGCCGCCCGCGCCACCGATGCCCATCTCCTCCTGCTCGTTAAACATCACGCAATTAGCCTCGCTACGCTGGACCAGGGCATCCCCGGCGCCAAGCTTCTAACTTAGTCCCAAGAACATTTTGGGGTGAGTTTGGCACGGCTTTGGAAAGTGGAGCCTAGGGGATTCGAAGCCCTAAACTCCACAGAGGAAAGCGGCTCTTTTTCAGCTTCATATGCAAATATATGTAATTTTAGGGCACATGTTGGTACTTCCCTTTTGCTTTTGTCCTTATGGAAAAACTTTAAGACCAGAAATCGGTCCCCTTACTTGAACGCTGACCGCATTCGAGCTACTCTAAAAACCGTGAATGTCCAACTTACCCCAATACTCGGTCTGAGCGTTACGGAGAGGCTGGAAATCGTTAACGTAATTTGGGAGAGCATTACGAACGAGCAAGCAGAGCTTCCTGTTCCTGAGTGGCAGATTGCTGAAGTTGAACGCAGGGGTGCCGAAATGGATGCCAATCCAAACCTTGGCATACCTTGGGAAGATGTGAAGAAATGGGTACTGAATCGCGATGATAGAACGCGTTGAATTCAACCCTAAGGCTCGACAGGAAGTAGCCGATTCTTTCGACTGGTATGATTCTCGCGAATTAGGCCTAGGGAATGAGTTCTTGGGTGCTTTGGATGATTGCATCCGGCTGATACGGCTTCATCCCGAAATGTCTCCTATCGCGTTCAAGAATTATCGGAAGACTTTGCTCACACGCTTTCCCTTCGCTGTATTTTATCGCGTTAGTTCAAGTCTTCTAACCATATACGCAGTGTTCCACTGCTCAAAAAGTCCTCTCCGACTCACGAAACGGCTAACTTAGCTCGAATAATTCGATGGCTCAGCAGTTTTGGTCGATATATTTCTGTAGAACGTTGCTCTGCTGATTCCCAAAGTCTTACAAATTTCCGATACATTGGTTTTACCGTCTTTGTAAAGGGATTCAGCTATCGACAACTTATTCTTGTCCATTGTTTTAGGTCTACCATATGCACTGATATGCAAAATCAGTACATAAAAAGGGTGCAGGAATGATTCTGCCTGCCTTCCGCAATGCCCCTAGAAATCGCTCCCGAAGAGCATTTTGGCAATGGTTTGGTATGAGAAAAGGAAAGTGGAGCCTAGGGGATTCGAACCCCTGACCTCCTCAATGCCATTGAGGCGCTCTACCAACTGAGCTAAGACCCCTTTCCAAGCGGGGGCGGGATCCTCACAATAATGCGGCACTCTGGGCAAGCTTCTTTTTGCCATTGTGCAAACAAGCCACAAGAGCCCTGAGGTGGACCCCGTTCCCGAAGGACGTTTTAGTTTCGAGCGCCACGGTTAAACCGGGAGACTTCCCGCTGCACTTCCCGCAACTCCACGCGCTCCTTTAGCGAGGCCCTCTGATCTGCCTTGTCCTTGCCGGAGCCCACTGCGATTTCTACTTTGATCCGGTGCCCCTTCCAGTAGAGGCGCAGCGCCACCAAGGCGTGTCCCTTGATATGGGTGTAATCGAAAAGCTTGGCTATTTGTTGCCGGTGTAACAACAGACGACGGCGCGTTTTGGGCTCATGCTGTGTGTGGCTCGCATTCCCGTAGGGCCTGATTTCCAAGTCGAACAAGTAAACCTGCCCCTTCTCCACTCGGGCAAAAGCACCCAGCAAATTCGCATGGCCAGAACGGATGCTTTTGACCTCCGTTCCCTTTAATTCTAACCCCGCCTCGAAGCGCTCCAAAACGTGAAAGTCACGAAGCGCCTTCCGGTTTACTGAGATCTCCGAGTCCATAAAATTTGGCTCTGCCAGTCCTCCGCGACACAGCGATCGCAGGTCAGTTTCGGGACATCGAACCCCAGCTTCGCTGCTGTTTTAATAAAAGCAAAAAAGCCAGCGTAGGGACTCTGCGTTCAAGAGCCCCCGAGTTTTGGGCCTACCCGTTCCGTACTCGCGCCTTAGACGGCAACGACCAAAGGAGGCGCTGGGAAAGAGAGAGTGATTTTGCCCTCAATAACTTCCTGAAGGGCGATGTCGGCAAATCCCGTGCGAAAGCCAGCATCTACCATGGGACGGTCCCCAGCGGTTAGCTGCTTCACGCGCTTACTGATAACGTTGACCAACACCTGCTGGTTTGGGACTTTCTTGAGGGCTTCTTCGAGCAAATGGCTAGTCATAATATTAAACAAATTGATTCAATGAATGGACGCTGTGGTGAGGGAGACACCTGCAGACCGCGTGTTACCCATTCTTCGAAAAGGACATACCCCGTTCTTCAAAAGGAACCATCTCGCGGATTAGCCAAGGCGGTCGGTCACCTTAACCCACCGGGTGAGGTTGTCAAACAAGGACATACACTAGCCTTTTTATTGCAACGCCGCCAAAAGAGAGGCTTCCAAAGCGACATGCTCAGCATCTTGGAGCACGGGACTGGTCGGCGTCTCCTCGCAATCTGGCACGTTTACCCAAGAGCGGCAGCCCCCGTGTTTGGGTTCGTCTGGAAACGTCACAGGGACTTTCAAGGAAAATACCCGCACGAAAGCGAGGCTGATTCCGTGCTGCTCGTCATATTCGAACCGTTCCCGAATGACTTGCGGAGTCCAGAGATGAAACGGATCCAAGCGCGAGATTTGCTCCCAATCCACGAGGTCGCGAGTCCAGGCGACGCGCACTTGGTGGGTGAGGGTATGTTGTCCGGCGAGTAAGTGGGGGAGAGGAGTTTCCGGTGGGAGCTTGAGCTTGGCGACCTGTTCGTGGAATAGGGTGGGAAACAGGAGGAAGTCGGGATGTTGAAAGCGGAAGCCCTCACGCCCTTCTGCAATGCCGCCTTTCCGCAAAATAATGCTCTGACGGCCGCTTCCCAAAGCGTCGCAAATTAACGCCCACTCTTTGAATCCAATGCTCATGGAAGGAATCATACCGCTCTGAGCTAACGCTGTGCACGCAGGAAGCTCGCTAACTTAACCTTGTTCTGCGCTTTTCGTCGACCGCATCTCGCAGTTTACTACGGCATGGGCTTTCGCATCGATCCTCACGTGCACTCGTTTTACTCGGGAGACGGCGTGAGCAGTCCTGAGGCGTTGATTCAGGCGGCTAAACACGCAGGATTGGACGGGTTTGCGTTGACAGACCACAACACATCGAATGGATGCCAGTATCTGCGCGACATCGGGTTGATTCGGGAAGACGGCGAGCCCGTCGACGGCTTCCTCGTCTTGCCTGGAATCGAAGTGTCGACTGCCGAGGGGCACCTTTTGTGCCTCGGTGTGTGGCTTCCCGACGGTTTGAAAGGGGTTCCAGCCAAGGAGGTGATCGAGATGGTGCGAGCGCAAAATGGCGTTTCGATCCCAGCACATCCTTACGACCGGATGCGGGCGGGGATCAGGGAAGACGATTTGGATGCGCTGGACATCAGTTGTCTCGAGGTTTTTAACTCAGCCACCGTACTGCAGCGCCACAACGCCAGCGCTTTGGCGTACGCCCAAGGACGCGGTCTCGCGATGACCGCGGGCAGCGACGCGCATCATCATCTCTCTATCGGCCGCTCGTACACCACTTTCCCTGCGGAGCGCCTCAGTGTAAGAGCCATTTTGGACTCTATCACGGAGGGGACGGAACTACATTGCCAGCCTTTCAGCGCTCTGGAAGGGTTTCGCAAGACGTTCTACAACTGGTTCAGACTGCGTCGAAAACGGACTTATTTAGGTGCCGGCGTTGGAGGTGTTGAGGGCGTCGGGAGTGTCGCCGCTGGGGGTTGATCCGAGGCAGCTTCCCGAGCTTTGCGCAACTTCTCTTCTTCCCGCTGAATTTCTTCCTCATTTCGCTCGCATTCCACGGTTTGAGGGGAGCCTTTCAAAGGCAGGTTGCTCTTCACATCCTTGACTTCGATGACGTGTGGACGCCCGTCACGAACCCACCAAGGGACCTCGAAGCGGAACCCGTGTTTGCCGTCTCCAAAACCACGCTCCTTCAAGTCCTCGCGTTCAATATCTGCGGGGAGACGCAGGATGAACTGATCGTCGATGTACAGATCAACTTGCAGCACTTCTGGTTGTGCGGCCGGTTCCCAGAGCATGCCGATGACTTCCCGCGTGTCGGCTTTTTCCAAAACCCGTTCCACGGCAAGAGGAGCGGCCGGAGTGAGGCGGCCGGAAAAAAGTAGCAAACCGAAGGCGATGGCGTGAAAGGTAAGCAGTCGATTGGCGAAAATTTGGCGCGCACTTTCTCCAAGAAATTTCCGCTGCTTGTTCCAGCGCGTAAACCAATCGTAACCACTCAAAAGTGCGGCGTGGTAGAGCCCGTAGAGCATGTAATGCAGAGTGAGGCCGTGCCAGACCCCCATGATGCCGAAGGTCAAAAAGAGGCCGCAATACGAAGCCGTGTGTTTGCCACTGAACCATTTACCTTTGGAAGCAGCCAACAAAAACCGCATGTAAATGTGGTCTCGAAACCAGAACGAGAGCGAAATGTGCCAGCGATTCCAAAAGTCTCGGATGTTCTTGGACAAAAATGGGCGGTCGAAGTTTTCTGGAAGACGGACTCCGAAGAAACGGCCTAATGCGACAGCGAAAGCGCTGTACCCAGCGAAGTCGAAGAAAAGGTAAAAGGTGTAGGCGTACATGTACATCCACAGGGTTGTGAAGCTGCGTCCCTTGCCCAAGGCTTCCAGCCAGTAGGTGTTGATGAGGGCGGCAATGATGAATTTGTACAGAAAACCGCGAGCCAGCCTTCTGGCAACGAAATCGAGGTCATCGAGAAACTCCGCGCGGGAACGGGTTTTGTCCCAGTCCTTGATGAAGCGTCGGTAGCGATCTACGGGACCGGAAGAAAGAGCTGGGACGAACAGCAAATAGGCGACGTAATGCTGGAGGGAGAGGTTTTTGACCAGACCGTCTTGAATAGAAAAAAGGACGTCGAGTGCTCGGAAGGTGACGTAAGAAATGCCGAGGAAACCAAAGGCGGTATGGGGTAAGAAAGTCGGAAGGAGCTTGGCCGCAGCAAGCGGTACGATCGCAAGGCTAAGGGTTGAATAGAAAACGAAACGGGAGCGAAACTGGAGTAGCCAATGGGCGAGGAGGGCTTGGAACGCAGTATAGACGCCGATGATATACAGTTCGCGCACTTCAAACTCTGGGCGTAAATGCACCGGAGCGCTGGTTTGAAGTACCAAGAGGATGGACATCGCCACCAAGCTTGTTGTCCCGTTGAGCCGTCCGAAGAACGCGAGTACTCCAAAGGGAAGCAGGATGTACAGCAGCAAGCCGAAGTACTCGAAGTCAGAGAAGGGGACCATTTTGGGGAAAAAGAACGTATCAGGCGAGCATTGCAGCTAGCGCTCGGCGGTCTGCCTTGCCGTTGGGGGTCATGGGGAAGGCGCCGAGAAAAAGGAATTTGCGAGGAACCATATAAGTCGGAATACGTTCGCCAAGCATCGCTTTAAGCCGCGCGCTTTTTTCGAAGTCACTGCCGTCCATCGGAGCGGAAAGGACGACGAAGGCGGCGAGGGAATCCACTTT
>Ga0114971_10002404_pt1 | contig 12861 bp, 10 predicted proteins | sample M_140625_MF_Meta_FD_87320 | JGI IMG/M metagenome (GOLD analysis project Ga0114971, IMG submission 87320) | Freshwater microbial communities from Lake Montjoie, Canada to study carbon cycling - M_140625_MF_MetaG | ecosystem: Environmental > Aquatic > Freshwater > Lake | place: Lake Montjoie... | reverse complement strand
TTTTTCAGTCAATTTTTTATTTTTTAAACTTTTCTTTTATATAGATAGTATGTGCTTCATCTTAGGAAATATGAAAGGACTTACATATATGCAATACAAGGAATACAAGGCAGCTGTAAATACTTTCTTCAGAATACAAGCCTATGATACAGCCATTGCCTTTCAGAGACAGCAAGGTAAATTAGATGTATCCTATTACGTATTCAGGAGCACCACAGAGCAGACTCAATATACTCAGGGACGGATGTTGCTCATTCAGAATGACTCCAAGAATGCTGCAAGATATGTACCGGTGCAAAAAATATAGTGTATAGAATAGAATGCCTCAGGAAACAATTCAGCCCTGTGCCTGTACAGAGCAGCAGTTTGCCCCTGTTATTTTCAATAATCCTTCCTACCAGAACTCTGCCAATACAGTCTATGAAGCAAAAAATGCGACCTTAGTCGCATCACAGAATGGAACACTTGGTACTTCCGGGAATGGACGGCCTATTTTCAAGTCAGATTATGAGAGAATGCAGTTTTTAGCAGGAAAACAGAACCGTGCTTCCTGCGGAGTAAAGGGGAAACTCTTTTCACTTGGGAGGAACTGATTCCAGATGTTCATTTACAAACGCCCGCGGTGACATCGCTTGTCTCCGCGCACGTTCCTTGGCCTGTTTAATCATCATATCCTTCTTATGTTCCTGCCACTGAATCCACCAGAGACCCCAAGCCTCTACCTCGTGCTTCTTTAGATTCGTTATAGTTCGCATACTAGGTTTATCCAGTATTCTACCTTCATTTTTTCACTAAGGATCAACTACTTTCGCGACCGAGATATTAGATTCTCTCTATACAAAGAGAGCCATCCAGAAAGCGCATCTGGGCTATTCCACGTCGCCTTCTTTGTTGCTGAATCGTAGGTTCCCAGTGCAATCGGCGTTGTCGGTTGAGAAGCACCGTGATGAAAGGAATACATAGTAGAGTCGCGAAGAATAACAGGAACTCCATCGATAATCTCTGCTCCGTGGCTTGGCATACCTAAGGAATAGGTAGGCTGCCATTCATTTTTTAGTAGTGTTTGAAAATTGATATAAATCTAAAGTGCCTATAGGTAACCCCTGTGTCTCAAAGCAAAGAATGGATATTTCATATACCTTGTATTTCATACACTTGAAACAATTAAGATCTGATATTAAATCAGTATATACTCGGAGCCTAGCTGGAAACTACACCTACGAGTATGTTGAATTGAAACACATTGAGGATACAGATAAAACAAAGTTACCAAGCACCTTGCCTAGGACAGTGATTGCACAAGTAAGAGTATGTTATTCTGAATTTGTAGTCTTATGGGGAATCCAGAAGGTTATAAATCATGTATGGTTGTCCAACGATGGAAGCTTTATTCTAGATAAACCAGATTTATTCTTGAATATTGCTGTGAATAAATGGATCAAGTTCGTCATTGGAAAACATGTGAATTCTCCAAACTATTAGTGAAATGAAAGAATAAAAAGAAGGATTTCGAATCCTATTTTTTATTTTTTAAGACATATCTACAATGACACCAGGCTTCGTAACGGTCTCCTCGCTGCTATTACGGAACTTTACAAAGTAAGTATCACACCAGCGAGGCCTTGATCCAGGAAATCGGTTCTGGAAACACTTTAAGAGATCCTCAACCAGTGTGCCATCTGGAATTCCATTTAGGCCACCTAGGTCATAAAATGAAGAGCCCATATTGTCGTGGTCATAGCGTCTCCACTCCGAATTAATCAGGTTATCCACAATCTGCTGGAGTTTAGACATTCTTTTGTATCAAAAAAGAATGGCCTTGTTTTATTCAATTTTTTATAGTATTGTATTGCCTAAAAGTCCTCCTTCATACTAAAACTCATCTCCTCCTGGGTCTTTCCAACGGATGCCTTCGCATAATTTGTCACACGCTTCTCAAAGAAGTTATCCTTGCCTTCCAAGGAAATACGCTCCATAAAGTCAAAGGGGTTCGCCACATTGTAAGCCTTCGCGTAGCCAAGCTGCATCAAGAGTCTATCCGCGACAAACTCAATGTACTGTGACATCAGAGTCGCGTTCATTCCAATGAGCTCACAGGGTAGCGCCTTCGTAATGAAGTTCTTCTCAATCTTCACGGCCTCCTTAATAATCTTGTGCACCTTCGCCTTCGTTAGGCGATTCTTAATCTTTCCATACAAGAGGCACGCGAAATCCGTGTGCATACCCTCATCACGAGCAATAAACTCATTGCTCGTTGTTAAGCCAGGCATCAAGCCACGCTTCTTGAGCCAGAAGATGGAGCAAAACGCACCACTAAAGAAGATTCCCTCCACAACCGCGAAAGCAACTAAGCGCGTGGCGAAACTGGCATTCTTCGCGTTCAACCACTGCAAGGCCCAGTCGGCCTTCTTCTGAATCGCAGGAATCGTCAAGGCCGCCTGAAGCAACTTCTGCTTCTCGACCTTGTCGTCAATATACGTATCAATCAAAAGTGAATATGTCTCGGAGTGAATGGACTCCATAAAGTTCTGGTTCGCGTAGAAATACTTCGCCTCGGGCCACTGAACCTCGTGCTGGAAATTCAAGGCGAGATTCTCCATTAGAATTCCATCACTCGCCGCGAAGAAGCCCAACACGTGCTTAATGAAGTGCTGCGTGTTCGCATCCAACTTCTCCCAATCCTTCATATCCTTCGTCAAATCGATTTCCTCCGCCGTCCAGAAGACCGCAATGGCCTTCTTCGCCATCACCATCACATCAGGATGCTCAATGGGAAACAAGACAAACCGATGAGGATTCTCCATTAAAAGCGGCTCCGTGAGTTTCTCATCTTCCACGAGCTCAGGCGCTGCTGTCTGTGAAATTATTTCGTCGAGGTTGAGCGCAGGAGGTTCTACCTTAGGTGCCTTCGGCTTTCTAGCCGGAGAAGGCTTGACCTTCCCTACATCAGCAACAGGGGTACACGTAATTTCTGCACTATCTGATGTCAATGATGCAATGTGCTGCTCCATTCTGGCTCTGGACAAGATATTTGTAGAGGGGAAAGTATCCATTTGGGTGTGGTATTTGGAAACTTTTTAGCCAGGCAATTTTTAGGCAAGGCAAGGTAGATATGGAAGGCGGTAGAATCATTGGAGAAGGAGTGGATGGCTGTGTTTTAACAGAACCGATGTGGCCTTGTTCCGCAGATTCAATGAAACAGGGCCTTCCCACGCTTGACAATAAGGACTATATATCCAAAATCACCTTAAAAACCGATATGGAAGGTTTATACAGAAACGCTGCGACGAGACTTCTTGGACCTCTGGCATCCAGGTATTTGACGGTTCTCCAAGGTGAATGTTCACCTGCAGATTCTAAGCATCCCGCTCCCAGGTCTCAGATAGAAACCTTTAAAAGCACCGAATCATCAATCTTACAATGGAAACCCACGGGGGAAGCATGTGGAGATCTGAAGAATCAAATTCAGAAGGGAAAGCCTATTTCAGAAAGCCATAAGATTATGTATATCTCCAAATACTTGATTAATGTGAAAGAGTGGATTCTTCGTATCAAGAAACCATTGAACCAGGTGACACAAGAAGTGATTCCTGCCATTCGGCCATTTCTGGAAGCTCTTCAGATGCTCTATCAACAAGATGGTGAGCAATTGATACACATTGACCTTCACATCGGCAATATGTTTGTAAAACCAATACAGGGTAAGAATTCCTTGCAGTTCGGATTGACAGATTTTGGTCACTGCTTACTCCGGCGTAGCTCAGATACAAAGGAGAAGCAGGCACATATGTTTTTCGGAAAGTACCTCTGTGACTATGTGGGTCGCTACGAGTTTTATATAGATTTCAGCCAGGTCCCCTTAGAATCCAGGATTCTGAATTTCTGTTTTGTAAAGAATCTTGACCACGTCAATCCAGGGTCTCTCGTGAAGTCCTGGGAATTCGAAGTGAATAAGATGAGACGTGGTTCAAAGGATCTGATTGTAATGGAAGTCAATATGTTTGTAGATAATCTTCTTAAGAAACCCCTGTTTATCGCAATGGTTGAACAGATTCAACAGATATGCAAAAAACTCAGAGCGAATCTAACCGACCGTGTCAGACTTGTTCAAGGCCTGAGCTTCCAGGAGGAAGTTACCCTTGAATATATTCTAACGAGATACGCCTGTATTAGCCCAATCAATACCATAACAGAGGCCATTATGATGCTTCCTTCACTCAATGCAAGCCAGGAAGCCCATTTGACCGTGCATTCCTATTTTGGAAAAAAGGATATCAAACTAAGAACTCAAGAATCAGTTCATTTGACCTACTTGATTGATTTCCTGACTCGTGCCATTATGGCTCCTTATGAGCAACACGGATCCTCATTGTCCGCTGTACTAGCCTCTGTACAAGGAGGGGACCTCAGAATTGTCTGGGACGATGTGATTAAATCCTGATCCGTCGGGTCTGGAACTGGGCACGTAGTATCCAGAGAATGAATGATATCTAAGAATGCCTTGACCTTCGGATGAACTCGGAAGGCAGATGGCTGCAAATCCCAGATATATAAGCAATCCAGAGACTTCACACGAGACAAGGCCACATAGGCTTGACCAAACTCAAAGGTATTATCACCAATGTCTATCAAGGCACAATCCAGAGTGGCTCCCTGAGCCTTGTGAATTGTGACTGCATAGGCCAGTCTGAGAGGAATCTGCTCCCTTTCCAAGCCTGGAACATCCTCACACGCCCACTTATGCGGCATAATTGTATGAACATCTCCATTTCTGAACTTCACCACTGGATAATTATTTGCTCCAGTGAATCCCTCAATTACACCACGAGACCCATTGACTAGCCCACGTCCAATGGAATTGAATCTGCGCTTGGCATCCTCCTTGAGTTCCTTCTTCATCTGTCTCCACTCAGTCTCACTGATATCGGCATCCTCCTTTTCACGATGTTCAATCTCCTGAATCTCACCCTGCAAGTGAGACTCATCCTTCGGCAACTGATTGGTCAGAAGCATCACCTGAGCGCCCTTTCGTAAGATGAGATCTGGCACATAGGAACCATTCTTATCCATCTTCTCAACCGCATACTGAACCATTTGCTCGGTTGCACTAATAAAGGCACTAGCTGTTTTAATCGTCTTTGTCTTGAAGGTTATATCAGGCCCTTGACACTTCTGTAACTGTGTCATATTGATTTCCTCCACATCCGCTCGGCGCGTGAACAGAAGGGTCGGCTTAATCTCAAGCTTCTTCCAGGAATTGTTTCTGCGTGTCTCCAGAATCTCAATCGACTCCTGACTGAGTCGCCCTGCCCGTGCCTCATCCAGAATCTTTAAGAATACTGGATCCGATTGTCTGTGAATCGTACGAAGCACCACGGAATCCTTGATGCATTGTTTCCAAATAAGTGCTTCAAAGACAAAGTGATGACCATCATTCAAGCGATTCACGGGAGGCAACTGATACATATCCCCCACCAGGATTACCTGAAGACCTCCAAAGGGCAACTTTGACTTTCTGATACCCTGACCGACGAGGTCTAACTTATCCAGAAGATCCGGTGTCATCATTGAGACCTCATCAATGATGAGCACATCGCTGCTGAGCCAGTTCTTCTTCGCCTTGGATTTCCTCACCTTGATAATGAGCGACTGTGCCGTGTCATTGCCTAGGCCAATTCCTGCCCAGGAATGCAGGGTCTTTGCACCCTTTCCAAGAAGAAGGGATGCACATCCAGTCATCGCAGTTAGAGCGGTGTCCTTCGATTCACGCCTTAATCCATCTACGATGTTACGAATCACATAGGATTTTCCTGTGCCACCTGCACCCGTTAAGAAGAAGGATTTACCAGATATGGCTAAATCGACTGCCCTCTGTTGGTCTTGATCCATTCGCTGTGCTCATAAAAAATGCGTTTACCAAAGCAATTTTTAGTACAGGGCCTTAGGTGCTCTACAGAAAGAATCTCGGCAAGCGTCCTAGTAAAAGCCAAACTGAAATGGGCTTGTCAAAGGCTAAATCCATAATTGTGGCCTCTTCTTCAGTAAGTTTCACTTGCTGCCCAGCGAAGATACGATTCTCCTTCTTTGCAGATTCCAAAAGAGTCTGGTGAACCTGCCATAAGGAACACTTTCTAGGAACTAGGTGTTTCTTTGCCCAACTATGAGCGCGCTCATCAAGCTTGAATGACTCCGCCCATAAATCCAGTGATGGATTATCAGTGAGCTGTTGAATTCTCAAGGCACGTGAATATAAGGTCTTACTACAATGTGATAGATCCTCCATATGCTCGTGAATCTTCTGTAAGGACTCACTTACACAATCTAAATCATCGTCAAAGGAATCATTGTCAGACATACCTATCTATTGTAGGGCTAACTAAGCAATTTTTACACTTTAGTCCCTTTCGTTCCAGGCCTGTGCCCACTTGCTAATCGGATGATGGATGTCCGTCCTTGTCCACCAGATGGGCTTTTCAAGTGAAACGGGTTCTATAGCGACAATCCAGTGAGGGGGTACTAGGAGGACCGTAGATGGTCTCAAGATTACCTCAATGTATTGAACCTGAGTCCACAAGGGGTGGTGTGCCACGGTCGCGTTGAGCCATCTGAGGTTTAACCACCCCTGGGGCATCCTCGATTTCTGTGCACTGTGCAAAAGAATGCACCGCATTTCTCCATCCGTACAGGTATAAGCCGTTGACCAACCATAGTTGGGCCGTAAACCTTCTGGACCAATATGCGCCTCTGTTCTTGTAGTGAATACTGCTGACAAATCAAACCATTTGATGCACTGCTCGTTCTCAATTTGGGATAGACCCAGGATATCTGCCCAAGTGAGTTGCTGCGCCTTGTTCTGAATGAGAACACCCTCTGGATTTTCCTCGTAGGCAGCCCAGACAGGTTGAGCTCCCCAGAATCTCGTCTGTTTGAGGCCATCTGCTACCCAGATTCCACGAGGGGACACTTCAGAAACAATGACTGGAGACTTTTCTTCCCAGAGTTGAGGGAGTTCCTTAGAAATCTGAGCCTGGGTAATCTGAGCCAGGCTATATTTGGGAGTCGTCTGTGAATAATGCCAAACAATGGCACAGAAAATGATTAAAAAGATAACAATCCATTCAATCATTCTATAACTTCTTAACGCAAGGGTGTAAAATGAATATAAAAAGACTAGCGCATTAACGTAATTCATTCGCCTTGCACCGTTCTGAGGTCCACATATTTGGCCGGGGAGGCTCAACTTGTGCCTTGTAACGATCCTGCTTCGTCGTATTATTGAACATTCTAGGGGAGCGGTCCCAATTGCGCTGATCCGCCTCTTGACGGCAATGGTAGGCACCTGAACGTATGAGCGCCTGGGGCATAGCAAGCTCACTCATAAAGCGGGTCATTGGTAGTCTCGATTCAGGAACCAAGAGGCGATCCTTGTACATATCCCCTTCAAGAGGTGGCTGGTATTGCTTGTCGTCACATGTTCCAAGGGGTCTATCGAGTCTACGTAGTAAGCTCTCATTGTCAATGTTATTCAAATAACGAGTTGCAGGATAGACCTCACCTCCCATAGGGAAGACTACATCATTGGATATTTCAGGAGCAGCCTGCTCAGGGGCAGTGGTTCTATATTCCTGGCAAATCTTGGCATAAGGGCGGAAATCTACAGGCAAGGGAACCAAGGAGGTCGGTACTGATCTAGCATAGATGCGAGTAGGGTCCCAGTGGCTAGTGATTTTCACGGCAGGAAAGAAGGGCTGAGTACTTGAACCTGTAATCGGATAGGGTTCTACTGGACTTCCTTTTTCAAAGGGAGTTCCCATAGGATGTATAGGTGCTGTTGCCGAAGACATCCTTTCTGACTTATCATAGAATTTACTTAAACTATTACGCCACATCCACCTTTTCAACAATCTGTATAGCTCCACTCCATTCACATTCTACGTTGTTAATCAGGGTACCTGTGATATCATACCAGGAGAAACTGAGTTTATCTAATTTTCCAATGGATGGATTAAAGTTCACTGGATTCTGCACAAGAGTAGTCGCATAGGTACCAAAGTTATTCAGGATGAGCTTACAGTTATAAAGCTGACCCTGTGCTGTTGAATCGTGGGTTTGTGCGAAATTCTCCTGCTGACTGATATCCAAGCGATTCATATTGTACTCTGGATTCATTCTCAAGTAAATATAGTCATCCAGAATCTTGAAGAATGATGTGGCTCTCTGAACTGTATTGAATGGTGTATCAATGGGTTCAAATCCTAAATTATATCCAAGTCCATATTCTTCAATTCCACTATTGGAAGATGACACAATGGTAGAAAAGGGAATTCTGAATTCCAAGGGGTCGGTGATACGTTGGCGATTTGCTAAGTAAGCAGGTACAATATAACGTAAATCTCCTGTAATTAAATTGGATTGTCCTTGTGCTACGTAGCCATTCACTGTACTTGTAATATACGAGCTTGCATTAATCGTACTATTAATATTATTATATTGATTTAAGAAGTCACCAAAGTTTATAGAGGTTAAATTCGATCCAGAGAATCCAGGGAGTCCAGTGGATCCAAAGTTGCGAGTGGTGGAAAAGGCATTATGAAATGAAAGAAGTGTATTCTTATACTCAGGATTTACATTTGTCTCTGTTTGTACATTGAGCACTTCACCTGATAAGTCATTCAAGGAAATATATCCAAAATCGTAACGCTCAGGTAAATAAAACCGCAACATTGTCCTAAAAGATTCAGATGGACTATATGCGCGAATAGCTAAGTAATTAAATGAATCATCCTCTGTTGAATCCGGGTCAGATTTAGATAAATTAATATTATTTATATAAGAATCAAAGAAGTATCCTGAAAACATATCGCTATATGCAAAGTTCTTTGTATTTTCTAAGGCAAACTTACCCTGAAGGTCGTCATACATACTTGTATAATCCTTGTAAAAGAACATTTCTGTATGAGGATACGATGGATAATTTATTAGATCTGTTGTATCAGTGATTGGATTAATAGATGAACCTTTCTTCGTTAAGATAATCTTATGAGTTGGATAAAAGACCTGATTCGCGAAATTTGTGGTAATATTAAAGTCGTAGGGTGATGATAAACGAGCTCCATAAATTGTGGAAACCTGTATAGACCCCTGTATGTGCCATAGGTTTGTTGTTCTTGATAATAAGAAATCATATTCTGGTGTTATAGTACCCGTTGAATAAAGTTCAGCAAGGTATCTAGGACTTGCATAAGGAATGTTTGAATTCTGGAAGGATTGATGATAAATCTTAAAGGTACATATATTTTCATAGAAGGATTGGCCGCCCGCGTTATCACTTGAATAAAAGTTTCCATAAGAATCTATAATAGCCTTTCCAATATTCAATTGCTGCAATGGAGAATCATCAATGTATGTATTATAAAAATCAGTTGTATAGTTCATAATTGGTATAAAATTCTTAGTATTTGTTGCATTATATCCAAACTGCGTGACTGCACTTACAACAGTGCCACTTGATAATTCCGAAACAACAGTACCAAGAATTGCCGCTGCTGTATTTGCCTGTCGTGTGACAATCGATTGATTGAGTTGTACGATTGTAGATGTAAATGGTTTTTCAGTGATTTTTATACTGCTTGTATTATCTATAATTGTATTTTGAAAGGAGTATAGATATACATTTGTGCCCTCAAAATCATTAATCATATGAATCGGACTGTTAATCGTGGATGCTCCAGAAAGCAAGGGAGTTGTATACACCTTGTAATTAAATAGAGGAATCTGTCCATTAATTCCATTCCGCATAGAAAATGGCTGAATTGGAATATTACTACTTAGATGAAGCCTGTCCGTTAAATTTCTTATATGATACGATTCTGTAAATTGTGTAACCTTTGACCAATTAGACCCATATGTCTGGAAATCTACTATAGTTGGCTTGTAAGCCATAATGTCCTTCATCTCATAAAGGCCTGTAGCCAAGGACTGTTCTAAAACAAGTCCATAGATTGCAGTCACTTGATTGCTATTTCCTGAAATTGCCTGTAACTGTCTTGGTGGAAGCAAACTTGGAGCTACATCAAAGCCTACATAGCTTACATTAGTTAAAAAAGGATTTGCCCAATATCCAAAGCGCGGCACCCCTCCAAGGATACGATCCATCGATGATGAATCAGGATTCACGTGAGGTGCTAAGATATTTGAAGTATTCTGTAGATAATCGAGTAGGCAATATGTCTCAGTAAGTTCCTTGTAATTAGAGTCCGTATACGATGAGTCGACAAAGTATAACTGAAAGAGTTCAAAGGCTGTTGCAATTCCGTCAGTGATTCCTGAACTGTAATTAATCAAATCTGTATTTGATATATTACTTCTACCCAATCCATAAAATGTACTTACATTTGCAAACTCAGAGGCCAATATATCATAGACTGGACCTGGTAGGCTTGGGAATTCACTTGATGGCTCACTAGGGTATAATGAACTCGCAGTCATAGATGATGTCAATGTGTTTCCTGTAAGAAGTAAATATGAACGATACCATACCCAATTGTAGCCTGCATACACAGTACTTTCAATGGATTCTGTGTATGTTGTAAATTTAAGATCTCTATTATCTGTATTATATGTAAGAGGTGCCTGGAAAAGAGATAATCTTGAACCATCAATAAAACTCGGTGTCGCAGTTGAATTATTTGGAGGATTCACTGTAATTGTTGACTCATAACTTATCACTACAATGCCGTGTTGCCCGCGACCAGAATCTATATTTGCAGTACCACCCTGAGAATAGATTTGAGAACCAATTGGCAAAATATTACTATAAGATAATATGTTATATTCTTCTAGACCTGGACTTAGATAATTTGCAGATGGATAACTGGTACCATAATCAAGAATATTGATTAATGAAACACCGGTTTGATTATAAATATATCCTGCACCACCGCCACCCGCACCACCCAAATTCGATGTAATTCCACCACCCCCACCGCCATAGTACCCACCACCTCCACCACCTGCAGCAAGCTTGATATCTGTGAAAGTTGATATCTGTAGATAATTCCCCGTTGCGGCAGGGCTTCCTCCAGTTAGATAGGACCCACCGAAGCCTCTCAAACCTGCAGTCCCTGGAATTGCTGCTGCTCCACCACCACCATCTATAAGTGAAAAAGAATCAATTGTTTTCTGCATCACATTTAAGGCACCTCCCGCATACCCTGTCACTGTACTTACATATCCAAGAGTTCCTGAATTAAAACATCTTAGCTCATTGATAACGGGTAATTCAGGAGTATTCTTAGCAATTTCGAAATACAAATTTGTAAGAGAACCAAATGACTCAATGGGTATATCAAAGAGATTGTAATTTGAATACCCTCTTGACATAACTGAATCATTGGAATACAAGATTTGACTCTTATTTGAATCTGAATAAATATATATTCCATTAATTCCATTCGCGTCTCCATAGGCCCCATTGTATAAATGAATTCTATTAATCTGTTGAATCGCTGTTGTAAAGCGGAAATTGATGCGAATTACAGATCCAATTGTATAAGTGGTTGGAGACCATCTTGTTACTAAGGATCCATCAGTAATTGTTGAAATCGAATTCGCAGATGGACGTAAATCCAAATCAAGAACTGATACAGGTGTAAACTGGGTCAATGCAATATTTTCATCATATAGCGCTTGTATATCATTGATTGTAATTGCTCCTGGTGTTATCTTAGTAAAGGTTATAATAAAAGATGTTGTATTGATAGGCGGACTTAGAACAACTTCAAGTATATTTATACCTTGTTTGAATATAAAATTGCCAGGGGTAATCGAAAGATTCTGATACACAATGCTTTGAGATGTTGCATCTGTTTGAATGGTAATACCAGTAAAGAATGCATTGATTGCTCCACCTGTGTAAATATGGATATTATTTATCTTTCTTTGCCCTGTAAATGAAAGTGTATATGGGTACTGAAGGATATCCTGTGAATCTTCAATAGCTGGTTGATATATACTCGTCTTATCGCCATCAATTAATGGTCCTGTCGGTGTTGTAAGAAGATTCGACGAATTATATGCACGTAGCTCATAAATCAATGGCTCATGTGTAGTATAGGTAGCCTTCTCAATTTCAATGTAAAAGCCAGATATAGAAGGTGGGATACTCACTGGTCCATAGGCAACCGTATTTCCATATATATCTCCAAAATCAGAATTAAACCCGCCTGTTAAACTATAAGACCACGTAATTCCATCTGAGCTTCTTAAGATAGATGGCTGATTTCCTGCCTTCCCAGAACCACTAGGTGATTTACCTACGCAAATGAACTGACCTCCAACATACTGGATTTCATTGCGACCAGCGTCATTTGTTGCTGGCACAGATGAATTACGCCAATTAATTCCATCACTACTGTATTTTATGAAGGAAGACAAATCGGTTGTAGAACCTACCGCGACAAAGATATTGTTTCCATAGACAACTGATGTTCCAGAAAATCCTGCCGTATTCGCTGCACTTACAGATGACCAAGTCGTTCCAGTGGCACTATAGAGTAGACCACTGTAATTTGGCGCAGTGGTATTTGTTTGGGCTAGAACATATTGGCCAGCTCCAAATGCAATATCTAAAACACCCGTGGACCCCTTCAATGGATTATCGGTCCATGTAAGACCATCTGGACTACTCTTAAGAATCGTATCAAGAACCGTACCAAGAATATCCGTATATCCAGTGGCCCAGAATTGAGAATTTATATAACGGATTCTAGAAGCAGATATCGTAAATATTTTCGTAGGATTGATTGTCCAAGTTAGACCATCGGTTGTTGTATAAGAATCACCGTTTTCTACAGAGGCAAC
>Ga0114971_10002403_pt1 | contig 12863 bp, 12 predicted proteins | sample M_140625_MF_Meta_FD_87320 | JGI IMG/M metagenome (GOLD analysis project Ga0114971, IMG submission 87320) | Freshwater microbial communities from Lake Montjoie, Canada to study carbon cycling - M_140625_MF_MetaG | ecosystem: Environmental > Aquatic > Freshwater > Lake | place: Lake Montjoie... | reverse complement strand
GTCGTACAAAGAATCACGTTGTAACCGCGTTCCACGGCGGTAGTCTCGACCCCTTGAGCGAGTTCAGCAAAGTAGCCGTTGCCGATATCCGGCACAACGAGGGCGATAATCCGCGTGCTCCCGAGAGCAAGGTTCTGCGCGCTGCGGCTCGGCACGTATCCGAGGCTCTGTTTCGCGGCGATCACTCGATCCCGTACCGCGGCGCTCACCTTCCGCTTGCCACTGAGGGCGTGGGACACGGTCGTGCGGCTGACTCCAGCGTGTTCGGCGACCTCTGAGATAGAAACCACGACTCTCCTCATCATTGAATAGGAGCCACATAGCAAACCGGTTTGGTTAATCGATGTGAGTCAAATTACCACAGGAACTGCGAAAGAGCAATGGTGAGGGTACCGCTAAATTCGGGGCCGTTTATCTCACCGCGCCTGGCGCGTCAATTGAATGATCCGCGCGGCCTCAAGATTTGCGAGCATCGCTGAGTCCACGAGATTCGCTCCGTGAGCAAGATGAGCCGCGAGAGTTCCAGCAAATGCGTCCCCAGCGCCCGTCGTGTCGACCACCGTGACTCGTTCACCTGAAATGTGAACAATCTCGCCCCCAGTGACAACGAATGCTCCATTCGAGCCTGCGGTGAGCACAATGGACTCGAATCGGTCGGCAAGTTGGAGCGCTAAATACTGGTCATCATTGGAATCGACACCGAGGATCGCTTGGGCTTCCACCTGATTGACAATGAGCGGATCCGCGTTGGAGATCGCATCGATGTCGATCGGTTGGACCGGGCTCGGGTTGAGAACAAGCCTCACCCCCCTCTGACGACACCACTGGGCAACCGCGACAGTGACAGCTCGAGGCACCTCGAACTGCGTTAGGACAAGCGTGGGGTTCGCTTTCTCGAGTGCCGCAAGCGTCTCCTTGCGGGACATTGCCAAGTTCGCCAACGCCAAAACGATGATGCTGTTCTCGCCATCGGGCGTCAACTGTATGTATGCGCGACCGGTCGCCGTCTCTTGACGAACTAGGTAGGTCATGTCCACACCCGCGGAATCCAGCGCTTCTTCGATTTGTTGCGCAGCACGATCGCGCCCAACTGACCCAATGAAGGTCGTCGACGCAACTCGAACGGCGGACAGAGCTTGATTGAGGCCCTTGCCACCCGCTGTTTCTTGTAACCCCTGTCCCATTATGGTTTCTCCCGCAACTGGTCGGCGCGAAACGGCGAGGACGATATCTAAGTTCGCTGATCCGACTACTGCGACAAATGGATCAGCTGCTTTGCGCGTGATTGCAGGACTTAAACCGCGTTTTACGTTTGGCATAGGTTGAGGCTATTCCCCTATCGCCAAGTTACCTAGGGAAACAAGGCGGGTGTCCGGGACAGTAGTGCCCGCACGTTTTATCGCCTGCCGAGGGCACGCACAGTCAAATCAAGGAAACGCCGTTTAGCCAACTTTGATGTGGAACACGTGGGACCAACCCTCGTCACCAAGATTGGTGGAAATCACCTCGCCCGTCGCCCCTGCATAAATGCCCGACCCACCAACGACCGGCCTCACGGTTTCGGCTCCGACAGCGATTGTTGATCCTGCGGGGGGATACAGCGAAATTCCGCCAACGACGAGCTGATTGGCCTCGTCGCCGAAGACGAAAACAAGATTTGCGCTCCGAAGTTCTTCGTCACCGTTGACGTCTTCGGACAGCGTGGTCAAGGTGCCCGAAAGATACTGGCCGTCCGCGCTGACGCCGTCGACATCGATGGGAATGAAAAACGTGCGCACGGTTCCCGGCCCAGCGCCGATTGTCGAGGTCGGCGCCACGACTGCGTGCGTCACCGTCACTGTGGTCAACGGGCGCTGGTTCGCGATGAACGCCACCCCCGCAATAACGAGGACACAAAGGGCGGAAAGCACAACAACGACAAGCCGATTGTTAGTTTTCATTTTCTGACTCTATCTGCTCGCGAGGAATCCTCGTCCTGCCGAGGACTCGCCACCCGCAACAATGTGAGTGCGATAGTGTGGTGACGATGTCAGTGAGATACAGGAACTTCCAACCCGTCGATACCGACGCGCTCTTGGTCCTGTGGGAAAAAGCTCGGAGTGCAGGATTCGAGCCGGTGTACTCTCTTGCCGAGGTTTTGGCGTCGTGTAGCTCAGACCACGCGATTGTCGCCTACGAAGACCATTCGATTCTCGGTATCGCGGTGGGTCGCGTCGCGCACGAGCAAGGCTGGATCGTCCTCCTCATTGTTGACGACAGCCATCGCGGCAAGGGTATCGGAGGGCGCCTCTTGGGCGAACTCGAAATCGACATGGCCAAGTCGGGAATCACGAAACTCTCGATGCTGCTCTCGGACAGCGGCCAATCCGGGGTTTTGGAAAAAGCTGGTTTTCAAAACTTCAAGCACCTCAAATACTTTGAGCGCGAGGTGTCGGTCAGTGAACGTGAGCGCGAGCTGCTGAAAAATTTGGGTGGACGTGTTCTGGCACGAGACCTTTGGGACAAGATTGCCGGAATGAAGAACGAAAAAGAGTTGCTCGAACGCAGGCTCGTCCTGCCACTCGCCGATTCGAAATTGGCCGAAGAGTTCGGGGTAGAACCTCCCCGCGCGATTGTGCTGTTCGGTCCACCGGGCACGGGCAAGACGACCTTCGCCAAAGCGGTGGCGTCCCGGCTCGACTGGCCATTCATCGAGTTCTTCCCATCTCGACTGGGCGAAGACTCGAACGGTGTGGCGGGCGGACTGAGAGACGTGTTCACGGCCGTCAATGAAATCGAAAACGTTGTTGTGTTCATCGACGAGGTCGAAGAAATCGCGTCGAAGCGCAAGGGCGATCCGCCGTCGCCCACCCAGGGTGTGACGAACGAACTGCTCAAACTGATTCCGAACTTTAGGGAAAAGCCCGGACGCCTTTTGGTAGTCGCCACGAACTACATTCGCGCGTTGGATGACGCTTTTTTGCGACACGGCCGGTTTGACTATGTGATTCCCATCGGGCTTCCCGACGCCGAAGCGCGCCACTCAATTTGGGCTCGCTACATACCGAGCTCGGCTGAAGGCACGATTGATCTCGACGAGTTGGTTGTGCGATCAGCCGGATTCTCCCCTGCAGACATCGAATACGCCGCACGGAAAGCGTCCCAGCGGGCGTTGGAGCAGTCGGTTTATGAAAGCAAGGGGTCGACGAAAGATTCCTCCACAACGAAAACCGAACACTACCTGTGGGCAATTGGTGACACGCGTCAAACCGTGAGCGACGAGGCCATCGAAGAGTTCGAGCAAGACATCGAGAGGCTTGGCCGACTCTAGGCTGAAGTCCCGTCTCGGAAACGCCCCGAGCGCTAAGGTTTGCCCGCCGGAGGTTGACTGGGTTGTGGTGCTCCAGGTTTCTCGCCTTCGCCCTCGCCATTGCCCTCACCCATCTCCAGGTTGGCGCCGCCCTCAGTTACCGACGTCACGAACAGATCAATTGGCCGCTGGACCTGCGTACTGATGTTTCTCGGTGATTGAAGCGCAAGTATGTTCACGACGATGAGAAGCACAATCAGACCAGCCGACAGCGCGTAATAGTTTTTCAACCACCTAATCCTGGACGGTGGATAAAGTGAAATACCGAAGAGCGCGAGTAGTGACGATGCAATGAGCAAGATGATGAGCGTGACTGGCAAGTTGGGCAATTGCACGGTAAGGCGCGCTTTCCGCGCGTCCTTCAACGCCTCCAAATGTGTGTAGACATTGTCGATTTGGTGTTCTGTGAGCGACGCGGTTTCCGCGATTGTTACGACGTCCGCTTCGATTGTGGCGAGTTGACTCTGGGCTTCGCGGGTCGGCCCGACGACGCCATTTGCCCCAATTTCGTTGCTTTCGACCGCGAGTGCGTATTCGACAAGCGCATCTGCTACCAGCTTCCCACGTGGGTCACCGATGCCGCCAAGGTCCTCAGCCAGCGAGGTCGCCGAAGTGAATTCATTCGTGATGGACGCGGCAAAACGAGTTTGGTTATCCCACGACGTGACGACGGCAAAAGCGCCGACAAAAATGAACGCCCCGGAAACGATGGCGAGTGCTTCTTTTCCAAAATCGGCGGATTCACGATCTTCAACTCGACCGGCGCTGATCCTCACTCCGAGCAGGATCACAATTGCAATCGGTACGGCCACGATGGTGGCGATGAGCCAAATCGGAAGATCAAGGAACGCCTCGAGGGCACTGAGATTCGTCTGCACTGGCAAAGTATACCGAGAACAGGTTGCCGGTTACGTCGCCCGAAGCCTCAATCAGCCGAAGCTCTTTGGGTGAGGTTCGGTTGTTCCGAGGCGGCTCGGATCACCGAATGCATTTTGAATTTTCTTGGACGACACATAGACAAGCCACAGCAAATTGTAGGTATTGGATTTGTATGTTTGCGTCGTCGGCACAACCGTCCGACTACACCAAACACGAAATGAGTTCTCATGCAACGTTCCCGAACCGTCACCGCAATTCTTGCGTCGGCGTTGACTACTACCGTGGCTGTCGCCACACTCGTTGGCGGGGCAGCCCCGGCCATCGCAGGAAAAGCACCGAACAAAGAGCCACGTCCGGCCGCAACGGGACCGCAATACACGTATAGCGGCGAGCGCAACAATCTCATGAACCCCGCGTGGGGCTCTGTTTCGTTCGGTTTTGTCCGAACGGCGCCGCAGGGCTATAGCGACGGCATCTCGACTATGGCCGGACCGGGTCGTCCCAGCGCCCGCGCCGTCTCCAATGCGATTAGCGCCCAGACCGAAAGCATCATCAACAATCGCAACTTGACCGACATGGTTTATGTGTTTGGTCAATTTCTTGACCACGACATCACCCGAACGATTAAGCGAACAGGCGATCGCCAGCCCATCTCTGTTCCCACGGGCGACCCGCAATTTGACCCAGCGTCAACAGGAACCGCAACAATCCCGTTCACTCGATCGACGTTTGTGACGAGCACGGGTACGTCGACCACGAACCCGCGACAGCAAAACAACTGGGTGACCGCTTTCATCGACGGGTCACAGGTCTATGGTTCCAACGCGGATCGCGCGACGGCTCTTCGAACAATGACCGGTGGGTTGATGAAGACAAGCGAGGGCAACATGCTTCCGTTCAACAGTCTTCTTCTCGAAAACGACAACGACGCTCACCAGGTGGCCGATGAGAACCTCTTCTTGGCTGGGGATGTTCGCGCTAACGAGAATCCGGGCATCACCTCGCTACAGACCCTGTTTGTGCGCGAACACAATCGCATCGCAGGACAGATCGCTGCGAGAAAACCCAGCCTCAGCGACGAAGCGATCTATCAGAAGGCGCGTCAGACGGTCATTGCCGAGATGCAGTGGATTGTCTACAACGAGTACCTGCCGGCACTGCTCGGCTCGAAAGCCATGCCCGTGTACCGGGGTTATTCACCAAAGGTGAACCCGTCGATCTCTAACGAGTTCGCGACTGCGGCGTACCGCTTTGGCCACAGCATGTTGGACGACGAAGTTGGTCGACTCAACAACGACGGCACAGAGACAGACGGCGGTCCGCTCGAATTGGCGACGGCTTTCTTCAATCCAACGGTGTTTGACCCGTCGTTACCCAACCACGAAGGTGACATTGACGTGTTTCTCAAAGCAGAAATCACCGGTGAGGCGCAAGAAGTAGACGTCTACATCAACGACGGCGTGCGGAACTTCCTGTTTGGCCCTCCCGGTGCTGGCGGACTTGATTTGGCGGCACTCAACATCCAACGCGGGCGTGACCACGGTCTCGCAGATTACAACACGATGCGAGCTGCGTACGGACTCCCGAAGGTGACTGCATTCAGCCAGATCACGTCGGATGCGACGTTAGCTGCGCAACTGGCAGCCACCTACGGAGATGTCAACAGTGTTGATGCGTGGGTCGGTGGCTTGGCAGAAGATCACGTCGCCGGAGGCTCTCTCGGTCAGCTCTTCACCAAGGTGATCGTCAATCAGTTCTCGCGCCTTCGAACCGGTGACCGGCTGTATTTCGAGGCGTGGATGAGTAGACCGGATGTCGCGACAATCAAGCGAACCTCGCTGGCGTCGATCATCACGGCGAACACCGCACTGACCACCGTGCAACGAAACGTGTTCGTGACGAACGGCTAAATTCGCGGTGCTACAGCGCCTTGATGATGTCTTCGACGCGGTCCTTCGCGTCGCCGAACAGCATCAAGGCGTTGTCGCGGAAGAACAGAGGGTTTTGAACTCCTGCGTAACCGGAACTCATTGACCGTTTGAACACCACGACCGTGCTCGCTTCCCAGACATGGAGAACGGGCATCCCAGCGATGGGGCTGCCCGGATCTTCCGCGGCGGCGGGGTTGACCGTGTCGTTGGCTCCGATGACGAGAACGACTGCGGTGCTCGCAAAGTCATCGTTCACTTCGTCCATTTCGAGAACGATGTCATACGGCACCTTCGCCTCAGCGAGCAGCACGTTCATGTGTCCGGGAAGTCGACCAGCGACGGGGTGGATGCCGAACCTTACGGTTATGCCCTTCGCAATCAACCGCTGCGTAAGCTCGGCGACCGGGTACTGCGCTTGCGCAACTGCCATCCCGTAACCGGGGGTGATGATGACCGTATCCGCGGCATTGAGCATTTCAGCTACGGACGCAGCATCGGTCTCGTGAATCTCACCCTCTTCTTCTTCGCCGGCGGCCGCGGGCTTGGGAATACCGAAGCCTCCGGCGATGACGGAAATGAACGATCGGTTCATGGCCTTACACATGATGTACGACAGGTATGCACCGGACGAACCAACCAGCGCGCCCGTGACAATCAAGAGATCGTTGTTGAGAAGGAATCCGGCTGCCGCGGCAGCCCACCCCGAGTAGCTGTTGAGCATCGACACAACGACGGGCATGTCTCCGCCACCGATAGAGGCGACGAGGTGCCAACCGAGCAGGAGCGCGAGCACCGTGACGGCGACCAGCAACCAGATGTCTGGCGTGACGATGTACCAGACGGTCAGGCCGACGAATCCAACCAGCGCTCCGACGTTGAGAAAGTTCTTGCCCGGAAGCATCAGTGGGCTGCTCGAGATCCGCGCGGAGAGCTTGAGGAAGGCCACGATCGAGCCCGTGAACGTGACGGCACCGATGAACACGCCGATGAATACTTCACCGTGGTGGATGCTGATGAAATCGGCGGCAACGCCATGCGAATCGAGCGCACCGTTCCACCCAACGAGAACAGCAGCCAGTCCGACAAAGCTGTGAAGAAGCGCGATCAATTCGGGCATTCCCGTCATGGCTACGACGCGCGCGCGCCAGAGACCAATTCCGGCACCGATGAGAACGACGACGAGGAGGGACAGTCCGAGCATCGATTGTGGTGAGCCCCATGAATTCAGAGCCAGAGACGCGATGGTGGCGACGAGCGCAAGAGCCATTCCCGCGATTCCGAAGGTGAGTCCCGACCGGGACGTTTCGTGTTTGCTCAATCCGGCGAGGCTCAAAATGAACATGAGCGCCGCAACAATATAGACGGCAGTAGTCAGCATGTCGATGTTCACTTGGTTCCACCTTTGCTAAACATCTTGAGCATTCGACGTGTCACGGCAAACCCACCGAAGATATTAATTGATGCGAGAAGGACGCCGACGGCGGCCAGAATCTGGACGACGATGTTGTCCGATGCGAGTTGGGCGATCGCGCCCACGACAACGATGCCCGAGATGGCGTTTGTCACACTCATGAGCGGCGTGTGCAGCGCGTGGTGCACCTTGCCGATGACGTAGAAGCCGACAACCACCGACAACATGAGCACGAGGAAGTGCTGGGGCAGGGGTGCGGGGGCGAAAGCGCAAATCGCAAGAACGACGGCGAGACCGATTCCCTTGAGGAGTCCCTTCCGAAGTGGGGACATCACTCGCTTCTCGACGGGAGTCGCTGGTTCAGCTGCGGCCGCTGCCGGGGCCGCAGAAACCTGCACCGGCGGGGGTGGCCACAACACCGCGCCGTCCTGGACAACCGTCACGGCGCGCTGCACAACATCCTCGAATTCGAGGGTTAGTTTTCCGTCTTTTTCGGGAGTGACGAGTTTCAGAAGGTTCAGCATGTTGGTGCCGAAAAGCTGCGAGGCTTGCTGGGGGAGTCGGCCGGGAAGGTCGGTGTAACCAAGAATGACGACGCCGTTCGCGGTAACGACTCGTTTGCCCGCTTTCGACCCCGCGACGTTTCCGCCCATTCCGGCGGCCATATCGACGATGACACTGCCGGGTCGCATGCTAGCGACGTCTGCTTCGGTCAACAACTTGGGCGCCGGTCGACCGGGAATCAGAGCGGTCGTAATAATGATGTCGACATCGCGTGCCTGCTCGGAATAAATCTCGGCTGCGCGACGGTCGTAGGCTTCGCTCGTCGCTTTCGCATAACCGTCAGATGACGCCATTTTCTCGTCGACCTCAACCGCAACGTATTCGCCACCGATTGACTTGACCTGGTCTGCCACTTCGGGACGAGGGTCGGTCGCTCGCACGATTGCACCCATGCTCGACGCGGTGCCGATCGCGGCAAGCCCAGCAACTCCTGCCCCGGCGACAAGCACCTTCGCCGGCGGCACCTTGCCCGCCGCGGTTACCTGACCGGTGAAGAGACGACCGAATTCATAGGCGGATTCGATGACGGCTCGGTAACCACCGAGGTTCGCCATCGAGCTCAACACATCCATCGATTGAGCGCGCGAAATACGGGGGACCGCGTCAAGCGCAATTGCCGTCAGTCCGCGCTTGGCGAGTGCGGCCAGAAGTTCCGGTCGGAGCCCTGGTGCCATCACGCCAATCACGGTGGTGCCGGGAGCCATGCTTGCAATCTCTGCGTCGGTGGGGGCATTGACCTTCATCACGATCTCGGATGACCACGTCTTCTTTTTGTCCGCGACGATTGCGCCAGCGGCCTTGTATTGAGAGTCGGGGAACGATGATTCAGCGCCAGCGCCGCGTTCAACCACAACCTCGTAACCGAGTGTCAACAACTTTGCGACGGTGTCCGGAGTGGCGGCAACCCGAGTTTCCCCGTCGCCCTCTTTCACGATTCCCAGACGAGCCATATGCGCAGACCTTCCACTTTGTGCCACTCGTTGTGGCCATCCCGAAACAGACTCCTCACGAAGAGTGTCATTTTCGGCAGTCTCCAAATTCTATACAGTTGAGCGCGCCCGCGGTTGACGCATCGCGCACTGTGCGCCTGCCCTTGCGTGCAGAATTCGACGTCTACCTAAACCCACCCAAGGGCACCTAAACTCGATTCATGCGACAAATTCTTGGTCTCACTCGATATGCGGTGATTGTTCCCGCGATCGCGTCCATCATCGGCGCATTGCTCCTCATGGCGCAAGGTTCGATTGAAATGATCATCGTGGTTTACGAATCGGTTGCGGCTCATGCGTACCTAAAGGACACCATCGTTGCGGTTTTGACCGCCGTCGACGCAATCCTGTTGGGAACCGTTCTGCTCGTCATCGGTTACGGCCTCTATGAATTGTTCGTCGACCCCGAACTCACGGTTCCGGATTGGTTGCAGGTCAGAGACCTGGACGACCTCAAGTCGAAACTGATCGGTGTCGTCGTCGCGATTATCGCGGTCGTGTTCGTTGGAGTGTTCGTGGACTCCAACCGAGCAGATGAAGTTCTGGCGTACGGCCTCGGAGCTGGTGCCCTGGTTGCCGGCCTCGCCGTTTTTGCGTTGGCGACACGCAAAAGCGACAAGCCCAGCGACAAAACTAAGCCCTAATCCCGAGCCCGGGACTTCGGTCTAGTCGAGAAGACCTTCGGACACGAGCCATTCACGGGCGATGACCGCGGCAGACAATTTCTCGTCAACGCTGCGAACATTGAGTGCGACCAGATCCGCGGCGCTCATCGCTGCCGAAACAGCGTCAATCAGCGCGCGGGCATCGGCGTTCACTGCTTCCGACGCGATCGGCACGACGTTCGACGCGAGGAACAGCCCGAGCGGGTCGGACAGTGTTACGAGACCGAGTTGCTGGATTCGCGGGTCCGCGCTGTACACGTTGGCCATGTCGACAATCCCGGCAACGAGCGATTCGACGGTCGTGTCTCCGGTTGCCTCGAACGAAACCGTCACACCATACTTCTCGAGCAAACCGCTCGGGCCGTAGGGGCGTTCGGCGAGTTCGGGTGCGCCACCGAGAGTGATGTCGGCAATGCTTGCCAGGTCGGCAATGGACTCAACGCCGTTTGCGGACGCAAATTCCTGTGTCACGTTGTAGGAATCCTGGTCGCTCGCGGGCGACATGGCGAGCGCGGTGAGGCCTTCGGGCAACGACGTTGCGAGGGCCGCATAGACGTCCTCCGCGGCGGTTTCCGTCGCGGCGGGAACAAAGAACTGCAAAAGGTTGCCGGTGTATTCCGGGAACAGGTCGATTTCGCCGGCGACGATAGCGGGGACATATACGTCGCGCTGTCCGAGCGAGAACGTCCGTTCAACAGTGAATCCAGCGTCCTCGAGCACGAGTGCGTAGGCCTCGGCGATGATTTCATTCGAGTAGTAAGCCTGCGAGCCAATGACGATCGGTTCGCTCGATGTTACAGCGCTCGGGGCGCACCCGGCGACGCCGAGGATCAATCCAATACTGGCCGCAACGGCGGCGATTTGCGTGAGTTTCATGACTTCTCCATAGGTTTAGGTTGACTCAATCTAGCCCCTGCAAATCGTTGAGCCAAACCAATCAGACGATCGCCGGCCACGGTTATCACGATGATGACGATCGAACTCGCTGTCACTTGTGAAAAGTTGCGCAGAGCCAAGCCTTGGATTATCCCGAACCCGACACCTCCTAGTCCGACGAGCGGAGCGAGAACGACGGTGGAGACCACCTGGATGTAGGCGATTCGAAATCCGCCGATGATCGACGCCGCGGCCAGGGGAAGCTCCACGTGTCGTACAAGTTGCCAGGCGGTCATCCCCTGAGCGGTTGCGGAGTCGCGAATCCACGGGGGAATCGTCGTCACGCCGGAATATGCGCCGGCAACGAGAGGCGGGAGAGCGATGGCGGAAAGCGCGAGCACAACAGACAATTCTCTGAATTGGACACCCATCACCAGCACGAGTGCGAACAGTAAGCCCATCGTGGGAATGGCCCGTGAGGCCGATCCCAGCCCCACAACGAAGAATTCCCCCCGACCAAAATGCCCGATCGCGACACCGAGCGGAACAGCGACTATCGCGGCGACAACGATTGCCAGAAACGTGAGCGCGAGGTGCTCTGCCACGAGGTTCCACAGCCCGTAGCGACCAGCCCAGTTCTCTGGGTCGGAAAACCACGCCCCCAGTTCGGTGAGATCAAGCATGGTCGACCGTGACGAAACGCCAACGCGTCATCAGCCGACCGACTAGCCACAAGCCGGCATCGAGAGTAACTGCAATGACAAAGATTGCGAGGACCCCTGTGACGATTTCCTCGGGGATTTTTCGCTGAAAACCGTCAATAAAGAGGTACCCGAGGTTTCGAACGCCGACGACTGCTCCGATCGAGGCGATGGAAATGGTGCTGGCGGCGGCGACCCGCAATCCGGCGATGAGTCCGGGCACTGCCATCGGAAGCTCAACATGGAAGAAGACCTGCCGAGAGTTCATTCCCATAGACTCCGCGTTCGTCACTGTAGGTCGCGGGACCTGATGGAACGCATCGTGCGCCGAAAAGTACATCGATGCGATGACGTAAATGGTGAGCGCGATGCCGACGTTTGTCGGCCCGGTGAAGTCGGTCCCGATGAGCGCGGGAAGCATCACGAACAACGCAAGTGAGGGAATCGCATAGATCGCGCCGAGAACTCCGCGGGCCGGGTTTACCCATCGGGTGGGCGTGACTCGTGCGAACACGACGGCAAGGAAGGCGCCCACGACGATCGGAACAACTGAGACGCTCAGATGCGTGGCGGCCAACCCCGCAACAAACGTCCAGTTGGCGATGAACCACTCCATTAGGCGCCGAGAATCTTTCGAACAAACGCGTTGGCGGGTTTCGCCGTGAGTTCCGATGGAGCGCCGGATTGTTCAATGTGCCCGCCGTTCGACAGAACCACCAACTGGTCGGCAATCTTCACCGCTTCGTGGCGATCGTGTGTGACAAACATGATGGTGAGCCCGAGTTCGCGCTGAATGCGACACAACTCGTCTTGCAGTTCTTCTCGCACAATCGGATCGACCGCACCGAAGGGCTCGTCCATCAGCAGGATGTTGGGTTTGATGGCGAGGGCGCGAGCGACACCGACGCGTTGCTGTTGGCCACCCGACAATTGCTGGGGGTATCTGCTGAAGAATTGCTCGTCGATCCCGACCATCGTCAGCATTTCGGTTGCGTTACCCTCGGCGACGTCTGCCGGTTGTCCTGCGATACGGGCAATCAGCGTGACGTTGTCGAGCACTGTTTTGTGGGGGAGGAGGCCCACTTCTTGCATGACGTAACCGACCGTTCGGCGCAGCGGCACGGCGTCACGAGCAGCAACATCCACTCCATCAATCAACACAGACCCAGAGGTGGGCGTCACCATTTTGTTGACCATTCGGATGGCGGTTGTCTTTCCCGAACCGGAAAGCCCCATCAACACCGTGATCTTCGCGGTGGGAACCTTCAGAGAAAAACTGTTCAGCGCGGTGATGTCACCGTACTTTTTGGACACGCGGTCGAATTCGATCACGAGGAATACCCGTGATAACGGTCAGGCTGCGCTGACCGTGACACCACGCCAGAACGCCACATAATTGGCGATTTCTTTGGCGGCATCCTTGGGGTCGCGGTAGACCCAAACCGCATCGGTGTTGACGTCGCCATTCACGTTCAGCGAGTAGTAGTTCGCGAGGCCC
>Ga0114971_10002402_pt1 | contig 12864 bp, 13 predicted proteins | sample M_140625_MF_Meta_FD_87320 | JGI IMG/M metagenome (GOLD analysis project Ga0114971, IMG submission 87320) | Freshwater microbial communities from Lake Montjoie, Canada to study carbon cycling - M_140625_MF_MetaG | ecosystem: Environmental > Aquatic > Freshwater > Lake | place: Lake Montjoie... | reverse complement strand
CGATCTCGAGACCATCAAGACCGGCCTCGATCGCATCGAGCAGTTCTGCCGGACGATCTGACGGGTCGGATGGGCGGTGTCTGCCTCCGGGCTCTCTTCACTGTTGCGATGCCGGCAACCGGATGAAGAGCCTGGGCGCCATGGTCCGGTTCACGGCCAAGCGCCTTCGTTCGACCGTGCCCTCGAATCTCAAATGATTGTCGGCCAAGGCAGGTGCGATTGCCGAGTTGTCCGGCGACGCCCACGCAGCTAAAGCAGTCGAAACAGCAGAGCATAACCGCCGCATCGGTTTTCGCCGTGTCTATCCAGTATTCGAAGTGCACAGCTGTTTCGTCCGCGGTTCACCGGCGGAGCAGATGGGAGGAGGCAGACAACGGGTCGCGGTTTCGCGCACTGTTGTAACGGGTGACGTGTTCGGTATTTAGCGGCGCGCTTGACGCGCCGCCCAATGTGACACAATGTGCACATATGACGACGATCACGATCCGGGAGTTGCACATGAAGACTGGGCAGTGGGTCCGCGCCGCGGCGCGCGGTAAATGCGGCCTGCTCGTTCTCGATCGCGGGCGGCCGGCGGCGCGCCTTTTGCCGGCCGAGGACGAGCCGGGGATCGATTTTTCGCAACGGAAGCTCGTACGCGGATTCGACCGCCTGCCCGAATTGTCCGTCGATTCGGCGCGTCTGCTCGAGGAGGATCGGCGCTGACCTATTACGACACAGCTTATCTGGCCAAGTGCTACTTGCGCGAACCGGGAGGCGAGCCGGTTCGGGAACATGCGCGTGAAGCCGGGCGCATCGCCTGCTGCGAAATCGGAAAGGTGGAACTTGCTGCTGTTTTTCACCGTCATCTGCGGGAAAAACGGCTCAACGCGCGCCAATACGGCGTTGTCATGCGCCAGTTCGCATCCGACTTGGATCAAGGACTGTGGACCTGGCTGCCGCTGACTCCACCGATTTTGACTTTGGCGCAGAAGCGCTATGATGACTTATCGGCAAAAGTTTTTCTGCGAGCGGCGGACGCAATGCATCTTTCCTGCGCAGCGGAGAATGGATTCGACGAAATCTTCACGAACGACCGGAACATGCTGGAAGCGTGCGCAGCGTTCGGATTAGCCGGCCGCAACCTGATCGCGTAGTTCCGCGCTCAGACATTGAACCCGAACTCGATGATGTCGCCGTCTTCGACGACGTAATCGCTATTTTCCACTGCGGTGCCTTCCCTTACCCGGGAATGGCCACGATGCAACGCGGATGGCGCGCGAGTGTCTGCGAGGGGCTCTCGTCGAATAATTCGCGATACCGGACGGAGAATCTTCCCATCTCGGTGAAGCCGAGGTCTGCAGCGATGGCCGTGACTTTGTCTTCAGCCGGGTGTGCTTTTAGTAGTGCCTCCCGCGCGCGGTTGAGGGCGCACTGGCGGAAATACAGGTGAGGTCCCATGCCGGTGACCGAAACGAAAGCCTTTTGCAGCGTGCGCGGGCTCAAATTCATGCGGGCCGCCAGAACATTCATGGGCGGTGCACCGGAAAAAGTCGCCTCAACCAATTCCGTGGCGCGCCGGACAATCACCGCAACCGGCGGTCGTCCGTAGCAAAAGTCGGTATGATCGACGAGGGAAAGCAGGGCGTCATGGACCAGATCCTCGAAGTTGCCCTGATCCGCCTCGATTTGTCCGGCAGCGGCGCGATCGAGCATTTTGCCGAAAGTCTCGGCGATGCACGCAGCAGCATTTGGTTTGGTCGAGAGTGTCATGCCTTGCCGCCCCGGTTTAAGTCCCTGCAGGATGCGAGGGGCGACGCGTGCGGCTTCAGCCAAGGTAAAAAGTTTTGCATGGTCTACCACCATGACCATTTGGCGGTAGCCGCTCTGTCCGGTGAAATCGATCTGCTCTCCGCTCATGGCAGAGGGCACCGACTGCCGCGCCACTTTCTCGCCGGCGAAGGTTCCGTCAACCTTGCCCAGTTTGATGCCCACGCCGAAACGTCCGCCGATGAGTTCACCGACGATACGTGTGGCCCGTGGATAGTCCTCGCGGTAAACGATCGCGCCGCTCGAGGCAACGAAGTCGAGACGACTCGGATAGGATCCCGGTCGCAGTTGGTGGATATCCAGGGAGAAGTAGTTCCTCAACGGCGCGGCCACCTCTTCGACGGCGTGGCGCTGGATCGAGCCGCTGACGACTTGGTTGCCAATTTGGTTACCTTTTGCCACGGAGAGATTGGGTCCGATACCCTCACAAAAACTGCACTATTCAGGTCCTGTCTGCAATTCGGCAATTTATCCGTGTCGGCATAAGCTATGCAAAATCGGACCAAACCACTCCTCCGGCGCACTCATCCTATCGCGGATCAGCGGATACAAGCAAACAGACCGGTGGCGGCAGCGATCCAGAAGACGGCTGTCGCCATCATGATGACAGCCCACACAAAGACGCGGACTATAGCGTGGCGCCTGCTTTGAGTCTGTCTGTTCACGGCTCCTCCAGGGCTTCGCTGTGATGCCCGCGCACTAGTCTGTATGTTTCCATCACGACGATCAAAAGCACCGGCCCGACCGCAATGGGGAAAAAAAGTGAGATTTCACCGTCGGCAACCTCGGCGCAGATCGCAGTAGCACAGAACGCAACCACGCCAAGAATACCGATAACGTAGAGCGCGGGCATGACAATGCACCTGAAATTGTCACGTTAGGTCCGCCGGGTAATGCGCTTGCGGCGATCGCCATAGCGGGTGTTCGTAAATTGTTTGCGGGCGTTACTCTCCATGCTATCCACCAACCTTGTCTCCGGCGCCAACTTTCGGCTGTGAAGCCTTACAACCTGCATCAAAGACCCATCGCACGCGCGTTTTTCCGATATGCAGAAAAAGACTAAACGGCGAATACCGGGCCGTCCGCGCTTTCGGAGCGAAGGTATTGTCTGTCATTCTCCCGCCTCACAACTCCCGCTAACAACTCCCATGAAGTCCACATTCCCACGCCACATATTCACCGTTCTTTTGGCTGCGTTCGCCGTAGGTGGCCCTGTCATGTCCCAAGGACAGAATGCGCGCTTCGACGAATTGGCGAATGCCAAGTTCGAGGAGAATCGTCCCACGGCCGAATCGGCACAGATGTTGCGCGAAGAACTGCTCTTCCAGCGCGCGACGCAGGCCTACCTTTGGGCTTTGCCGCTGATCAATACGCTGGGCATGAAGGAAGGCTCGGAAAAAACTTTCGGTGCTGGCTGCAACGTTCTGCCGGTGTGGAAAAAACGTCTCGATGCCAAGACGCTCGTGACCACGCCAAACTCCGACGTCATTTACGCCATGGGCTACGTCGATCTCGGCAAGGACGGCCCGATCGTCTTCGAGGCGCCGCCCGGACTTCAGGGCATCCTGCTCGATTTCTGGCAGCGGCCGATTCCGGTCGATGGCGGGAAATTCGCCGGCGACGTGGGGCTGCCGGGGCCGGATGCCGGCAAGGGCGGAAAATTTCTCCTCCTGCCGCACGGTTATCAAGGCGACGTGCCGGAGGGGTATTTCGTTTACCGCTCGCAGACGCGCAACGTGTTCATCTTCCTCCGTGCGTTCTATCAGGATCCGCAGAATCTCGCTCCGGCCGTTTCGCTGATCGAGCAGTCGAAGATTTATCCGCTGAATGACAAAGCAAACGCCAAGGCGATGGTCTTTCCCGATACTTCCGGTGTGGCGGTCGACATGTTACCGGTGAGTGACGGACGGGCTTTCGAACAGCTCAAGCGCTTGGCCGACAGCGAGGGCGCAGATCTGGCCGATGCCGACGGACTCGGCATGCTGGCCGCGATCGGCATCGTCAAAGGTCAGCCCTTCGCTCCCGATGAAAAGACGCGCGCCATTCTCGATCGCGCGGCCAAGACGGGCTACAAGACGAGCCGCGTCGTGGCCTTCGAAGAAAATCTGGGCGGTCGCTCGTTGCGTATTTATCCCGACCGACGCTGGATCAATCCGCTCTCCGACATTACGCCGGACAATCCGAAGCCCTCCATGGATCTGGCGTGGAAAAATCTCGCGGGCGGCTATCTCGATCTCGACGCGCGCATTTGGTTTTTCAGTAACTACTACTCGGTGAGTCCCGGCATGGTGTCCCAGATCCCCGGCAAGGGCGCGATGTACATGATCGCTTTCACCGATAGCGAGGGAGACGCACTCTCTGGCGGGAGCAACTACCGTCTCGTGCTGCCGCCGAATATCCCCGCGGGCAATTTCTGGTCGGTCACGCTCTACGAGGCGGAAAACGGATCAGGCCTCGCCAACGGACAGCCGTTCCCCTCGCTCGGCTCGCGCGACAAACCGGTCGCGAATCCGGACGGCAGCACGGAAATTTTCTTCGGGCCTAAACCGCCGGAAGGAAAAGAGGACAACTGGCTCGCTACGGTTATGGGCAGAGGTTACTTCGCCATTTTGCGGCTCTACGGACCGGGCGAGGGGGCTCTCAACCGCACATGGAAGCCGGGCGATATCGAGAAAATTAAATAAACCCCCGGTTCCTGGACACTTGCATCCTATGAAAACCAAACGCCTCGTTCCCGTGCTCTTCGCCGCGCTCTTGTGCCGCGGCTTCGCGCAGCAACTCCCCACCACCGGCAGTGTGGAATCGCGTTTGGGAAAACTCGAATTGGAAAACGGGTATCCGACCAGCGAGACAGCGAAGAAGATTTACGACGACATCGATTTCCAGCGGGCCTGCCAAGCCTACCTGTGGGCGTTGCCGCTCATGGCCATGCATCAATGGCAGCAGGAACATCACGACAAGTTCGGCGCCGGGAATTTGGATTACGTTGATATGCTTATCCACTTGATGCAGGTTGATGGTTTTCGTAAATCTTGCGAATGCCAAGACCGACATTCCCGAAGGGGCTGCGTGAATTCCGGCAAAGGTTTTCGAGTGACGTGAACTGCTGGGAGTATCTTTCGCAGAGCCGTTGGCCGGAAGGATTTCGCTGTCCGAAGTGCGACTGTTCCAGCAGTTGGTGGCTCTTGAGTCGGCACGCGCATGAATGTCAGCAATGCGGACATCAGGCGTCGGTCACTGCTGGAACGCTTCTTCATCGCAGTCATCTTCCCATCCAAGATTGGTTTTGGGCGGCCTACTTGGTTTCAACCCTTACCCCCGGCATGAGTGCCAAGCAACTCCAGCGTCAACTGGGATGCCGTTACCAGACGGCGTGGTTCGTTTTGCATCGCTTGCGTCGGGGTATGGTTAGCGACACGCGATCCCGCTTGGCAGGTCGCGTGGAAGCCGACGAAGTCATTGTCGGTGGCCCTGTCAGAGGGAAAAGAGGGCGAGGCGTGACCAAGGCCGCCCATAGCACCCTGGTTTTTGGGGCCCTCGAAGTCATCGCCTACACCGATAAGCATGGAGAGGAAATGGAAAAGGCCGGACGCCTCCGCCTGGCGTTGACTCGGCAAGCCGACGCCATCTCGATCCGCAACTTCCTGCACAAAAGCGTGGAACCCGGCAGCGAGGTCTACACTGATGGATGGAAGGGCTACTCCAAAACTGCGATGGAAGACTACGAACACGGGCTACATCCCTCCGATACGCACGCCCTTCACATTCACCGTGCGTTCGGAAACCTGAAAACCTGGCTCAATGGCACCCATCATGGCGTTGATCCCAAATATCTTCAAAGCTACCTCGATGAATTTGCATTTCGTTTCAACCGGCGCAAAACTCCGCTTGCTGGATTCCAAACACTCTTGGGCATCGCGTCCAACAAAGACCCCGTTTCGCTGCGAGTTTTATCTCAACCTGCATCAAGTGGATAAGCATATACGTTGATTACCTGACCTTCCGGGACAAACTGGGACTTCTCACGGCCAATGCCACGACTCCCTACGTGATGTCCTTCCCCAACATGAAGGATACCGGACCGCTGGTCATCGAAGTCCCGCCCGGCGCGGTGGCGGGCGGGATTGTCGACTTCTGGCAGCGGCCGCTCACCGATTGCGGGCAGACCGGTCCCGACAGGGGCGCCGGAGGAAAGTATCTCGTGCTGGGACCCGGCGATGAGCCGATCAAACCGGAGGGTTACTACGTGGTGCAATCGCCCACGGTCAATATCTGGTCGGGGCATCGTGCGCTCGATCCGGATCCGGAGAAAGCCAAGGCGACCATTGCTGCGCTTCGCATTTATCCTTACAGCGAGCGGGAGAATCCGCCCGCGGCGCGGCACATTTCGCCGGACGGTCGCAAATGGAGCGGCGAACAACCGCGCGGCCTCGCGTACTGGGAGGGTCTGTCCAAAATCATCAACGAGGAACCCGTGCTGGACCGCGATCGCATCATGCTCGGCATGCTCCAACCTCTGGGTATCGAAAAGGGCAAGCCCTTCCGTCCCGACGAGCGGCAGAAGAAACTGCTCGTCGACGCCGCACTAACCGGCGAGGTCATGGCGCGGACCATCGGTTTCGACAAGCGCTTCGAAGGCGTGAAAGTCTGGCCGGGCAAGCAGTGGGAAATTTCGCTCTTTCTCGAAGAAACATCGCAGGAGACACCGACCCATACGCAACTCGACGAGCGCACCTCGTGGTTCTACGAAGCGGTCGGCGTGTCTGTGGGTATGATGGGCCGCACCGTCGGCGCCGGTCAGGTTTACCTCGAATCATCCAAGGACTCCGAGGGCCGCTGGCTCGATGGTGCGAAGACCTACAAACTCCACGTGCCGCCCAATGCTCCGGTCGCGCAGTTCTGGTCCTTCACAGTCTATGACAACGAGACCCGCTGCTTTGTCGACACGGGGATAAATCCCGACCGCTCCTCGCGCGACAACATCGTGAAAAATGCCGATGGTTCGGTCGATCTCTACTTCGGTCCGGCGGTGCCCGAGGGCAAACCCGAATCAAACTGGATCAAAACCATCCCCGGCAAAGGCTGGTTCACCTACTTCCGACTCTACGGTCCGACCCAGCCCTACTTCGACCGTTCCTGGGTGCTGCCGGATATCGAAAAATTAGATTAGTCCGCCTCCGGCGGCTACACGGTGAACCCGAGCCGCCGCTTCGCGTGGTTGCAGCCGGCAGCCCGCACTCACCGCGGCGGAGTCAGGGATTTCTTGCCCCTGCGGTGAATGGGCGCCATATTCGCCGCATATTGAGCGGAGATTATGCCCTATATTCACCAGAGACCAGCGTGGCCCAAGTTGCGTTGGGACAGCAGCAAGGTCTTGCCGTTGCTGTCCGAAGTCCGGCACCTGCAGGGCCGATTGCTGGGAAACATGGAGTCTCTGGGCTTTGATCTCAGAAACGAGGCGAGCCTGGCTGCACTGACCGCCGATGTGCTCAAATCCAGCGCCATCGAAGGGGAGAAACTGAATGCGGACCAAGTGCGGTCGTCGATCGCCCGCAGACTCGGTTTGAAATTCGGCGGCACCATGGCGGCCAGCCGCGATGTTGAAGGTGTCGTCGAGATGATGCTCGATGCGACGCAGAACTTCTCCGTCCCCTTGACCAAGCAAAGGCTGTGCGCGTGGCACGCCTGTTTGTTTCCAACCGGACGCAGCGGCATGCGCAAAATCACAGTTGGAAAATGGCGTCCCGCTGAAGTCGACCCGATGCAGGTGGTCTCCGGTCCCCTGGGGCGCGAGCGCGTCCACTTCGAGGCTCCTGCCGCCAGGAGGCTCGAAAAGGAAATGGCCGCTTTTCTCAAATGGTTCGAGTCCGGGCGGAAGATGGATCCCGTGTTGAAAGCTGCCGTGGCGCATTTCTGGTTCGTGACCGTCCACCCGTTCGAGGATGGCAACGGCAGAATGGCCCGGGCCATTGCGGACATGGCACTGGCACGTGCCGAGGGCACGAAGGAGCGCTTCTACAGCATGTCCGCCCAAATCGAGGCTGAGAGGAAGAACTACTATCTGAGTCTGGAGCGCAATCAGCGGGGCGACACGGACATCACCAAATGGATCGAGTGGTTCTTGCAATGTCTTCGCCGCGCGCTGGAGGGTGCGGAATCCACCATCGGGCAGGTGCTTCGAAAAGCCCGGGTTTGGAAGTGCATCAACGAATCACCGGTCAATGAGCGGCAACGCGCCGTCATCAATCGCCTGTTGGATGGCTTCGAAGGAAAAATGTCCTCGTCCAAGTATGCGAAACTGGCGAAGTGCTCCGCCGACACCGCTCTGCGTGACATCAACGATTTGCTGGATCGCGGAATCCTTATGCGCGAAAGCGCGGGGGGACGGAGCACAAGCTACCGGCTTTCATCAACGCTGTAGTGTCGTGTCATGAATGAACCCAAATGACTCGGGCAGCTTTCGCGTGACGCTTGCGCCAGCGCAGGAATACCGCAACGCCGCCACCTGCGACTGTCCTCTTGCCTGAGGCATGGATGCTCTTCGCAAGGAGAAGCCATTCGCTGGCGAGTTCGGCCGCGGTCTCGAGTTTTGCGGCCATGTTACACGCAAGAGTATGCGATGAGCTATTGGTGCCCGGCCGGATCCTCGACCCGCTCGATGAGGTCGGCGAGATCGATGCTGGCTTTGCGGACCATTCGTTCGAGGCGGATGAAAATTTGCGCCGTGATGAATGCGTCGCCTGAGGCGGTGTGCCGGTCGTGCGGATCGACGTCGAACAGCGCGCCGAGATTGTCGAGGTCGAACCCGCGGATCTCGCGTCCTTCAAACGCCCCGCGCTCTTCGAGGGCGAGGGCGATGCGCATGGTGTCGAGCGTGGGATTCGGCAGATCCCGGCCAAGCCGCCGCGCGGCATGGGCCACGATCTTCTGATCGAAGCCGACATGATGACCGACGAGCACCGCATCGCCCACGTATTCGAGAAACCTGTTCACCGCCTGCTCTTCGGATTCACCGCTCGCCGCCTCCGCGGCGGTGATGCCGTGCACCAGCACGGCGGAGGTCATGCGCCAGTCGCTCAGGATGGCGTCGAATTCATCATCGAGGCAGATCTCCCCGCCGCGCACCGCCACCGCACCGATGGTTAAGATGCCGTCCTTGCTCGGATCGAGGCCGGTTGTCTCGCAGTCGAAGACGACGTAACGCGGGTTAGCCTTTGAATCCATAATGGTTCGCGGTAAAAGTGATCAAGGCGCCGATGTCGCGGAAAGCTGACTTGAGCTGCACCTGCTCCGTGCGGCTGAGCGTGGCGGGCCGGAGTTCGCGTCCGTCGTCCCCGTCGCGCAACCCCTGCACCGCGCGGAAATATTGCGCGACGCGGAAAGCGCGTGCGCCCTGCGCAAAGACATCCGCGCCCTGTGGAAAGCGCGGCGCCGCCGCGGCCAGACGTTCGAGCGTGCCGGTCGTGCGCGGGTCGCCGCCGTCGAGATTGAACACCCTCGCCACATCGCTGACCGGCCCGAGCGCATGGTCCTGCAGATCGATCGTCTCGCGGGCCAGGCCACCTGCTTCCACCGCGTATCCCTCGTAGATGGTGACGGGCGGCAGATTGCCGAGCGCGTCATTGGCCAGCAACCGGATGAAATTGGGTCGCGCCGCCATCTCCTCGCGCAGCGCGCCGAACACTGTTTCCAGCAAGGCTGGTTCGCCCGTGACAACCGAAAGATCGAAGAAAGGCATCTGCTTCCAGATTTCTTCGCCCATCGGATCGCGAACGAGAGAACGGAAAAATTCACTCCACTCGCCGACTGTGCGGCAGCGCACCACGGCGTCCGACGGATCCGCGGCGGGTGCGGCGGGAAATCCCGCGGCGGCGAGAAATTCATCGATGTGTCCGAGCAGTTCGCGCGTCCAGCCGCACGTTTTTTCGTCGTCTGCGGCCAGACCTGCGGCGGTCAGGTCGGCCGTGGTGAGGAGTTCCCCGCGCCCGGCCTTCCCGACCAAGGCCAACGCATACGGCCCGGGTGCTGGCCCGACTTTTTCGCGCGCCCAAAATTCCGCACGGCGGAACATGGTGCGCCGCGTCTCGGCGGCCAACCGGGTGCACCGCGGCACATTGTCCGGCGACGCCAAATCCCCCGCCAGCAGCAGATCCAACTCATCACCCATCGCACGCAGCGCAGGTGGCGAGGCGGCCTTGCGGATTTCTTGCACGAGAGCCAGCGGGTCTCGCCCCTGCGCCAACGAGACAGACTTTTCCGAAATCATTCCCAGCGCGCGGCTCTGCGGCGTGCCGTCCTCGGTCACGCAGAGGTGACGGATCCCTTGGCGGATCATCTCGAGCAGCGAGTCCTCCGGCGTGGCTTGCGGCGATGCGGTGATCACCGGACGGCGCATGATATCCCCGACCGGGGCGTCGGTCGGCACGCGGCCTGTTGCGATCTCGTTGCGCAGATCAGTTTCGGTCAGCACGCCCGCCGGTTTTCCGTCGGGCTCGACCACGAGAAAAGCCGAACTGTCCGCGGCGCACATCGCTTCCGCGGCCTCGCGCACGGTCACCTTGGCCGGGCCCGCAACCAGACCTGCCTTGAGGCGAGCGAGATGTTCTTCCGCCCCTCCGCGCCAACCGGAAGGACCGTGGCTTTGCGTCGCGCCCGCCTCGATTTCCTCCGAGGCAAAATAAACCTTCAGAAACCGGCTGACTCGCGGCGACTCGGCGCAGATCCGGCTGAAGACGGAGGCATCGAGGGCGTAGAGGATCGAGTCCTCATCGACCAGCGCCGAGTCGGTGTGTGTCTCCTCGCCGAGCACGGCTCCCGCGCCGACGAAGTCGCCCGGTCCGCGCAGGTCGGAAAGCTTTTGCTCTTCGCCGCGCACCAGCCGCACCGATCCCTTGTTGATGACGTAAAAATAACGCCCGTGCGTGGTGCCTTGGTCGAAAAGAATTTCCCCCTTCTCCGAGAACTGGACCCGCCCCGACCGCGCCAGCTCCAACAAAGCCTCATCCGAGAGGTAGCTGAATGGCGGGAACCCCTTGAGGAAATCGGCGACGCGAAGGATGATGGCAGACGTTTTCAAAGCGCCCGCCATCATTCACGCTAGCCGGGCAAAACAAAGAAGAAACCCGTCTTCCCGGAAACCTCAAACTGCCGTGCTGCGATAGGGGCTCTGGAGCGCAACTTGATGATGCCGTCGTCTTTCAGGCGCTTCTCTTGGTAACCGTTCGTCTGTGACACATTGTGCACATATGGTACCCATCACGATCAGCGAGCTGCACATGAACGCGGGGAAATGGGTCCGCACTGCGGCGCCGGGTTTCGACCGCCTTCCGTGGCTCTCGGTCGATTCGGCCCGGTTTCTTGGGGATGATCGGCGCTGATCTATTACGACACGTCCTACCTTGCCAAGTGCTATCTATCCGAGCCGGGCAGCGAGGAGGTCAGGGGGCATGCGTTGAAAGCCGGTTCCATCGCCTGCTGCGGCATCGGCAGGGTCGAGCTTTCCTGCTACGCGGGCTTTGGGGTGGGAGGCGAGGGCGACGAGATCGTTGAACACGATGGTCTTGGTATCGATGAAACCGCTCCGGGAGTTGCTTTTTTCCCGACGCGCTGTCACCCCAACAACTTGAAGACAACCTCTGGGGTATCGGCTTTGATGGGAGAGCGGCGGTAGTCGCGAATGTTTCTCGTCACGATGAGCTGGGCGCCGAAGAGCATGGCGGCAGCGATTTGCATGGCGTCTTCCAAGTCGGCGAAACCCATGTCGAGCGCAGCGTGCATCTGTTCCCTACCTGTCCGGGGGACCTCGACAAACTCGAGAAGGTCGCGGATGAATTGCTCTGTCTTTCCCCTCATCATGTCGTTGAGGTTCGCCAGACTGTGCCATGCCACAGCACAGCGTCCGGGATTGGTTGAGGCCCACCCGAGCAACCGCCTCGCCGCCGTCGCGTGCGGTTCGCGGTTCAAGGCAAAATCGAGCAGCACATCGGTATCGAGGAGCAGGCGCATGAAACTCAAAGACCGTATTTCCGGCGCAGGTAGTCTCCCCGCGGTCCTTCAAGATCAGCCGACTCGAACTTGCCTGCCCACTTCGCGACGAAGTCCTTGCCTGCGGTTTTGCGCGGACTGGTCGCTTCGGCTAACAGAGTCTCGACCAGTCCGGAAAAGCTCGCTCCGCGCGCCCGGGCAGCTGACTTTCCGCGGTGAGTGACCGCCCGATCCACGGTCAGGGTGACTCTTTCTTTCACAATGCACGCTCTAAGTAAAAGTGTGCATGTGTCAAGTTGAGTTGGCCCTCGGCGCTCTCTCGGCCGGTGCTCGATGGCTCAAACGTTGAACCGGAACTCGATGACGTCGCCGTCCTGCACAACGTATTCTTTGCCCTCGATGCGGAGCTTGCCGGCCTCGCGGGCTTTGCCTTGGGAGCCGAGCGTGACGAGATCGTTGAACGCGATGGTCTCGGCGGCGATGAAGCCGCGCTCGAAATCGCTGTGGATCACGCCCGCAGCCGCCGGGGCTTTGTCGCCGGCATAGATGGTCCAGGCGCGCGTTTCCTTCGGTCCGGTCGTCAGGTAAGTGCGAAGTCCGAGGAGGGTGTAAACTTTGCGGATGAGTTCACCGACGCCGCTCTCCTCGAGTCCGAGGCTCTGCAGATAGTCCTTCGATTCCTCCGGCGAGAGATCGACCAATTCGCTCTCGATCTGTGCGCTGATCACGGTGGCCTCGGTGCCCATGTGCTCGGCGGCGTATTTTCGCACGGCCTCGATGTATTTTCCGGAGGTCGAGTCGGGCGAGAGGTTGGCCAGATCGCTCTCCTGCACATTGCAGGCGAAAATCACGGGCTTGGCGCTGAGCAGGAAGAATCCCTTGAGCAAAACGCGCTCCTCGGCCGAGAGGTCCAGCGTGCTGGCGGGTTTGCCCTCGTTGAGCTGGGGCAGCACTTTTTCCAGCAGGGCGAGCTCGGCCTTGGCCTGCGCATCGCCGCCTCGCGCGTTCTTGGCCAGCTTGTCCTTGCGCTTATCGAGCGCGGCGATGTCGGCGAGGATCAGCTCGGTGTTG
>Ga0114971_10002401_pt1 | contig 12872 bp, 10 predicted proteins | sample M_140625_MF_Meta_FD_87320 | JGI IMG/M metagenome (GOLD analysis project Ga0114971, IMG submission 87320) | Freshwater microbial communities from Lake Montjoie, Canada to study carbon cycling - M_140625_MF_MetaG | ecosystem: Environmental > Aquatic > Freshwater > Lake | place: Lake Montjoie... | reverse complement strand
TCTTCAGCGGGAATGCGTAATGTGGCCATAATCCAAGGAAAAGTTAGCGGACGGACTGGAGTTGTTCACGCTGAAGAATGACCTCCAGCAAAAATTCGAGCACTTCGACGTGCCGCCGTGCTTCGGCGACATCTCGGCCCCAAGTGTATAAGCCGTGGCCGGAAAGCAGGAAACCGTGGCAGAGAGGATTTTCCGGATCCAGAAGGCGGGCTTCAACCTCTTGCGCGAGGGCGGCAATGTCTTGGGTGTTCGGGAAAATCACGAGATCAAAAGTGGTCTCATGGGTTTTAACGCCCGAGAGGCCCTTGAGCATTTCGTATCCTGCAATTCGCAGAAAACCTTTGTCGCAATGTGCCTGCGAAAGAACGGTAGCCGCGACCGAATGCGTATGAAGGATTGCACCCGCACCCAAAACCCGGGCCAGCACAGTATGGAGCGCGGTTTCTGCCGAGGGCTTGTGATCCGAAGGGATTGCAAGGGTTCCGCTACCATCGACCACCACGAAATGCTCTGCGGTCAGGTTCCCTTTGTCAAAGCCGCTGGCCGTCAGGAGCAGTTGGAGGGGTTCGCGTGAAACCACTGCGCTATAGTTGCTACTTGTCCCCAGAGACCAGCCTCGACGATAGAAATCGCGCCCCGCTTCGATGAGTTCCTTTGTATTCACAATCAATTAACAAGCTAGCGGAGTAAGCCTGTGGCAGAACAAGGGCATAAAGGTTAAAATCAGGTGTCAGCGGAAACTTCAGAGCGCGCAAAGAAATAGGTGCACGCCGATTATTGAACACATTTTGGTGGATGGATTGAGTTTCCGGGAGCGCCCTTAGGTCAGCAGGGATGCGATCATTTCCCGTCGCTCCTCGTGCAACGGTTTCTTGCTTTCAGCACGGCCGGCTCGCTCATACCAGTAGCGAGCGTTCCACAGGTCGCCTTCCTCGCGATGCAGATGCGCGTGAATCCAACTACCATTCTTGTTATGAATATCTTGAGCGATATTGTGAGCCGCGTACCAATCTCCTTTTTCCGCGTGCCACAAAGCGACCAAGGGTGCGGATAGTCCTACGGGCGGCGTTTCGTGGACTGCGGCGGACTGGATGAATTCGTCGAGATTCACTCTGAGACGATGGGCGATTCGAAGACGTTTTGCCAGTGACACTCAGCCAGAATTAGTTTCTGCATTCGGCCCTCTTTCTTGGCTCGTGGCGAAACTCGGCTAAACGGGACAAAGCCGCCTATCCCACCGTGTTCGTCAACGCCGTCGCGACCTCTGCGGCAACCGCTTCAGGGTGCTCACCGTGCGCTTGCGCCAAACGCGGTTGACTGACGCCCTCCTCAAAAAGCACAGCGTCAAGCTCCATGCCGCGAGCAGTCAGTCTCGTGCGCACGCCCACAGGTAAAGTGCAATCCCCCGAAAGCAGTCGCTGCAATTCACGCTCCGCCCGCACCGCCAGCCAAGTACTGGCATGGTTAACCGCTTGGAGCGTGTGGCGTACATCCGCCCGCCCCACCTCACTTTGCAATGCTATGACCCCCTGCCCTATCGCCGGATACATCCTGTCCCCCAGCGACGCAGCTTCAAAACGCCAGTCGTCAAACACGACCTGATTTCCACCTTGGTAAAACCCCAGCCTGAGCAGGCCAGCCTCCGCCAACACGATTGCCGCAAACTCTTGAGATTCGCCAAGCTTTCGCAGACGCGTCTGCACATTCCCACGCCACTCAGCCACCTGCAAATCGCCCCGTAACCACTGCAACTGGCGCGCCCGGCGAATGCTACTGGTTCCCACTAATGCTCCGTGGGGAAGCCCGTCGAGTCCCCCAGGAAATTTGGACACCAACAGATCCGAAGTCGCCGAACGTTCTAGTACCGAGGCTATTTCGAGTCCTTCGGGCATGTGACCCGGAAGATCCTTGAGACTGTGCACCGCGACATCAATGCGCCGCGACAGCAACGCCTCCTCCAATTCGCGAGTGAAAAGCCCTTTTCCGCCTCCGGGGGAACGTTGGAGCAGATTTAGATCCAGTTTTTTATCCCCCTGCGTGACGAATGTTTCGACACGAACCTCCAACTGGGGAAATGCCCAGACCAAAGCCGAGCGGGTCAGTTCGGTTTGAGCCAGCGCAAGCGCCGAGGCGCGGGTACCAAGAATAAGAGTCTTCATCATGAAATTTTCTAAACGCCATGGGCCGGCGAATCCTCCGAGCGCCGCTGGAACTCGGGTAAACCTTGGTTGGCGCGCTTCGCCTCGGTGTCTAGCCAGGCGCGGAAGTCTTGCACATGTTTTTGAATCAGCGCTTCACACACCACCAACTCGCCCCGACGCTCTTCTAGGGATTGATCGGCAATCGCCTGCAAAGAATCGATGTCGTAGAGATAAACGCCGTCTAGATGATTGACCTCCGGATCAATGTCCCGAGGCACAGCGAGATCAATGCAGAATAGCGGTCTCTGTCTGCGCCTAGCCATGAGCGGTTCCAACTGAGTGCGAGTGAGGACAAAGTGTGGCGCCGCCGTCGAGCCAATGAGAATGTCGACCTCACTAAATTCCTCGTGCCATTGCTCAAATCGTACCGCCTTTGCCCCCATGGTCTGCGCCAGAGTGACGGCACGCTCGTGGGAGCGATTGGCGACAAATATCGAACGCACCCCGCGCGCTTGAAGGGCCCCAGCGGTCAGTTCGCTCATTTCCCCCGCGCCCAAGATCATCACATTACAGCCCGAAAGTTTGCCGAAAATACGTTCCGCCAATTCGACGGCCGCCGATCCCACCGAGACGCTGCCTCGAGTGATGTTGGTACGGGTGCGCACTTCTTTGGCGACGTTGAATGCCCGCTGAAAAAGTTTGTTCAAATGCTTCGACGTAGCCCGCGCTTCCTGCGCCGCAGAATACGCTTTCTTGACCTGTCCCAAAATCTCGGTCTCACCCAACACCATGGAGTCTAAACCGCACACCACCCTGAAAAGGTGCCGGACAACCTCATCAGAGGAACGCCGAAAGAATGCGTCCCCCGAAACCTCCATGCCACGCTGCGCCAAAGCGGTGTGCAAGGACTCAAACCCTAGGCTCGAATGCTGCGCTAGTGCGTAAAATTCGACTCGGTTGCACGTTGAGATCACGACACTTTCGTGCAGTCCGGGAACGCTTGCAAGTTCGAGGGAAAGCGGTCCCTGGTGGGTCTCTGGGATTGCAAAGCGCTCCCGTAATTCCACGGGTGCAGAGCGATGACTGAGTCCGAGACAAACGAGTTCCATACCCCTAAGATTTCCCCACCAATTGCACCGCCCAAACAGTGGTTAAAAGCACAAGAAACGCTCCGGAAGCCAGCCAAGCGGCACGCTTCGGACTGATCTGTCGCCACCCCAGCGCCAGACTCAAAAATAGGTACAACACCCAGACCCCAAGCGACACGAATCGCAGAAAACTGACGTGCGCAACACCCTGGAAAATCCCCGCAACCAATCCCAGCGTCAGTAGGGCAAAGCCAATATAAACCAGACGCCGATTTGCCGCCGCAAGGTCGTGAATGGGCGGAAACCGATAAAAAAACGAGTGAAGTTTACGCGTTTTAAGTTGGCGTTCTTGTACCAGAAGCGTGAGTCCAGCGATGCCCGCTAGCGCAAAAGCTCCGTAAGCCACCACCGACACCGCTGCGTGCAACTCCAACCAGGGGTTTACCGGCAGAACACTTTTCGCCCCTGAGGGCATCGGCAATGCGAGTGCGATACTCTGGAGCAAAAACACCAGTGGAGAAGTAAACACCCCCAAAAGCGAGAGCCTGTAGGTCGTGCCCGTTGCAAGATAAATGAGAGTAACGGACCAAGCGAGAAACACCAACACGTCGAAAAGACTGGTCAGCGGGCAACGGCCAAGGAGTTGCCCTCGCTGATAGAGCCAGAGGGATTGCAGCAAAAAACCTCCAAGAGTCACCCAAAGCGTTGAGGCAGACGGCCCCTGGGCACGCGCCCTCAAGGCTTGCACCGAAAGTGCAAAGCCCGCCAAAAAACAAAGGGTGGATGCCACCAGCGCTGTGCGGTCCATAATCGGCTGTTTCCAGACTCACACTAACTGCCATCTGCTCCCGTGCCAACGTTGGAATCGCATTCCGCGATCATTGCACTTTCGAGATGATACACGGGCCTGAGCCTCAACCAACGAGCCAAGAATGACGCCACAAACTCCAGTCGCATCCTTTCAAAAGCGTACACAGCTGCGTCATACGCTTGGCGTGCGCGGAGAACACGCAGAGGCAAGGCGCGCTGTTGCGGCAAAACTCCCTTACGCAAAGCGTGTTGCCTCAGGCAATCAGTCCAATGAGTCTGACTGTAGGCTAGCTCAGTTACCGCCTTCCTGACGCTGGACATTACCAAAGAATCCTCAAACCCTTTCGCCGAGTCGGCGATGAGCAATTCAAAGCTCTGCACCTGCGCTCCACCCGCATCCTCTATCTGTTTAAGTAATAATTTTTGTAAACCGAGGTAAGTACTCCAACGTAATTCCACTTTGCCACGTAAGGCATGTAACGCAGTGGCGATGATTACCACGGATTGCACAGCCAAAGTAAACAGACAGATAAGTAGGACGATCCAGAAGCTCATTCAAAGTTTGGTGAATAAATTTAGGACTCACCCATTAACACCAACAGACCTGCATTCTGAACTAGCAGTGAAAAATAGTTTGGAAACGCGGGAAATACCGGGAATAAAATCCGGCTTATTGCACGTTATGAGCTGCATCAAATACGGCGAATCCCATTGTTTTAATTTAACCACCAAGCGGCTTGGCTTAGTGTGTTTTCAAACAAAAGCCGGCAACCTCTTACAAGGTTGCCGGCTTTCTTAACGCTGAGCACATCAGCATTTGATGCAACGCAAAGCAGAAAGGAAAATCTGCTCGTATCGATTGAAGTCGATCTAATTGTTGAAAACGACGGAAACTTCGAACGTCCTAGGGAGCACTCACCGTTTCCTAAAGACAGTCTACTCCAATGAGTAGGTCATCGCACGCTTAGCGCCATGCGTTTTAAGGAAGCCCTTATTTGCTGCCTTAAAATTGGCGAAGCGCGAGGCCTTGATCCCGGTCTTCTTCAAAATATCTGCGCCGCTGTAATGAGTTCCATGCTGCATGAAGCCTTTCAGCAAATTTTTAATTTCATCATCCGAAATACGCGCCCGACGCTTTTGCTTGGGAGAATGAGAAGAGTGAGAACCAGGAGACTCATGGCCTAGTTGATGAAGCGCACGATCGATGTCGTCTAATTCCGTCTGCACTTTGGAGAGCACTTCTTTCCGCTTGTGAAGAAGTTGATCCACTTGAGCTTTAATAAGCTGGTTGATACGGCTCTCTTCACTGTGATGTTCTGCGCCGTGGCCGACGCCTTCATGGTGTTGCTGGTGTTCCATGAAAGCTTTTTAAAAGATGGTTAAACTATTGTCAAAAAAAATTAACGCTTCTTTAACGCTTCAATTCTCAGCTTTAACGCCAACCACGATCGCTCTCGTTCGTCAATTCAACTAACGCCTCCCTTAGCTACAATAAAGCGTCCACTCAAATGCCAAAAACAACGGAGCTTATTATTTGAGAACCAAAAGACTTTCTCCATGGGCACGAACCTTGAGAAGGCCGGCCACATTTAACGCTCAACGGCACGGAGCGATACGCGCAGCCCTTTCCCCGTACTCCAACTCTCCGATTAGGATCACCCCACCCATTGCCGAGCATTTCGGAAAAATCGCAGCCACGGGGCGTCTCCATCCCATCCCGGTGGCAACCAGCTCTGTTGGACTGCCCTGAAAACCCGCTCCGGGTGCGGCATGAGGATAGTCACCCGGCCGTCCCTCGATGTGAAAGAAGTCATTCCATGTGCTGAACCGTTAGGGTTTAGGGGATAACGCTCCGTGACCGCGTGACAATTATCGACGAACCGAGCCGCCACCAAACCCGAGCCATGCGCGGCCTCCATGGCAGCGCGCCCAGTAAACTCCACCAAGCCCTCGCCATGCGCCACGGCCACCGGCAGCACCGCGCCCGCCATTCCTTGAAATAACACGCTCGGACTCGCTTCAATACGCACCGAGACCACCCTCGCTTCAAACCGCTCCGAGCGGTTCTGCACAAAGCGAGGCCACCCATCCGCGCCCGGAATGAGAGAGCGCAAATTGCTCATCATCTGGCAACCGTTGCACACCCCCAACGCAAAGGTGTCCTGACGCTGGAAAAATGCTTCGAACTCCGCCCGAGCCTTCGGATTAAAAAGGATACTCTTCGCCCAGCCCTCCCCCGCCCCCAACACATCGCCGTAACTGAACCCGCCACAGGCCGCCAACCCACGGAACGAAGACAGCGACACTCGCCCCGAAAGAATGTCGCTCATGTGGACATCCACCGCTTTGAAGCCGGCGTGCGTGAAAGCAGCCGCCATTTCCACCTGACCATTGACACCCTGCTCACGCAAAATCGCCATAGGCGCCGGATTGCTGAAGTCGGCTCCAAAGCGGATGTCGAAATTAACGAGAGGAGAAATACCGGGATCGTGGGCATCCAGCTTCCACTCCATTTCCTGTTGCGCACACTGAGGATCGTCTCGAAGTGTAGCCATGCGATGGGTAACATCCGACCAAATGCGCCGCCATTCTGGCAGAGAACCTTCCAGTAAAATGGCCCCTTTCTGCGTCACTCGGAAGTGGTCTGAAACCACTGGACAGCCTATTTCATGGGTCAACGAGGCGATTTGATGCCGCTCCAAAACGGCTTTCACCGCCTCCAAATTGCGCACAAGCACCTGCACAACGGCCCCAAGTTCCTCGCTAAAAAGCGCCGCAAACGCGTCCTGCTCCTCCTCAAGGGCGAGCTCTATCCCGACCTTTCCCGCAAAACACATCTCCAAAACACACGCGAGCAGGCCACCATCCGAACGGTCGTGATACGCGAGAAGCAACCCTTTTTCGGACAACTCCTGAACCGCATTCCAAAACGCTTTAAGTTCCAAAGCAGAATCCACGTCCGGAGCGTTCGCCCCAGTTTGCGAACAGACTTGTGCTAGAATAGAGCCGCCAAGCCGGTTCTGTCCGCGTCCCAAATCGAGCAAGAGTAGGCGCGAGTCCTGTACCGGATGCAGCTGCGGGGTGAGCGTCCGGCGAATGTCGCGGCAGGGCGCGAAGGCTGAGACAATCAGCGAAAGCGGCGCTGTGACCCGCTTTTCCGCGCCGTCCTGTTCCCAAACCGTGCTCATGCTCATGGAATCTTTCCCAACCGGGATGGTGATCCCCAAGGCTGGACAAAGCTCCATACCGACAGCCTGCACAGCTGCATAAAGGTCAGCGCCCTCGCCGGCAATAGCGGGCGCTGCCATCCAGTTAGCAGACAAGTTCACTTGGCCGAGGTCGCCGATTGCAGCCGCCGCAAGATTGGTCAGCGCCTCTCCCACGGCAAGCCGCGCCGAGGCCGCCGCGGAATTCACCGCGACCGGCGTGCGTTCGCCCATCGCCATTGCCTCGCCCGTGTAGACGTCAAACGCAGCAGCTGTGACGGCACAGTCGGCGACTGGCACCTGCCAAGGACCGACCATTTGATCGCGAGCCACGAGCCCTGTAATGGTGCGATCCCCGATAGTGATGAGAAAACTTTTGTCAGCCACCGTGGGATGCCCCAGCACGAGAGTGGCGGCTTCCTTCAGAGAAATTCCGCCAAGTTGTAGCGGTGAAAGCGGGCGTTTAAGCGTAGTCGCCTTGCGGTGCATCCGAGGCGGCTTGCCCAGCAGCGTCTCAAGCGGCAGATCGATGGGACGGTTTTGGAAATGAGCATCATCCAACACGAGGGTGCGCGCCGCCGTCGCCTCTCCAACCACAGCGAAGGGGCAGCGTTCCCGTTCGCACAACCGCACAAACTCCCGCAGGCGCGCCGCAGCCACGGCAAGGACGTAGCGCTCCTGAGCCTCGTTGCACCAAATTTCGAGCGGACTCATGCCGGGTTCCGCATTGGGCACCTTGCGCAACTCGAAATGGCCGCCTCTGCCAGCGTCGTTCACCAACTCCGGTAGTGCGTTGGAAATGCCGCCCGCTCCCACGTCGTGGATGAACAAAATCGGATTCTCCGCCCCCTGCGCCCAGCAACGATCAATCACTTCTTGCGCACGGCGCTCCATCTCTGCGTTGTCGCGCTGCACGCTGGCAAAGTCCAAGTCCGCGTTACCCGAACCGCTCGCCACCGAACTTGCTGCGCCCCCGCCGAGCCCGATTAACATCGCCGGCCCGCCCAATACAATCAAGGCGTCCCCCGGAGAGACGACGCCCTTTTCAACGTGCTCCGTTTTGATATTACCCAACCCGCCTGCGAGCATGATTGGTTTGTGATAACCGCGCCATTCCGCACCTTGCGCACCGGGCACTTCCGCCTCGTAACTGCGGAAATAACCACATAACGCCGGACGACCAAACTCGTTATTAAAAGCAGCGGCCCCAAGCGGCCCCTGTAACATGATGTCTAGCGCAGAGACGATTCGCGCCGGCTTGCCAGGCGTTTTCTCCCACGACTTTTCCGCGCTGGGCAAACGCAAATTGGAGACTGAAAAGCCACTCAAACCCGCCTTCGGTTTGGAACCGCGGCCCGTGGCGCCCTCATCGCGAATCTCACCTCCCGAGCCAGTGGCGGCTCCCGCAAAGGGCGCAATCGCTGTGGGATGATTGTGAGTTTCAACCTTGCATAGAATATGCACCGCTTCCGTGTGAGCGGCGTACTCACCAGTTTGGGCATCGGCATAGAAACGACCGCCGTCGAAGCCCTTAAAGACGGCAGCGTTATCTTTATATGCAGAGAGAATGCCTTCGCTGTGCAGTTTGTACGTATTTCGGATCATCTGGAACAACGAAAGATCGCGTTCCTCACCATCAATTTCCCAAGTAGCGTTAAAGATTTTGTGCCGGCAATGTTCAGAATTCGCTTGGGCGAACATCATCAACTCAATGTCATGAGGATCGCGCCCCAACGCTGTAAAACTGGTGAGAAGGTAATCGATTTCGTCCTCGGCTAGGGCTAATCCCAGAGAGCGATTGGCGGCTTCTAAGGCGGATCTTCCTTGGGCTAGGACAGGAATGGCGACCATCTGACGAGGCGATTCACGTTGGAAGAGAGCCGCCAGAGCGTCAAAATCCGAAAAAACCGCCTCCGTCATGCGGTCGTGCAGCAGTGCCTCCACCTTTGTGAATTGCGTCGGCGTGAGCGACTCCGTCCCAGCATCAAGCGTGTAAACAACCACCCGCTCGATACGCTCTACGGCGTCCAAGCCACAGAGGTGCGCGATGTCGGTCGCCTTGGAGGACCACGGAGAAATGGTCCCGGGACGCGGGGCGACGATTTTCAGAAACCCGCTAATCACTGGCGTGGATCGCGTCGGGCCGTAGGTTAAGATCTGCTCCAAAACGGAGCGCTGTTCGGGAGAAAGAGTCTGGTGTGACGCGCTCGTGACTACGAGATGGGCAAACGCGGCGCTCAAGGAGGCGATTGGCAGTCCCGCTGAGGTTAAGTTTTGGCGCAGTGCTTGAAGGCGTGAATCAGAGAAAGCTTGGGAACCGCGAAGAAGCAACATGGATGAGGGCCGTTGGAATGAGGTTTTGAAGCGCGAAACTTTATCAGCAAGACAGCCAGATTAGCCAAGAGCGACACGCTTCGACAAACGTTTGCGAAAGAATCCCTCATCAGACCTCCATATTTGGAAGGGAGCGTGCTGTTTGAGCACAGTATGAACGCATAACCGTCCCCAATTCTTAGCAATCGAGCCCTCAGAGCCTTGATTCTAAACTAAGACGCCTTTCCCAAAGAAGCTTCAGTGGTGATTTGCAGTTGCCTCGGCGGATTTTATGCAGCACTCGACCTTTCACCAAAGAAGCGCACGCAAATCAGGATTGTCTATCCCACCCAGCATCCAGTCTACTCGTCCCCCACCCCATGGAAGTTTCCCCAACCTATCATCAGCAAATCAGCGTTCATTGGGAGTTTCCTGTGGTTTTCACGCGAGATTTGTTTGCGCTGGAAAACCCTGTGCTAGCCCAAATCGCAGGCCGCTTAAACGAGGCGCGCCGGCATCGAGCCATTGTGTACGTGGACTCTCGAATTCTGGAGCGGGATCCGGGCTTGAGCGCTCGAATCGTGGCTTATTTTGAGGCGAACGCGGCGACACTTGAACTTGCCAGTGAGGTGCAGTCGGTGCTCGGAGGTGAGGCCTGCAAGAACGACCTGCGTTACGCGGAATCCGTGATGCGCCAACTTTTGACGCTGCGCATGGACCGGCAATCTTACGTCGTCGCGGTGGGCGGCGGGGCGCTACTGGACGCGATCGGGTTTGCGGCGGCGCTAGTACACCGGGGCCTGCGTCTCATTCGGGTGCCGACGACGGTGCTGGCACAAAACGATGCCGGGGTGGGTGTCAAAAACGCGATTAACTACTTTGGAAAGAATGCGCTGGGCACCTTTGCGCCGCCCTTTGCCGTGCTTAACGACTTCGAATTCCTGCGCACGCTGCCGGACCGGGATTGGTTAAGCGGCATCGCCGAAGCGTTTAAGGTCGCTATTATTCGAGATCGCGCCTTTTTCGATGATCTTTGCGAGGCGGCCCCGCGCTATCCCGCCCGCGACTTTGATGCGATGACGGAACTGGTCACTCGCTGCGCCAAGTTGCATTTAGACCATATCCGCTCCAACGGCGACCCCTTCGAATACGGCACCGCGCGGCCACTGGACTTCGGTCATTGGTCTGCACACAAACTGGAGTTGCTGTCCGATTTTGCGGTGTCCCACGGGGAGGCAGTGGCGACGGGGGTTTTACTGGATTCCATTTATGCGCAACGCCAAGGCTGGCTCACCTCAGATGAACTTCAACGCATCGAGGTCGGCCTCCGTCAAAGCGGCTTTGCGCTCTGGTTCGATACCCTGAGTTTGCGCGACGACTCCGGGCAGCGCCTCATTTTCGCGGGACTGCGCGACTTTCAGGAACATTTAGGTGGGGAACTTTGCATCACTCTCCCAAAAGGCATAGGGGCGCGATTTGAAGTAAACACCATCTGCATGGAGTCTATGGAGGCGGCCCTTTTGGAACTGGAGCAACGGGCAATTGCAGCCGCGACGCTTCAGTAAAACGCTTAAAATCCGCTAAGGTTTTCGGCCTAACAGACTTTAAGAGAAATAACTTGAGTTTCATGACTCTCGTACACTCACGAATGATTTTCTAGCATTACTAAACCGTCTTACTTTCGCAGGATCAGCCTTTAACCGCGATCCTCAAATGGCAGAGCGAGGCGGCCAGACAAGCGATGGAAAATCACCTGTTCCACGCTAGCGAGGACCTCGGTTTCTCGGCACAAGACATCTCGGAATAAATCACCGCTATGAACGCATTACACTCCATGTCCCGTCGTCAACTGCTCCGGGTGGGAGTGGGCAGTTGCATGAGTCTTTCGCTGGGCCAGTATCTTTCTTTGCAGGCGGCGGAGGGTCCTGCGGCTCCGGTGGCGCGAGCGAAGTCAGTGATTCACATTTTCCTACCGGGAGCGCTGGGACAACATGAGTCCTGGGATCCCAAGCCGGAGGCGGCTGCGGAATACCGTGGAGAGTTTGGAGCGATTGGGACAAAGGTTCCTGGGATGCAGCTTTGTGAGCTGCTTAATAAGACGGCAGGCGTGGCGGACAAGCTGACTCTTCTGCGCGGGGTCTGGCATACGGAGTCGGCGCATGAACGCGGGCAGATGACGATGCTCACGGGCTGGAGGCCGAGTCCTGCCGTCATGTATCCGAGCATGGGCAGCATCGTTTCGCATGAGCTTGGGTCCCTGAAGGATCTGCCGCCTTTTGTGACCATCCCGTCAACGCCAGCGCAAGCGGGTACGGGTTATTTGAGCCCGACGTTTGGCGCGTTCAGTGTCGGAGGCGACCCGAGTGCGCCGGGCTTCACGGTACAGGACCTTGCTTTGCCGACGGGCGTGGACGCGTCGAGGTTCGACACGCGGCGCTCGTTGAAGGACGTCGTGGACGCGCACCATGCGCATCTCGCGCGCAGCGGGGCGGTGGAGCCGATGGGTAAGTTTTATCAGAATGCCTACTCGATGATTTCATCCCCAGCGGCGCGGGAGGCTTTCAATCTCGCTTCGGAATCCGAGGGAATGCGCGAAACCTATGGCAAAAATCTGGCGGGTCAGGGTTTGCTGATGGCGCGCCGTTTGGTGGGAGCGGGCGTGCGTTTTGTCACCGTCTCGTATGGCTCGTGGGACCATCATCAAAATCTAAAAAAGGGCGTGACTGACCAGTTGCCGCAGTTTGACCAGGCGTATGCAGCGCTCATCGCAGACCTCGCGGCAAGCGGACTGCTCGAGGAGACGTTGGTTATGGTGTCCACGGACTTTGGCCGCACGCCGAAAATGAACAGCGCGGGTGGGCGCGACCACTGGGCGAAGTGCTTCAGCGTGGCTTTGGCCGGCGGTGGCGTGAAGCGTGGCCTCGTGCATGGCGTCTCGGATTCGACTGGCGCGGAGCCAATGGAAGGCGCGGTGGCGGCGGAAGACCTCGCGGCGACCATCTTCCATCTCATGGGTATCGCGCCGGAGAAAAGGTTGATGGCGATGGGCACGCGACCGATTGCCATCAATGGCGGCAAGGTGGTGCAGGACATCCTCGCGTAACTCTCAACCTACTCGCGTTTGCTTGAAGCGTTACCTCCTTCCAACTCTCACGCTCGTTGTGTTCGGTTTCGTCGTGCTCTCATTCGGTGCGGAAACGGGCTCTCCGATTTTACTCGGGATCGAACCGCCGTGTGCGCAGGCGGGCACGCGTCAGGAGGTGGTGTTGCGCGGGGTGCGGCTAAGCGACATTGAGGAAGTGATGTGCCGTGAG
>Ga0114971_10002400_pt1 | contig 12872 bp, 11 predicted proteins | sample M_140625_MF_Meta_FD_87320 | JGI IMG/M metagenome (GOLD analysis project Ga0114971, IMG submission 87320) | Freshwater microbial communities from Lake Montjoie, Canada to study carbon cycling - M_140625_MF_MetaG | ecosystem: Environmental > Aquatic > Freshwater > Lake | place: Lake Montjoie... | reverse complement strand
CGATCGGCAATGCGCGCGCGCTCAAGTTCCATGTACTGCGTCATGTCGCCGTTCGCTTCTGCCTCGGCGCGCGCAATCGCAACGCTGCGCGGCACTTCCACCGTGGCAACAACTGCACCACCTTCAGACTCACGAATCCGCACAACCACACCCGGGATGTCTGACAACAACGCCGTCACCAACTCTGCTGCATGCTCTTCGCGCGCATGAACGATATCCGCCATCGCACGCGCATTCGCATCGCGCACAGTGCGAACGCGCCCCGACACTGCATCAATGATCGCTACCGACTCAGGCTTCACGCCTTGGCACGCGCCAGCAACCATCGCCGCAACTGCGTCCACCAAATCCTGCGGCATCGCACCGGAGCGCATCGCCACAGTCACCGATGCAGTTGCTCCTGATGCCGCACCTGGAGCGAACGAACGCGGCGCATCGCCAACCACCACACTCGCGCGCTCAACGCCGGGCTGCAGCGCGATCGTTGCCTCCAATGTCTTGATGGTGGCAGCAAGTCGACGCGCCCGCGAACTCTCGCCGCTCGCGAATATTGATTCATCCTCAAGCGCGGTCGCCACGGCATTTGCACCTGATTTTGGCGCTGCAACTTCAGCCGCGCGGCGCGCATCTTCGGCATTCACCCACAGCGATCCGTCCTGAAATTGCGCTGTAATCCCTGCGCGTGCAAGAGCGCCGCGTGCCAATTCGATGCCGCCCGCTGGAACCGCGAGTGCCACCCGCGCTGGCGGCTCGCCCGACCGCCATGCCATAAACGCCGCGCCAACAAGCGCAACACCGGCAATCGCAACGGCGAGTGCTGCAGTGCGGCTACTGATTTCCGGAAGTCTGTAAGAGTTGCGCGACAGACCCGACAAGCCGGCCATGCGATTCATGCCAGTCCCACCCGATGCATCGCCCGCTTCCACAATCTCATGGCGTCCGGCGTCATAGGCGTCGTCATCAATCGAGTCCATTGTTTCTCCGTTGCGCATCAGCCGCGCATATCTCGCACTTGGGCATAGGCCTCAAGCATGGCATTTCGAACCGCCTGCAACATCTGGAACGCCGCGTCGGCTTTACGAGTCGCAAGCAATACACCTTCAACATCGCAGGAGGCGCCGCTGCGAACCATCGCAGTGGCGCGCTCCGCGTCGGCTCCAAGTACGCGCGCTTGCTCCAAGCCTGACTGAACGCGAGCAAGTAACGAATCGCCCGGCAAGATCGGCGCAGTGCCTGAAGTTGATGCTGACAACGAAGTTGCGTCCACCCCAACTGCGCGGGCAGACTGCACTGCATGACTTGCTTGTCCGATGGCTGCGATCGAATCCGTCAACGCGAACTCCGGATGCTGTGGGACGCACGTGCCCCGCATCCGTGCGGAGCAGCGTGCGTCACCTGATCCATGAATCGGCAGGAACTGCCGGATGACTGCAATTTCTGCGCGGGTGAATAACTCGCGGACGGGGCAAACACTCCTCAGCCCTCAGTTCACAGGTGCTCTGGCACCAACCCCGCCGATTTCCACTGCCGAAGTTTCATTCCAAGGGTTCGAACCCCAATTCCTAGGGCGCGAGCGGACCGATCCCGGTGCCCGCCGAAGCTCTCAAGCGTCGCAACCACCGACCGGCGCTCGAGGGTCTCAAGGGTGACCTCCCCGTCGCACGCGATCGGTTCTGAATTTCGTGAGCGCATCCCTTCGAGTTCGCGGGTCAGGTGCTCGACGCGCTCAATCAGCGCCCGATGCGTGCCCTCAACTCCCGCGGCCACTTCCTGGAACGCGCTGACCAACTGACCGAATGACGATCCACCCGCCGAACTTGCATCGGCAGTGAGCGCTCCGCCCATCATTGAATCAGCGTCCGTCGTGCCGCGGCGTTCGCCGGGCATCGCGTAGCTCATTGCGCGTGCATCTGATCCGTCGTGCAATGCAGTGCTCCTCATTCGGTAGGCGAATCCGTTCGCCCGCCTCGGGTCATCGGCGTTCAGCGGCGGCCGACTTGAGACGCCATGAACGCCGCAATAGAGCGCCGCTTGCTGCGCCGGCCGATCCAACCACCACCGCGGCGAGGCATACCCATGCGGTGGCATCACTCGGTTGCGCGCCCATCACTGCCAACGGACCAACCGTACCGCCCACCGAATCGATGCGCTGCATCGCCGCGCCGCCCTCGCCGGTTGGAACGAACACTGCAAATCCGTCGCCGAGACCAAGCACGGTGAATGCGCGATCGGGCGCCTCGAAGGTTGCCAATCGCAACGCTCCCGACGCACCCAAATAATCGATGGCACGCTTTCCACCGTCAAGCCTGACAAGCGCTGCGCCCCGCGCTGCGCCGCTGATCAACTGCATGAATCCCGAGCCAACGGCAGCATTTCCTGAAGGCGCCCAATGCCCGTCAGCAGTGCACACCGTCGTTGCTCCCGCCGGATCCACCAATGCTGGCTGACCTGCCAATGATGTCAGCCGCAGACTCGCAGTTAACGGAGCGTCTGTGACAGCCGCCCATCCGCGCGAAGCGAGTTCCTCAAGCGTTGCACCCGCAGCACCGGACCGCAGCGCCAGCAGCCGATCATCGAATGCCGCAATGCCTTGCAATTCACCATCACCCGACAAACTTGGATGGATCGCTAGCCGAGTCGGTGGATCAGAATAGAAAGCACCGGTGGCGGGATTACGAACAGCCGTCACTGAATAGACGTCTCGGCGCGCACCAGCGCGGTCCGGCGACAACACAATCCACAGCTTGCCACGCAAGGCAGACATCGCCTCTGGTGCACGCGGGAGTGTGATTGCCTCGCGCACACAATCGCAATTCATCGCCGTTGCATGATGGAGTAGCACCCACTCGGTGCCGCCTGCACGTGTGCGTTCAACCACAAACCATGCGTGTGCACCGTCGGATGCGCCCGCCAAGGTTCGGTCGCCGCCGCCATAGACCAGCGACTCAGTGAACACCGAAAGAGCGACGGCAAAGCAGAGCGTCCACACAGATAACACGCGGTTCATTTTTGTTCCTCAACTAACTCTGGGGTGAATCGCGTCTGCAGTCCATCCATGTCATAGAGGGCTGGTCGGTCTGCAGCCTCTGCATCAGCGCGCGCAGAATCAAGTGCAATCGAAAGCGCGGTGACGCCGCCCTCGCGGATTGCAACCAAGCGGCGCGGAATGCGCGGCCATGCGCCTTGCGCAACACCCGTTGTCTCCACCAACATCAGTTCACCAAAGTCAACGCGCGAAGAGTCGCCTGCGTTCCAATGCGCCCGCACTGATCGCGGGGCGAGCGTCACTGCATCAAACCCGCCTTCAACGCGGAGACCAGCGACGGCTTCACCGTTGGCTTGCTCCAACTCCACCCACGCCAATCCATCGCGAATTTCAACAACTGCTCCAGCACGCGGGGTTAACGGCGCGATCCCGAGAAACTGCGGATGCGCCACGTGTGCTTCACGCGCAGCCTGCGTTGGTGCGCTGGTTGCCAGTGTTCCCCACACGAGCCGTGAAGGCGCGGTCTTCAGTTCAAAGCGCCACCAGCGCGTTCCATCTGAACCGAGCCATGCATGTCGGTCACCGAATTTACTGATGCTTGCCGCCACACCACGACCGGCACACCAACGAATATCCGCGTCGCCCTGCTCGAAATGGCTGCCTTGTTCGTCGGTCCATCGCAATTCAGCCACACCGCGCGCGTGCAGAAATCGAAGCGCGCCAACGCGGGCTTGTTCACTGGCACTGATGGCGGCAATAGTGGGCGCCGCTGGAGCGGTCGGCGCAGAACTCGTCGTAACTGCGCCGGCAGTCGTCGCACCACCTGGCACCGTTGCATCGGGCACATCCATCGCGCGCGGCGCGCATGCTATTGGAATGACCGCCAACAATGAAGCAACGAACGCTGCCCGCAGAATCCCAGCGCGCGGTATCCAAACCACATTCACAGTTCGCTCTGCATGACCTCGCCGAGATGTTCGGAGAGCTCTTGCAGGTCCTCGTCGCGCAGCCTTGGATTGAGAACGCGAATCGGCGCAATGGTTTCGTCCATGCCCCGCTTCTGCACCAGCCACCACTCGGCGGTCTCTTGCCGATCAACGCGGACGTGGCGCAGCAATCGCTTGCGCAACAGAATGAGACACATCAACCAGCGGTAAGCGATGCGCTGCGGGCGCTCATCGCCTTCCAAGCGGTCGAAGAGTTCCAAGAGTGTGTCATCGTCCACTAGAAGGCGGCGCTTCTGATCGGGCTCCGGCGCTGTCGTTCGCCAGAAGCACACCAGGCCAGCCGGGCGCGAGCCAGCGTTCCATGCATCCACCGCAAAGTCCTGACGCACGAATTCGTGCCCACTTTGGTCGCCTTCCGGCGCGTCACAGAGGGTTGCCACAATCGGTTCACCCGGAACAAGCGCTCGCCCATCAGCGGCGCAAGCAGCGGTGAATCGACCAAGTTGAAATGAACCAGGGGCGGCTGACATCGTGGGAGCATCGTAGTGCGGAGCGGGCGGAGGAGCGTCGACCTATACTCGCCTCACGATGCTCGAACGGATAGCACAGTTCTTCCGCGGCGACGAGCGCCTGTCAATAGCGATCGAGTTGGTGGTCATTTGGGCCGTCCTGTTCGTGGTGCTCCGTTTCCTTCGTGGAACCCGGGGCGCAGGGGTACTCAAGGGCGTGATTGCCATCCTGGCAGCCATCATTTTAAGCCTGCGATTTGCGGGAAGTGGCAGCGAATCCTTTGCGCGGCTCCGCTTCATGGCGGAGGCGCTCGCGGGCACCCTCGCCCTCGCCCTCGTCGTGATCTTTCAGCCGGAATTGCGCCAGGCACTCATCCGGATCGGCCAGTCACGCTGGCTCGCGGGAGGAAGCCGGCGCTTTACGGAAATGGTGCCCGCAGTCGACGAAGCGGTGGAATTCCTGAGCCGAAACCAGTTTGGCGCGCTCATCGTCATTGAACGAGGCGTTCCTCTTGGGGAAATGACCCGTACTGGCGTCCCGATCGACTCCATTATCTCCGCCCGCCTGCTCGAATCTATCTTCTGGCCGAACAGCCCGCTCCATGACTTGGCGGTGGTGGTGAGCGGCAACCGCATCGTGGCGGCCAACGTTCAACTTCCGATTGCGGACGCATCCATGGTTCCCGCGCGCCTCGGCTCTCGACATCAGGCCGCCGTGGGAGCCACCGTAGAAACCGATGCGATTGTGGTTGTGGTCAGCGAGCAGACCGGGGCGATCCGAATCGCGCGCCACGGCGGCCTTTCTGAGCCCATCGCCTACGACGAGTTTGCGCGCGCCCTGCGAGCGGCGCTGACCGCCGCGGAAGACACGGCACCTGAGCCAGAGAATCAGGAGGCCACATCATGAAGCCTGCCGCCAAGTGGCGCTCCGAAGTGATGAACGCAATCGCAGCTGCGATCATCGCGCTCCTCATCTGGGCGTATGCCAACGACCGCACCCGTGAGACCGCATCGGTCGCCGGCACCGTCCGCCTTGCACCCGCCGATCCACGCGTGCAATTTGTGGAGCCATCCACAGCGGTGTCGCTGGCCGTTGAAGTGCGCGGCTCGCGGCGCGCCATTGAAGCGTTCGAGGATCTGCTACGCACCGGTCTTCCACTTGCGACCGGTGGCGATGGCCTATCCGCAGAGCCCGGCACACATGCAGCATCGTTGCGCGAAGTGCTCGCAGTGAATCCAACGGTCGTCGCCACGGGCGCTGAAGTAATGCGCGTGCGCCCGGAATCGCTGCGCTTTGAAGTCGGGTCACTCGTCACCGAACAGGTGCCAATTGCGGTTGTTCTTCCAAATTCTGCAGTGCGCGGCGAGATCTTCGCCGATCCGCAGGTGGTAACCGTCACCCTGCCCGAAGCCGCACGCAAGTCAATCGGCGCCCTCAGCGTTGATGCGTCCATTGACACCAAGAATCTTGAAGCTGGCAAGCCGCAACAGATTGATGTGGAGCTCCGCTTGCCGAACGCGCTTGATCGATGGAAGGAACTTTGCCGAATAGTGCCGCCCCGCGCGCGCATCTCCTTCGAGCTACTTGCTTCGAGCAGCGAATACACCGCACCAAGCATCGCCGTCCGGATCACGCTTTCGCCGCAGACCGCCAATCGGTGGGATGTCGCGCTCGCGCCTGGTTCAGAATCAATGAACGACGTGCTACTCACCGGGTCACGCTCGGCGATTGAGTCAATCACTACTGGCGCGTTCACACCAGCAGCCGTGATCGATCTTGATGAGACGCAAATAAAGATTGGCACGGCCGATTACCCAGTCACCTTCTGGCGCCTGCCGGAAGGCGTGACCATCGTCAAAAAGTCAGGTAGTGCAGCGCCAGCGGTTGCAACCCTTCGGATCATGCCGCGCGATCCAGCAACGCCAACCGCTCCGAAATAGCGTCAGGCCCCCGCGCGAATTGCGTGCCAGTTCTTCTTGCCGCGGCGCAACAACGCAACATGTCCGTGCAACATGTCGCGCGCTGTGAGCCGCGCATCGGCGGCCGCCTTCGTGCCGTTCACGAGCACTGCGCCGGCCTGCAAGAAATCGCGTGCCTCGCGCTTACTTGCAGCGAGCGTGGTGCGGGCAAGCAAGTCTGCGAGCAAGATGCCTTCCCCGCCGAGTTCGCCTGGCTCCAAGACGGTGCATGGCAGGTCTTCTGCGATCTCGCCGATGGTGCGCGCATCAAGCGCCGCCAATTCACCGGAGTACAGCGCACGACCAGCAGCTTCTGCATTGCTGCATTCCGTGACACCGTGGAAGATCCCCGTCATCTCGTTTGCAAGAACACGCTGCGCCTCACGCTCTTGCGGCCGTTCCGCTGCCGCGCGTTCGAGTTCGGCAATGCGATCCTGCGGAAGGAACGTAAACCATTTCAAAAATCGGACGACGTCTGCATCCGCAGTATTCAGCCAATACTGATGGAATCGGAACGGGCTCGTGCGATCCGCCGTCAGCCACACGGAACCCTTCTCGCTCTTGCCGAATTTACCGCCGTCAGCTTTCGTCACCAACGGGTTGGTTATTCCGTACGCCTCACCCTGCTCAATGCGGCGAATGAGATCGATACCACTCACAATGTTGCCCCACTGATCAGCACCACCAAGCTGAACCGTGCATCCCATAGTTCGGAACAGGTGCAGGAAGTCATAGGCCTGCAAAATCATGTAACTGAATTCGGTGTAACTGATGCCCTGCTCGCGCTCTTCGAGGCGACTCTTTACCGAGTCCCGCATGATCATTTGATTCACACTGAAATGCTTGCCGACATCGCGCAATACATCGAGGTAACCAAGCGTGCGCAACCACTCGCCATTGTCGACGACTTTGGCGGCGCGTTCGCTCTGCTGTGAAAAATCAATCACTCGCTCGAAGATCGCGCGCTGGCGTGAAACATTGTGCGCCACCAAGTCCGGCGTCATCAGTTGCCGCTCGGCACTCTTGCCGCTCGGATCGCCGATCAAACCGGTGCCTCCGCCCATCAACACCACCGGGCAATGTCCAGCGCGCTGCCAATGCGCAAGGAGTTTCATAGGTACATAATTGCCAACCGTCAGGCTGTCGGCGGTCGGGTCGAAGCCTGCATAGGCAATCCGACCTGGCGTCGCAAGGTAAGCCGGAAGAGTTTCAGCGGTGGTCTGGTGCAGCAAGCCGCGCCAAGCGAGTTCATCAAGGAATCCGAGCATTGGATCAAGCGTACCCCGAAAATTATGTATGCATTCGGTAAGATTCTTTCGTCCGGGCTCAGACGGTTGCTTGAACACCATTACTTCCCTGAAAAGGACGCACCCATGAAGACGACGCAACTACGCTGGACTGCAACGACGGGTTGGGTCGGGGATGACGGCCTCAAGGACGCACACCTTGTCTTGGTGTTTGGAGATTGCGATTACTTTCAGTCCGCGCCCTGCTATCAAAGCCTCGCGAAGCGCTTCCCAAACGCCTGCATCGCCGGATGCTCATCGTCGGGCACGATCCTCGGTAGTTCCATCACTGATGACGACGTTGTCGCAACGGCAGTGCAGTTTGATAACGGCCATGCCCGCCTTGCGGTCGCCGATGTCACCAAGGACACCGATATCCGTGCCACCGCCGCCTCGCTGATGGAGCAACTCAAAGCAGACGACCTCCGGCATGTATTCGTGTTCTCTGATGGACTGATCGTGAACGGCAGCAAACTAGCCGCGGGCCTCAATGGATACGGCGTCTCGGTGACCGGCGGTCTTGCGGGTGACGGACCGCGCTTTGGAACAACTTGGGTGATTGGCAATGCGCCAGCCTGTTCCGGACGCGTGGTCACCGTCGGTTTGTACGGCGATGTCGCGGCAAAGAGCGGCAGTGCGGCTGGCTGGCAAGAGTTCGGCGCAGAGCGCATCGTCACCAAGTCCGACGGGAATGTCGTCACTGAAATTGACAATCAACCCGCCCTTGAGTTGTACAAGCGATACCTCGGAGACCTCGCCAAGGACCTTCCGGGCAGCGGACTGCGATTCCCCCTGAGCATCCGAACCAACAAGCACGAACCATCGATCATTCGCACATTGCTTGCGGTCGATGAAGGAGCACAGAGCCTGACCTTTGCTGGTGATGTTCCGCAAGGAAGTCTGTGCAAACTCATGCGCACCGAGATTCCAAGCCTGATTGATAACGCAGGGGCGGCGGCCGAGCAAGCGAAGTGGGAATCGAAGGTCGCCACTCTTTGCCTCGTAGTCACTTGCGTCGGAAGGCGCCTCGTGCTCGGCCAGCTTACTGAAGACGAACTCGAAATCGTGCAGAGCACCCTTGGCCCTCGCACCACGCTCGCGGGCTTCTATTCATACGGAGAGTTGGCACCCTTCAGCGATGTGCTGCATTGTCGGCTTCACAACCAGACAATGACTCTGACGACGATCCAAGACAAGGCCCCCTGCTGACAATGCATCGGCTGCTCTTACGCCAACTTCAACGCCATCTCGGCAAGGACTACATACCAGAGGGTAGCTGGTTGCAGTTCTTGGATGCTGTCAGCAATCACTACGCGGTCTCCGATCAGGAACGAACGCTGCTCGGGAATGCCCTCGCAGTCAATTCTGAGGAACTGACTGCCGCAAATCAGCGCCTACGCAGGCAATCAGAGGAAGAACACGCCCAGTTGCGCGGCGTGATTGACTCGATTCCCGACCTCATCTACTTCAAGACACCAGACGGCATCTATCTCGGGTGCAATCAGGCATTCGAGCGATACAGCGGACTCCCCGAACGCTCCATCGTCGGAAAATCTGTCACGTTCATCTTTGACTCCAACACGGCGCTGACCGTGCACGCGCTCGACCAAGAAATGCTGGCTGAGGGTAGGGCCAAGGTCAGCGAGGAATGGGTCAACTATCCCGACGGCAGGCGCATCTGCTTGGAAATGCTGCGCACGCCGTACTTCAATAGTGAAGGGCGTGTGATCGGCCTCATTGGTATCGGTCGCGATATCACTGAACGCAAGCGGTTGGAAGAAGAGCGACGCCTTGCTTCGCTCGTCTATCAACACACTGCCGAAGGCATGTTGGTGACTGATGCGGATTACCACATCATCGCCATGAATCCTGCGTGTGCGCGTATCACTGGATACGAACTTGAGGAAGTGTTTGGCAGGAGCCCGAGCATCTTCAATTCCGGACGCCAAGACCGAACCTTCTACGAAACCATGTGGGCGGCGATCAACAAAGCCGGATACTGGAGCGGCGAGATGTGGGACCGCCGCAAGAATGGCGAAATCTACGCAAAGTCGATCACCATCAACCGGCTTCTCGGCGATGACGGATCGCTGCACAATTATGTAGTGCTGTTCTCCGACATCACTGAGAAGAAGCAATCGGAAGAACTGATCTGGAGGCAGGCCAACTTTGACATGCTCACCGGATTGCCTAACCGGCGCATGTTCCGCGATCGCCTTGAGCAGGAAATCAAGAAAGAGCGACGCGCCGGACTTTCACTCGCCCTGCTCTTCATTGACTTGGATCATTTCAAAGAAATCAACGACACGCTCGGCCATCTGCTCGGCGATGAACTACTGATCGAAGTGGGGCGACGCATCGGTGAGTGCACGCGTGATTCCGATACCGTCGCGCGCCTTGGCGGTGACGAGTTCACCGTCATTCTGACGCAGCTCATCGACAGCAAGCACGTTGAAGGTATCGCTCAAGAGATCATCAACAGAATGGCTGAGCCATTCGTACTTGGCGAAGATGTGGTCTACGTTTCCGCCAGCATCGGCATCACTCTGTATCCAGCGGACGCTACTGAAGTGGAGCAACTGCTGCAGAATGCAGACCAAGCGATGTACGCCGCCAAGAACATGGGGCGCAATCGATATAGTTACTTCACATACACCCTGCAAATTGCTGCGCAGGGCCGAGTCCGGCTCATCCATGACCTCCGTGGGGCACTCGCCGCAGGCCAATTCCGCGTGTACTTCCAGCCGATCGTAGAACTCTCTACCGGCTGCATTCACAAGGCCGAAGCACTCATCCGCTGGGAGCACCCCGAGCGTGGCATGATCGGTCCCTCCGAGTTCATCCCACTTGCTGAGGAAACCGGACTCATCATTGAGATTGGCGACTGGGTATTCCGCGAGGCAACGCGGTGGCTCATGCGCTGGAATGACCTCATTACCGATGAATTCCAGATCAGCGTGAATGCATCGCCGGTGCAGTTTCGCGCCGACGGAAACATCCCGCAGGACACGTGGAGCGATCACCTCACTCGACTTGGAATTCCCGGCAACCGCGTCGTCATTGAGATCACTGAAGGCCTACTACTTGATGCGGACCCCGATGTTGTCAATCGACTGCTTCGATTCCGTGATTCCGGTATTCAGGTTGCGATCGACGACTTCGGCACTGGCTACTCCTCGCTTGCCTACCTGAAGAAGTTCGATATCGACTACCTCAAGATTGACCAGTCGTTCGTGCGCATGCTCGGCACTGAAAACAATGATCGCGCGCTCTGCGAAGCAATCATTGTGATGGCACACAAACTTGGCCTGAGGGTGATTGCCGAAGGCGTTGAAACTGAACAGGAGCGAGACTGGCTCATCGCGGCTGGATGCGATTCGATGCAGGGATTCCTGATTTCCAAGCCTGTTCCGCCGGAACAGTTTGAACTACTGCTCCAGAAGTCGCAATCAGCGCCCCGCTAGCACTCCGCTCTTTGCGGCGATGTCTTTCAGCAGGTCGTTCCAACTCTGCTCAAATGACTTGGCTCCCTGCTCTTGCAGTTGCGCGGCCGCGGCATCAAGATCAATTCCAGCCGCACGCGCCTCAGCCAACGCAGCACGCAGTGGCCCGCCGTCGAGCGGAAGGACCGCAGTGACTGGCGGCCCAGCGTGAATGGCCTTGAGTGTTGCCTCCGGCATGGTGTCGACCGTGCGCGGCGCGGCCAGCCCTGCGGCGTACAACGTGGCAGGCAGAGCCGGATCTTTAGTGCTGGTACTTGCAAAGAGCAATCGCTGCGGTCGCGCGCCCTTGCCTTCGAGTGCAAGCCAACGATCCGTAGCGTGCAGCGCCACATATTCCGCGTAGCAATCGGCGCCGATTGCCAATCCGATTCGATTCTTCAACGACGCTGGCAACTTTGACTCCAGCAAGCTGTCCCAGCGGGAAATGAACAGGCTGCCAACACTGGCTACATCAAGCGACAATCCGGCCGCGGCACGACGTTCAAGCCCACGCAAGTATGCCTCCGCCGATGCGCGCCAATGCTCCGTTGAAAATAGCAGCGTGACATTGATCGGAACTCCACGGAAGGTCAATTCCTCAACAGCAGGAACTCCAGCCGCGGTACCCGGCACCTTGATAAAGAGATTGGGACGATTGGCGCGCGCATGCAATGCCACGGCCTGCTCCACGGTGCTCTTTGCGTCGTACGCCAGCAGCGGGCTCACTTCAAGCGAGCACCAGCCATCCACCCCGCCAGTGCGCTTGTGAACACCCGCAAAGAGTTCGCAGGCGTGCAACAAGTCAGCAAGTGCCAGCTCAAAGAAGGTCGCTTCCGCGCTCATGCCGCGCGCAGCCAGTTCGGCCACCTGCGCGTCGTAATCCTTGCTACCCATGATCGCTTTCGCAAAGATGGTTGGGTTTGATGTCAGACCCACCACCGACCACTTGGCGATGTACTCCTGCAACTGACCACCAAGCATGGCTCGAGTGATGTTGTCGACCCAAATGGATTGCCCGGTCATCGCGAGCACGGCGGTAGGAACTGCGGCGGTGGTCATTTCTATATCCTACGCATCCCATGGCCGCATCCACACCGCTCGACCGCCTTCCCGCCTTCGCTTCACTCCAGGCTCATGCCCAGCGCATCAAAGCCACGCACTTGCGCGATCTCTTTGCAGCGGACCCCGGTCGAACGCCCGCCCTCACCGTGGAAGCGCAAGAAATCCACGCCGATTTCAGCAAGCAGCGGATTGACCGAGCAGTACTCGCCGACCTGATTGCACTCTTGGGCCAAACGCCATTCGCAGCCCGGCGCGCGGCGATGTTTGCCGGCGAGCACATCAATACCACCGAGGACCGCGCTGTTCTCCACGTCGCCCTGCGCGCCCCGCGCCATGAAGTGATGCGCACGGACGGTATCGACGTCGTCCCGCAAGTGCACGCCGTACTCGACCGCATGGGCGCGTTCGCGGAACGCATTCGTAACGGCGAATGGAAAGGCTTTACTGGCAAGCGAATTCGCAACATTGTGAACATCGGTATCGGTGGCAGCGATCTCGGTCCTGCCATGGCCAACGATGCGCTCCGCGACTTTGCGCAGCAGGACCTTCAGTTCCGCTTTGTCTCCAACGTGGACCCCGGTGATTTCGCATGGAAGACCGCCGGCCTTGATCCCGCTGAGACGCTCTTTATTGTTGCCAGT
>Ga0114971_10002397_pt1 | contig 12877 bp, 12 predicted proteins | sample M_140625_MF_Meta_FD_87320 | JGI IMG/M metagenome (GOLD analysis project Ga0114971, IMG submission 87320) | Freshwater microbial communities from Lake Montjoie, Canada to study carbon cycling - M_140625_MF_MetaG | ecosystem: Environmental > Aquatic > Freshwater > Lake | place: Lake Montjoie... | reverse complement strand
GATGCCGATGTAATCGAGACCGAGTTCCTTTGCGGCTTTGATCATGTCCTCCAGCGAGGCTCTGCCGTCACTCGCGGTTGTGTGGTTATGGAAGGTGCCGCGCAAGTTAGTCCACTCGATCAGCCGCGGAAGCTTGTGGTTTTCCGCCGCCTCGATTTCGCCCATGTTTTCACGAAGCTCGGGTTCCACAGGATCAAGGCCGAGGGCTCGGTAGATGTCGTTTTCCTCGTGGATTTCAGGTAAAGGCTCGAGAAGTTCTTTTCCCTCCGCCTGGCTGAAGCGGTATTCATTCAGCGACCATCCGCGGGCGAGAGCCCGTGAGCGCATGCGAACATTGTGTTCTTTGCTGCCAGTGAAGTAATTCAAGGCAAAGGGGAATTCCTCGCCCCGCACAACGCGAAGATCGCACTGGATGCCGCTTTTCAGAACCACGCTCGATTTGGTCGCTCCGTGAGCGAGGATCGACTCGACCAGAGGATGCGTGGTGAAGAAGGTCATCACGCCTTCCGCGTTGCGGGAGGAAACAATGAAATCCAAATCCCGGACGATTTCCTTTTTGCGTCTAAAACTTCCCGCGATTTGCGCGAGATTGACGTCGGGGTGGGTCCGCAAGTCTTCGAGAAGTCCCGCAGCCAACGCAGCAATATCTCCAAAGCGGAATGCGCCTGCAAACTTACGAATGTGTTCGATGGCTTTGAGAATGTTGGTCGCCGTTTTTTCGCCAAAGCCGGGGAGTTCAGCCACAGTGCCGCTCTTGCAGGCCCGTTCGAGCTTGGTGATCGAGTCGATTCGCAGGGAGTCCCAGAGGACTTTGATTTTTTTTGCACCCAGTCCCTGAAGATCGAAAAGCGTGAGGATATCGGGAGGGAATTCGTCGCGGAGATTGTCGTAGTAGGCGAGGCGTCCGGCAGTCGCGAGTTCCGTCATTTTTTCTCCGGTGGCCTTGCCAATCCCATCCACGGCGGTGAGACGATCTTCAGCGATGAGAGTTTCTAGCGGCTCGGATAGGGTCTCCAGCGCGCGCGCAGCATGGGTGTAAGCGCGGATTTTAAAGGGGTTCTCGCCTTTGAGTTCCAGCAGACGGGCGATATTTTCAAAGATGACAGCGATTTCGTCCTTGTTCATTTGAGATAGGTTTTGAGTCGGTTGCGCCAGCCTGGGAGCCACTGGGCTTCATTGCGGGCGGGGGGAGAGTTTTTCACGCGGCGTGTGAGAACCGCATCGGCCGCGTGCGCGAACGCGGGCAACGCTGGCTCAGAGGGATTCATATTTTCGAGGACTTGTAAAAGCCCCCAGCCAGCGCCGTTGTAGCGTTCGGAGGAATTGACTCCCTCGCCTTTGAAGTTCACGTAATCCATCAGCGCGTAATAACCGAGCGGCTCGGCGGCGACACGCTCGAAGTTGGATCTTACCAATGAGGATTTGCCGGACCCAGCCGCCTGAAGCATTTTCGGGAGGGCCGATTCCATTCGGATCGCGGCGAAGCGGGCCTGAAGGGCGATGGTTTTCGAGAGCAAGCTTCGCAATTGGGTGAGCCGAGGGCCTTGTAGGTCGGCCACAAAGCTCGCTCTCGTTCCCCACGGGCAGACACCGAGCATCCAGGCGTCCACGGTTGCTCCATTGGCCGCTAGATATTTGGCCAATCCGGGCCAACTCTCTTCAAATGGCCCCCGCTTTCCATCTGGATACCATATAAAGTGGGCGATTCCGAGTGAGGGAAATGCCTCGCTTTTGTTCCATGAAGTCAGGCCCGATATGGTGCCTGCGCATTCATTGGTCCAAATGCGTTTGCCGATCTCCATCGCTTGCTTGTCCGAAAGCTTCACGTCTGCAGCCTGGCTGGGAAAAAGGGGCAACAGGGCGGTTGCTAAAAAAAGAATCCATTTCATAGAAAAGAAGGAGGTATCATGACGCAAAAAAAGGCGGGGCGAATTTAATCCTCCGATGTCGGTGGAAGCGATGATTGGCGTCTTGCTCGGAAAAATTCCCGTAGCAGATGGAGGCATTCCTCGGCCATGACGCCGGGGGTGATCTCGCTCCGGTGGTTGAGTTGCGGCATTTGAAGAATATTTAAGAGGCCACCGGCTCCGCCGCCCTTGGCATCGGGGCAACCAAAAATCACTCTTCGCAGTCGCGCATGAACGATCGCGCCCGCGCACATCGGACAGGGTTCTTTCGTTACGTAGAGGTCGCAGTCCGTGAGGCGCCAATCTTCTACGGCGGCCTCGGCTTGCGTGATGGCCAGCATTTCTGCGTGCGCGGTGGCGTCCTTGAGCATTTCCACTTGGTTCCAAGCGCGAGCAATGATCTGACCTTCTCGGACGATCACGGCTCCCACAGGCACCTCGTCAGCGGCAAAAGCCCTGCGTGCCTGCCGCAAGGCTTCCTTCATGTAATATTCATCATTGGCAATTTCCACGTTCATAAGGTATGCCACACATATGCTTTCGCGTAAAATCATCGTTGCACCCTCGATTCTTGCCAGCGACTTCAGCCGGTTGGGCGACGAGGTGGAGCGTGTGACATCCGCTGGCGCGGATTGGATTCATTGCGATGTGATGGATGGGCACTTTGTGGACAACATCTCATTTGGTCCCGCCATTGTCGAAGCGGCCTCCCGTTACACTTCACTGCCGTTGGATGTTCATCTCATGATCGACCATCCCGATCGTTATTTGGAGCGCTTCATGTCTTTCGCCTCCTCGATTTCTGTTCATTTGGAAGCCCCCCACGATGTCTCTAAAACTCTGGCAACCGTTCGCGAGGCCGGCCTCCTTGCCGGACTTGCGATCAGTCCTCAAACGCCCATAGAAAAAATCGAACCCTACCTCGGGGCCTTTGATATTTTGCTTATTATGACCGTGAATCCCGGACGGGGCGGTCAGGCATTTCTGCCAGACATGCTGCCGAAAATCGCGCAAGCCGCAATTTGGCGATCCCAAGGCGGACACGAGTTCCACATCGAGGTGGATGGCGGTATCAATGCCCGCACCGCATTGGATTCCGTCCAAGCGGGTGCCAACATTCTTGTCGCGGGCACGTCCGTATTCCGGGCCCCTGATGCCGCCGTTGAAATCAAGCAACTTCGTGAAGTTTGATTTTCCGCCGATACGTTCATGAGTAAGCCAGCGTCCCGTTTTTCTGCTCTCTTCAAAGCGCTGGCACTCGTGGTCATCATTGGCGCTACAATAGTTTACATTGCGAATTTTCGACCGGCGGATTCTGGTGTTTGGTTTGGTAGTCATATCGCTCCCGCGCGCGCGGCGTATCCCTTTGAACTCACTGATCAGGATGGGAATCGCTTTCGCTTGGCCGACCAGCGGGGCAATGTGATTTTGCTGAATTTTGGATTCACAAACTGCCCGAATATTTGCCCGACATCGCTAGCGCACTTGGCGGCCACCTGTCGGCAGCTCCCGGATTCCATTCGCCAGCGGGTGAGAGTCGTTTTCGTGAGTGTTGATGAGAGGGACGACATTGCGGTTCTCAAAAAATACATCCCCCTTTTCGATGAGAAATTCACTGGATTGACTGGGGACAAGGAAACCATTGGAAACGTCGCGCGTGCCTATGGTGCTTTTTATCGGAAGGCGGAATCCGCCACGAAGGACGATGCGGATTATCTCATCGACCACTCGACGAATACCACGCTCATCGATGCGGATGGGAATCTCCGGCTGGTTTATAGTATCGATCAACTTTCCAAAGGGGCGGAAATGGCTGGTGACATCCTGCAGGTTTTTGGTCTTCCGAGGCCCGCTTCAAGCCCAAGCGGAACCCGGCCATGAGATTTCCAGTCGGGATTTTGCCTTTATCGGCATTTTTGCTAGCCGCCTGTGGGCCGTCGCCTCAAGCGGAGGTTGATACCACCCCTCTCAACGGGCGGGAGATTTATGCCACTCGATGCGTGTCCTGCCATCAGGCCGATGGAGGTGGCATTCCAGGGCATTGTCCCCCGATGGTGGGTTCGCCGATTCTTGCGGGTTCTTCGGATGATTTGATTCAACTCATCCTGCTTGGGAAAAAAGGTCCGATCGCACGCAATGGGGTCACCTACAATGGGGTCATGCCGGCTTGGCGATATGATCTCAATGATTCTCAAATCGCTGATGTTGTGAATGAGCTCTATGCTCGTTGGCAACCTCACAGGGCGGCGATATCGCCCGAGGCTGTCCAAAACATCCGCCAATCGCTGGTCGGGAGACAACCCTTCTCTGATTCTTTGCCTAAGTGAGCGGTTGCAATCGTTATTATGAAACAAAAAAAGAAGCCGACCCTTTCGGATCGGCTTCTTGTTAAGTTTGTTTCTCTAATTCAAATTAGAAAGCGAAGCGAAGACCAGCGCGAACGGCAACTGCGTTCTGTGGATCAACGGAAGAATAAACGTAGCGAGCATCGGAGAAGAGACCGATGTTGTTCGTTACACGATATTCCAAACCACCGCCAACGTGACCGAAGCCGTGACCGGGGCGATTGCCACCGTAGGCTGCACCACCGCCAACAAGGGCGTAAGGAGCGAGGTTGAGCGAGCAGATTGGGAGACGGAGGAAAATGTTACCTGCGGTAGCCCACTCAGCCGTGTTCTTATCGCGACCGAAGAGGTCTTGCTCGATGCCCACACCGATGAACTTTGTGAAGAAATAGTTAACACCAAGTCCACCACCCCAACCTGGTTGACCTTCATCGAAGAAGGTTCCAAGACCGAAGGCGTCAACCTGAAGCTCCTGATCCCGGAATTTGCATTCGGAGACGGGGGCAACTGTTTCTTTGAACGTTTTGGCTGAAGTGCCAGCGAAGGCACCTGTCACCGTTACGGCGACTGCGAGTAATGCTACTGTTAGTTTTTTCATAGTATGTGTAGTTTAGACGATCCGGGTAAGAGAACCGTCGAGCTGCAATCTTTATAGTTTGGCAGCTAAGGTCAAACAAATATTTTCATTTGTAGGCTAGGGCATTCGCCCCACTATACGCATTTAAACTTTCGGTTTTTCGGATCGGATTTTTTCTTTTTCCAATTCCCGTTTCTCTTCGAGGCGGGCGATTTCCGAAACGAGTTGGCGCCGGATCTCTTGCTGTTCGTGCGCGGCAGCTTTGAAAATCTGCTCCTCAAGAAAGATCTTTTTCTCCGCGATCGAGGCAACGATCCGAATATCGACTTCGGCGATGCGTTGCTTTTGCTCATCGGTGAGCGCGCTGGCAGGTGACTGTTTTTCCAAGCGACCCATGGCGAGTTCGTATGCGGATTCCATGTTTGAAGTTTAACAAACTAACGGAATCTGCCACAGAAAAATTGCGGAAGTCGTGGAGGGAATGTTTAGTGTTTCATTTGAATGTCCCACCTAAGGTTATTAAGCACAGATTTTGACGGCACCCTGATCGAGCACTTTTCCGATGGTCGCTGCACGGCGGACTTCGCCGAGGTACTCCGGCAGCACAAAAAACACGGAGGCGTCTGGGCGGTGAATACCGGTCGGGGGTTGGTCCATGCGATCGAGGGTGTGGAAAAATTTCAAGCCCCTGTGCAACCGGATTTCCTTCTGACCAATGAGCGTGAGATATTCCACCGAAGCTCCGATGGTCGGTGGGTGCCGGAGACGGGTTGGAACCAGACTTGCTATCAGAGACACGACGAGTTGTTTGAAAATTCCAAAGCAATTTTCGATTGGCTTCGCTCCCATGTCGATTTGAGACCCGGCATCAGTCTCGCTGAGGAAAATGGCCAGATCTGCGGAGTCATCACTTCCACCGAGGCGGAAATGACGGAATTTGTCGATTCATTGGAGAAAGAAAGCGCGATGGCGCCAGACTTTTCCTATCAGCGCAACACGATCTACCTTCGGTTTGCGCATCGCGATTACCACAAAGGTTCTGCTCTTGGGGAGCTTTGTCGAGTGCTGGGAATTCGACATGACGAAGTGCTTGCTGCCGGCGACCATTTCAACGATCTCCCGATGCTGGACGGTCGCTTTGCGGCTTATCCATGTTGTCCCTCCAACGCGATTCCCGAGGTGCGCGAGACGGTGCTCGCTGCTGGTGGGCATGTCGCCTCGAAGCCTGCGGCGAATGGAGTCGCGGAATCCTGGCATTTTTTCCACACGGACCACGTCTCATGAGTCTGAAAACCATAAAAAAAATCCGAGCCAAACTGGGGCCATCGGCTGTCATGACTGATCCAGGGCCGGAATACGGATCCGACAAGTGGTTTGCGAGGGGAGTTCCTGATGCGGTTGTTTTTCCATCCAGCACGGAGGAAACGGCCTTTGTGATGCGGGAGGCGGCAAGCGCGGGGATTTCCGTGACACCCCGTGGCGCGGGCTACGGATATGTCGGTGGCTGCACGCCGTTGGAAGGCGGGATTGTGATTTGCATGGATCGCATGAACCGGATTCTCGAGATCAATGGCCGCGACTTTGTTGCCGTCGTTCAGCCGGGCGTCATCACCGGTCAACTGCAAGAGGCCGTTCGTGCCCAAAATCTTTTTTATCCCCCGGACCCTGCGAGCCTGAAGGATTGCAGCATTGGCGGGAATATCGCAACCAATGCGGGCGGTCCGCGCTGCTTAAAGTATGGCGTGACCCGCCACTACATTCTTGGGCTCACGGTTGTTCTTCCTGATGGCAGCATTGTGCCCTGCGGGGGACGGACTCATAAAAATAAAACGGGTTTTGATCTGGTTGGGCTGTTCACCGGATCCGAGGGACTGCTGGGCATTGTGACGGAGGCCAACTTGCGATTGCTACCGCTTCCTCCGGCAAGGGCATCGCTATCGGCTGGATTTTCTTCGATCGAAGTCGCTGCCGAAGCGATTCAAGCGGTGTTTGCCGCGGGTTTTCTTCCCGCCGCCTTGGAGATTGCGGATGCTTTCACCCTCAACGCAGCGCGGGCCTACAACCCCAAGGCCAAATTTCCGCCTGGTGATGCCCAGATCATCATGGAGGTCGATGGACAGAAGGCGAGTGTTCGCAGTGAGGCCTCCGCATTGGAAAAAATTCTCCAGAAGGCTGGCGCTCTCGGGGTACAAAAAGCGACCACAGAGAAGACCTGCGAGGCGATATGGGGCCTCCGCCGCGTGTATTCGCAGTCATTAAAAGCGACCGGACTTAAAAAGCTCAACGAAGACATCGTGGTCCCGCGAGGTCGTTTGGTGGATCTGATGAAATTTGCCGCTCGGCTCCAAAAGAAATCCGGTTTCCCGATCGCCTGCTTTGGTCATGCTGGCGATGGAAATATCCATGTCAACATCATGGTCGGTGACGCCGAGAACTTGGCAGTTCAAAAAAAATCCCGAGCCACATTGGATGCGCTTTTTTCGCAGGTGCTCGAGTGGAATGGAGCCATTACCGGTGAGCATGGTATTGGGATCGCTAAGAAACCATGGTGGAACCAAGCCGTTCCGGCGAACACTCGCGAACTTCACCGAGTTTTAAAGGAAGCCATCGATCCGCGCCGACTGTTGAATCCAGGAAAGTTTGTTTAGCCCGAATTCTGTAGAATTGATCACAGGGTGCACAATGATTTTTGCGATCTCCAGCACCAAGGGATTCCTGTAAATCCTGTCTAAAAACCATTTCCCGCAGAATGCGCGAGTTGGCGCTGTGCTTTAGGAAAGAATTTTGATGTACGCTTTTTGGCGTAACCCATCGATCCAGCGTTGCTGGGATTTCATGCGTTCCTTTTGCATGAGGGTCTTTTCGATTTCCTCGCGGACCTCGCCCATGGGTTTAACCGAAGCGTTTTTTCGAGCTTCGACTGTGAGGATATATAGAGAGCCCTGAATCTTGATGATCGGGCTGATCTCTCCGGCTTTGAGCGCGAAAGCGGCCTTGGTCAGTTGCTCGTTGAGGGTGTTGCGCTCGATCCATCCCCAATCTCCACCCGCATCTCGCGTGGCTTCATCTTCGGAATACATCTGAGCCATGCGGTCAAAATCAGCGCCGGTTGTGAGTTTTTGGCGGATTTCTTCGGCGACTTGATCCTTGTTGGCACCCGAGATGATGTCGCTCGAGCTTCCCTCGCGAAGAACGATCATCCGCAACTTCACCTGCTCCGGCAAGGAATAGGCGGGGCGGTTTTTGTCATAGAAGGATTGAATCTGAATGGGCGAAATCACGTAGCTATCCGTGAGCTTGGCCTGTCGCAGAGCTTGGACGATGATCTTTTCCTTTTCGATCTCTTTGAAGCGGGTGAGCGTGTAGCCTTGGGCTTGAAGTGTGCGAACGAAAGCGGCTCGGTCCCCGCCGAATTCTTCGCGAATGATACTCTGGACGCGATCATCCACAACGTAGTCGGGAATATTCGCCCCTTTTTCCTGCATTTTACGGAACTCCTGAATGATCAACTGGCGGTCGATGAGATCTTTGAGTGCGGCGAGGCGCATCTCTTTGATTTTATCGGCCATGTCGGGTCCGTTGTAGGCCTCACGCATGGCGCGCTCACGGGCGCCGATCAATTCCCGAACCTGCGAAATCGTGATCACGTCGTTGTTCACGATCGCAGCAACGCCGTCGATGACCTCCGCGCGTTGTTCCTTGGCAGCGTAGGCACCAAGGGTGGTGGCGAGAATCGCGAGTGAGGCCAGAGCAAAACGTCTCATCGGTTGGGCAGGTTTTCCAAGAAAGTTAACACTTCGCGGAGCCTAGAATCGGTGTCGGGAAGCGTCAAGCGGGGAAAGCGACTGCCGATCATGATAAAATGGTCGCCCTTTGTGATCATCAGCTTGTTGTCGCGAACTTCGACCATGGGGATTTTTCGTAGAGAGGCTTCGATGCGAATCGCGGCGCAGGTGAGGGCATTTTCCGCTGCAGGTGGAACAGGACCGAACCGGTCTCGCCAAGTGGTGCGAAGTTCATCGGCCTCGGGCCTTGTGCCAACCTCGGCAACACGACGATAGGCTTCGATTCGTAATCGGGGGTCGGTGATGTAGGAGAGGGGAATAAAGGACGGACTCCGATTTTCCGAGGAAACGAAAGCGGCCTCATCCGAGATCACGAAGTCAAAGCGAAGTGTCGTATTCGCCGATGTGGTTTTTTTGCCGTGAACCGAGTCGACTGCGCGTTTCAGCATTTTACAGTACAGGTCGAAACCCACGGCGATGATGTGCCCGCTTTGTTCGGTGCCGAGGAGATTGCCCGCGCCACGAATTTCTAAATCGCGCATGGCGATTTTAAATCCAGAGCCGAGTTCCGAGTATTGCTTGATCGCGGATACACGCTTGCGGGCTGCTCCGACGGACATCAATTCTCTGGGTAGGAGGAGGTAGGCATAGGCCTTGTTGCCGGAGCGTCCGACACGCCCGCGAAGCTGGTAGAGGTCCGCGAGTCCGAATCGATCGGCCCGGTCGATGATAATGGTATTTGCGTTTGGAATATCCAAGCCGCTTTCGATGATCGTCGTGGATACAAGGACGTCGGCATTGCCTGCGGTGAAGCTTTGCATGACAGCTTCGAGTTCCTTTTCTTCCATTTGTCCGTGGCCGATGGTGACGCGGGCGTCTGGGACGAGTTCGCGGATGCGGTTAGCGACGCGTTCGATGGATTGGATGCGGTTGTGGAGAAAGTAAACTTGGCCGCCGCGAGCGAGTTCGCGCTTCACCGCGTCTCGGATGACGCGCTCATCGTAGCCGCAAACGACCGTTTCCACAGGTAGGCGGTTGGGTGGTGGAGTCTCGATCACCGACATGTCGCGTGCCCCCATCAGGGAAAGATAGAGCGTTCTGGGAATCGGAGTGGCTGAAAGGGTGAGGACGTCAACGAGGCGGAATTTTTCTTTAAGCGCATCCTTGTGCTTCACTCCGAAGCGCTGCTCTTCATCAACCACGACGAGGCCGAGATTTTTAAATGTCACATCCTTGGAGATGATGCGGTGGGTTCCGATGACGATATCCACACTGCCCTCGTTGAGGGCTTTGATGACTTTCTTTTGTTCCTGCGGAGTGCGGTAGCGGCTGAGGAGCTCAATCGTCACGGGATATTCGCTCATGCGTTCCCGGAAATTCTGGAAATGCTGCTGCGCAAGGACGGTGGTCGGCGCGATGATGGCCGCTTGGCGTCCCCCCGTGACCGCTTTGAAGGCCGCGCGAATCGCAACCTCGGTTTTTCCAAATCCGACATCACCGCAGATGAGGCGATCCATCGCGCGGGAGGATTCCATATCAGCCTTCGTGTCCCTGATTGCTTTGATTTGATCGGGTGTTTCGGTGAACAGAAAGGATCGTTCGAATTCCTGCTGCCAGTGGGAGTCCGATGGAAAGGCATGACCAAGGGCCGTTTCGCGTTCGGCTTGGATTCGCAGCATTTGGGAGGCGTATTGGTAGATGCCTTTGGTTGCCTTTTCCTTGGCGCGTTGCCAGCGTCCGCCCCCCATCTCCGATAGGTCGGGATATTTTTTTCCGAGGCCGACATAGCGTGCGACCTGCCAAGCCTGATCGAGCGGAACATACAGTCGGGACTTGTTTGCAAACTCCAGCACGAGCACGTCACCGCCGCCGTCGGGAGATTTTTCGAGGCCTTCGTAGCGTCCGATTCCGTGATCCAGATGAACAACCAGATCGCCTTCCTCGAATTCCGAAAAATCCATCATCGGTCTCGCTGAGCGCATGCGGTCGCGGCGGAGTGCAGCACGATGGGCTCGCTGACTCGCGGAACGGCCAAGCACCTCCGCTTCGGCAAGCAGAGCGATTTTGGCCTTCGGACAAACAAATCCGCGCGTGGCTGTGGCGGTGAGAAAAATCAGTTTATTTGCATCGAAGTCAAAGTCCGAGGCGACTTCGCGGAAGCGTTCACCTTCCCCCTCGTTCGCGCAGGCGAAGGCGATAGTCCAGTCGTCCGCAGTCCAGCAATGGAGTTGGTTGAAAAATCGATCCCGTTTGGCTTCGTTCAAGACCAGATCCCCGGCCCCCATATCCGCGAATGGGGGCGGGTAGAAAGCGGGGAATTTTGATGTTAATTCACCGGCGCCAATGCTGATGCCGCCATCAGGAGCTTCGGAATCAATCGTGATAATGACATCTTCTTTTCGCAAATAATCACGAAGCACACCCTCGATGGCACCTGATTTTCCCGTGTAGATCTCGCAATGGGCGACAGTTCCCACGGAAGTCTGTGAATCAAGATCGAATTCGCGCAAGGACTCGACCTCGACATCATACCATTCCACCCGAACTGGCCGAGGTTGCTGCCAGGAGAATATGTCAAGAATCCCACCGCGCCTTGCAAATTGACCGCGTGCGGTGATCTGCGGAGCGGACTCATACCCGGCGGAATCGAGTCGTTCGATGACATCTTCCATCCGTATTTGCTGTCCGCCGGAAAGGGTGAATATTTCGCGAAGAACGGCATCTTTCGCCGTGGTGGGGGATTCCCATTGGGCCGTATGAATCACGATCACCTCGCCGTTGCTTTTGTCCGCAAGCGTTCGAAGGAGGTCGAGTCGCTCGGATTCGGTTTCAGCATCTGGCAAGGCCTCTGGGTTGGGCAGTTCCAAGTCCGGAAAAAGCCGCACTCTCGGACACCAAGCTGCGAGTTCCGCAGCAAACTCTTCTTGGCTCCGGACATCATTGCAGACGAGCCAGGCTCGTTGCGGGATTTTGCGTAATAGCAAAGCCGCAACGAAGGGATGCGCCGATTCCGCCACGTCGGGAAACGTACCGGCAGGTTTGAGTTTAAGAGCCCGTGAGGATTCGGATAACTTTAAAAAATCCTCAGACGTCAAAAATCTCATGTCGGTATTTTTGTTGCAGGGGAGCGACGAGGTTCTCGAGTGGGCGACCATCGAGTTCGGCGACGCTCCGAACTCCGTAGCGGCTGTTGGTCAAAAAGCAGGCCTTGGCTAGTTGGAGTTGCTCGCTTTCGATGACGGTTTCTTCTGCTCCTATGTGAGCGATCGCCCACGAACGAACGGCGCCATCGCGCGTTCCGGTCGCGAGAGTTGGGGTCAACCAATTCTCGCGGATTTGCAAAAAAACGTTCGCCATGCTCGCGCTCACAAGCATCCCTGCGGGATTGAAAAGCAAGGCTTCGTCGCAATCCGAGTGCTGGGCGGTGGCAAGCGCGTCGATGTTTTGCCAATAATTCCCTGTTTTCCACCCACCGGGGCGTGGAAGGTAAGGGGCAGCGCAAGTCATGACCCGCGCGTCAGCAAGCTTCCAGGTGACTTCGTTTGGTTCGAAGATCGCGAAGAGGTTACCGTCAAAGGGTGCGGTCGGTTTTCCCGAACCGAATGTGAGATAAAAGCGCAAAAGACCACTGCTGGTTTGAGTGAAATCAAAACTCGGCATCGCAGGGAGATGGGCCCCACAATCGGATGCGGCCCTTGCTAGCCGAGCTAGATGATCGTTCAGCAACAGCGGGCGTGAGTCAGCAACGGCCACGGTCTCAAAAACACTCATCCCATAGCGAAACCCCCGATCGGTTAAATCGATCGAGCTCGCTTCCTGCCAGATGCCATCAGCGAGCTTCCAAGATCCCATGGGTGTCTTTGCTTCTTTGTTTTTCTGCGGAGGATGGCCCTTGTGAAGTTTTCATTCCTCGTCCTCTTCGGATCCGCTGTTGCGATCCAGTCGTTTCCGAAGTGTGGCTCGGGTTATTCCTAAAAGCTTGGCCGCCCGCACCTGATTCTCACCGGTTTTTTGCATCGCACGGAGAGTGAATTCGCGTTCGATCCATGGGAGAAGCGGGAGGTCGGTATCTTGACTGGCGGCTTGGAACAGAACCTCGATGGCGCGTTCGAGGGGCATCAGGTTGATGGCACTCGATTCGCCCTTCGCGAGAATCTCCGGCTCCTCAGCTCCCAATGGGATGTCCTTTGGCAAAAGGATATCAGCGGTGGACATCACCGCCGCGCGTTGAAGTGTGTTCTCCAGTTCGCGGACATTTCCCGG
>Ga0114971_10002395_pt1 | contig 12887 bp, 9 predicted proteins | sample M_140625_MF_Meta_FD_87320 | JGI IMG/M metagenome (GOLD analysis project Ga0114971, IMG submission 87320) | Freshwater microbial communities from Lake Montjoie, Canada to study carbon cycling - M_140625_MF_MetaG | ecosystem: Environmental > Aquatic > Freshwater > Lake | place: Lake Montjoie... | reverse complement strand
TGTGATATACGGATGGGAGTTCAGGACAGAGGCTTAATATGTCCTACTGATGGATTAGACAGCATTCAAACTCCTGGATATTTTGGTCACATTGAATTGGCAAACCCCGTGTTTTATATTCAATTTTTAAACACCATTGTTAAAATCCTCCGATGTATTTGTTTTAAATGTAGTAAGTTGAAAATCAGTAAAATAAAATATAAACATTTTTTAAAATTGTCCCCCGAAAACAGATGGGCTCAGGTATTTCCTTATGCAAGTAAAATTAAAAGATGCGGTGAAGATACCGATGATGGTTGTGGCATTAAGCAACCAGTCAAAATAGGCAAGATAGGTTTTGCCACTCTAAAAGCCGAGTGGGAAAATGCACCAAATTCAAACGAGGAAATGTCTATTGTGTTAACTCCGGATATAGTATTGAAATGTTTCAAGGGAATGACGGACGATGACATATCATTTATGGGGTTTAGTCCGATATGGGCTAGACCGGAATCAATGATATGTAACGTATTAGCAATACCGCCTCCGGCAGTTCGCCCGTCAGTTAGAGTTGATTCGCATCAAAGAAGTGAAGACGACGTAACTCATAATTTATCTGATATAATAAGAGTAAATAAGCAACTCCAAGAAAAAATATTCACAAATGCTCCTCCTGCGATTATAGCCGACTTGACAAATATTTTACAATTCTACGTGGCAACTCTTATAGACAATAAAATACCAGGTGTCAGTAAAGCCACGGCGCAACGATCGAATAGGGCGTTAAGAACAATAAAAGAACGATTAAACGGAAAACATGGGCGAATTAGAGGAAATCTTATGGGAAAGAGAGTTAATTATAGCGCAAGATCTGTCATAACACCCGACCCAAATATAGGCATTGAACAACTTGGTATTCCTATGAAAATCGCTCAAAATATTACAAAACCAGTAACTGTTAATGAGCACAATAAAATGTTTCTAACTCAACTCGTTACGAATGGACCTTTTAAATATCCTGGTGCTAACATTCTTGAAAAAAAACACGGGAAAATCTCACTATCGATAAATCAAATTGATAAAAGTTCGATTAATGTAGAAATAGGAGACATTGTACATAGACATATGATGGACGGTGATGCGATATTATTCAACCGGCAACCATCATTACATCGAATGTCTATGATGTGTCATATTGTAAAAATTATGAGAGTCGGCGATACGTTTAGAATGAATGTTGCTGACACTAAACCATATAATGCCGATTTCGACGGGGATGAAATGAATTTACATATGCCTCAAGACCCAGAAAGTGAGGCCGAGTTAAGGAATTTAGCCGCAGTTACTTGGCAGCTTGTTAGTCCGGCCGATAACAAAACGATTGTGGGGATTTTTCAAGACTCGTTGCTTGGGTCATATATGATGACGCGAAAAGATATCAATTTCGATATTAGAACTGCGATGAACTTATTGATGAAATACGATAAAGTAGATTTATCTAAATTGATAAAAAATAAAACCGGCAAAATCTCAAGTTTTGAACTTCTGTCGCAGATAATCCCGCCGCTCACGATTGTTCGCAAAACATCTAGATTTGCAGAGGAAGAAACTGCGAGCAAAGAAAAAAAGAAAGAACAATACAATTCGTCGAACGATGTATTCGAAATAACTAATGGTGTGTTTCGGAGAGGCCAGATGGGCAAAGACGTATTTGGGGATGGGAGCAGCGGGTTAATACAGAGAATTTGTAACGATTATGGAAATGAACATTCTGCGAAATTTATAGACAATTTTCAGAATATTGTGACTGAATATATGAAATCCGCATCATTTAGTGTAGGTATAAGTGATCTGATTGCGAATAAAAATACTACTACCAAAATAATACAAGCAATAACTAAAAAAAAAGAGGAAGTCAAAAATTTGACAGACCAGATACATCTGGGGATTTTCGACAATAAAACCGGAAAGTCCAACGAATATGATTTTGAAACACGAGTAAATAATATTCTTAATATGTTGGCAAATGATACTGGAAAAATAGGCAAACAAAGTTTAGATCCGACGAATAGATTCGTGATTATGGTTAATGCCGGATCTAAAGGTAAGGATTTAAATATATCGCAGATGATGTCTTGCGTAGGGCAACAAAACGTAGATAATAAAAGAATCGCGTATGGGTTTGAAGATAGAACTCTTCCGCATTTCACAAAATACGACGATTCTCCTTCAGCACGCGGATTTGTCGAGAACTCGTTTATTTCTGGATTAACTCCCACCGAACTATTCTTTCATGCGATGGGCGGTAGAATGGGTATCATTGATACGGCAATTAAAACATCGCAAACAGGATACGTTCAGAGACGGCTTATTAAGGGATTAGAAGACTTAAAGGTGGAATACGATATGACAGTCAGAAATAATCAAGGGAAGATTATTCAATACGGCTACGGCGAAGACGGGTTTGACCCGGTGCGAGTTGAAAAGCAGCAGTTAAATATTGCTCTCATTTCAATCGAAGAAATATATTCACACTATATGCCCATATATGATAGTGCTGGACGAATAATGAATATGATATACACGACTAACGCAATAAATAAGATGAATAATCAGACTAATGAATTGAATGCGAAATTAAAAAGTATAATTGATATGACTATATCAGCTAGAACAGATTTAATTAAAAATGTATTTTCGGGTAGAGACAATAAGCATGTTTACGCGCCTGTGGCATTTTCGTATATTATTGATAATATCAAAGGACAACAGTATATTTGCGATAGCTCACTCGTAGATATAACGCCGTTAGATGCGTATAAAATTATAGATGCCGGGTTTGAAGTAATATCGTCAATGTATTACATTAAGCCAAATCAGTTGTTTAAGGTGTTATTTTACTATTATTTAAATGCCAACAATCTATTAAATGTTAAACGATTCAATGAAAAGGCAATTAATGTGTTGATGACTAACATAGTGTTGATGTATAAAAAGGCAATCGTTGCACCAGGGGATATGGTCGGTATGATTGCAGCGCAGTCTGTCGGAGAACCTACAACACAAATGACGTTGAATACATTTCATTTAGCAGGCGTGGCGACCAAATCAAATGTAACACGTGGGTTGCCGCGTATGGAAGAAATATTGTCATTGTCGGAAAATACAAAAAATCCGTGTTGTACAGTGTATCTTCTTCCGTCGGAAGAGCAGGACCAGGAAAATGCGAAAAAACTTATACACCGAATCGAATATACTAAACTTAGTTCAATTGTTGAAAAGGTTCAGATTTTCTTCGACCCGAGCGACAAACAAACCATCGTAGAAGAAGATAAAATAATGATGATGCAGTTTAATGCATTTGAGGAATTGCAAAACGAGGAGCACAGCGGAGCTGAAGATATAGAGAGGTCTAAATGGATAATACGTCTTAAATTTAACGTTGACGAAATGCTTGACAAAGATATCAGTATGAACGATGTGCATTATACAGTAAAAAAGATATATGGCAATCAAGTGAGCTGTGCTTTCTCGGATTATAACGACGATAATTTAATTTTTAGAATACGACTGAAAATTGATAAAAAACAAGATAAAAAAACGACATCGGATAAGAAGGCGCCGTTAGATGCAACTGACCAGATTTGCATATTAAAAACATTTCAAAATTCGCTATTGGACAATACGATTATGAGCGGGGTCGATAGCATCGATAAAGCAACTCCTCGTAAAATAACGGATAGTATAGTAATGGTCGAGGGAAATTACGAAAAAAAGGTAACATGGGTCGTTGATACTGTTGGTAGTAATTTAATGGCATTATTAAGTTTAGATTATATTGATACCACGAGAACATATACAAATAATATACAGGAGATTTATTCTGTTATGGGAGTCGAGGCAGCAAGACAATCAATCCTTAACGAACTCACCGAGGTGATTGAATTTGATAACGCGTACATCAATTATCATCATCTGAGTCTATTATGCGACAGAATGACGTGTAATGATAAATTGGTGTCTATATTCAGACACGGAATAAACGGGGATGATATTGGTCCGCTCGCAAAAGCATCATTTGAAGAAACGCCTGAAATGTTCTTAAAAGCTGCAAGACACGGAACACTTGATAATATGCGAGGTGTTTCCGCAAATGTAATGTGTGGGCAAGAAGGGTATTTCGGCACAAGTGCGTTTCAGGTTGTGTTGGATATAGACGAGATGAAAAAACTCGTACCTTTAGCGCAGCCGCCTTCAGACGATTCTGTAATCGAAACAGAGTTTGATAAAGTCGTAGATAGTGATAATTGTAGCAAATCCAATTTGAATATCACAAACAATGCAGAGAATATAGAAAATAAAGAGCTGGGTTCGTATAATAATGATTATGAGTTGAATATGTAGATTAAAATATATCAGCCGAGTGGTATATAACGCTTATATTTATTTAATTGTAAATAAATATAATATTATCATTAATTTAAAATAAGTTACGTAAATAGCCACCAATAGATATTTTTTTTTCTGATATTAGGGGAGTTATCATTTGCTTTTGTTGCGATATATCTAAAATATATTTACTCTTAGCGTCACTATTTTCATAGCCCCTAGGCGTTGAATCATCTGAGAATGATTTATATAGAAACGGATGAGTATTCGTGGAATCAATTTTATTCGCATTGGTACACTTTATCCCAATGTCTTTACATGCATTTGTTTGGTTTATCTGTATAATTTTGTCCGCGTTTCTAACCATATATAAGCGATAATTCCAATTTGTATTTATATCATTATCTCGTAGTAATTTAGAATTTTCGGAATTGCCTGGTTGCCAAGAGGAATTAACATTTGTATTATCTGACCACGAATTCATTATATTATTAAAATATATTAACTATTAATATTTTATTTATTTGATAGTAAAACAATTAATTCATTTTTTTTCAGTTTTTTAATAGTTTCTTTCCTTTCTCCGGTTTTGGCGTGTAACATCTTTCTTAATTCTTCGACCTTAAATTGAGAAAGGGATTCGATATATTTGGCTAAATCCGTAGCGTCGCTGTTGCCACTGATTTCTTCCTTGATTTCACATATATCTTCCTTGATTTCACATATATCTTCCTTGATTTCACCTATATCTTCCTTGATTTCTATATCTTCCTTGATTTCAACTATATCTACACTATTGGGAGACGTTAACCCTGAAATAGAATTTAAAATTTCCATCGTCACGTCGTTTTCGTTCATATCATTTTGGCTTTTAGCTCTAAACAAGCATATGTTTTCGATATCTAATTCAATGTGTTGGACATTCATATTTTCAAATCCACGGTTAAGACGTATAATTTTAACTTCCTGTTTCGTAGGGTTTTTCTCGGATGAACCCTCGACCGCGTTTGTCTCCATATCCAGTTGAACTTTATCCGTCGAATTATCATATTCGCATCCGGATTCATCGGATTCATCCGATTCGCTACCAGTGTCATCGCTTTCAGAATCACTATCATCAGACAATTGTATTTTTGTGGATTTTTTTTCGGTAGACATACATACATTTACTTCACCGACATCCTTTACTGCAGTGAGAGCTTCTTCTGAAGCTAGTTCTATAGTATGTTCTCTAGTAGAACACCCCTTCACTTCTTCTCTCACCTCTGTCATTAAGGAAAATATAATTTTATTATTTTTATCAACATAATTATGTAGTTTGATTATCTTATAATGTAGATAACCAATTAATCCTAAACCGATACATATGAGAACGTTTATCAAAAATTGTCGTCGGTCCATACTTATTAATATATAATATATATTAAATTATTATTTAACGAATTGAATGTATAATTTAATTATATCATATGAACCAGTATATTATTGATAAAAGATTTAAATATAAAACGTTTATAATGTATATTAATGGACAAACTTGATGTCTTAGATATTTTTAATCAACAATTTAAGGAGTTTGTGGAAAATATTTCAAAATCGTTTCCAAGAAATACAACAGTCTCGCAGATGAAAACCGCATTAGGTCTTATAGGCGTGGTAAAGCCCACACTTATATATAAGGGTTTCAAAAAAAATGTAATAGACATGTATAGAAATGAAATTGAGTCGGGTGATATTACCTTTTTTATCGACAAGGATTATAAACAAGATGTAACTATAGCCGTGTGCAATATGGTAGATGACTTGTCATTTTTAAAAAAAACCGTCGATTCCGACTTAACTTCTATTTTAGAAAAAATAGATGCACTTAGAGAGCCAGTGAGGGAAATGAATAAGGAAGAACAAAAAAATGTAATGAAATATATACAAAACTTAATGAAATTGAGCGATTTATATGAAACGCGTTAATATGATTTAAAAAAAACATTTAAATATATCAATGAGTGGTGTAAACGAAGATGTAAAACAAGAGCACAAAAAAACATTAAAAGATTTACATAAAGCTATAGTTGATTTTACGAGAGATATTTTAACAACGTTTCCCGAAGAAAAAAAGAATATTTCTAAGGAACTTCAAGAAATAATTGAAAAGGACTATATATTAAACGATACAATGACTTCTATCCTTGCGCAATTCAAAAGCGTATATATGGAACGTTTTTTTGACATTCTTTACCAGAATAAAGATATTTGCGCTCAGCATATTTTTTTCTTACCTGGCATAGATTTTCATCGGGTATGGAACGATTCTAGCTTAAGCGATAATTCGAGAGAAATGATATGGAAATATATACAATTAATAGTATTAACCCTAGTTTCATTAACCGATAATAGCTCTGATTATGGCGCGGCGTCGAAGCTTTTCGAGAATATAAACGACGAAGAGTTTAACAAAAAAATAAAAGAGACAATTGATAAAATGCAAGAAGTATTTACAAAGACTCCGTCAGATTCTGATAGCTCGGCAGACAATAAACCTAATATTTCACTCGAAGATTTGCCTAAACCCGAGGATATACGGGAGCATTTACATGGGATGATGAATGGTAAATTAGGCAATTTAGCTAGAGAAATCGCTCAAGAAACTGCATCTGATTTAGCGGCGGATATGGGAAACCCAGAATCGTTAAACGATGTGTTTAAAACCCTCTTACAAAACCCTACAAAAATGATGGGGCTGATTAAAAAAGTAGGTGATAAATTAGATACCAAAATGAAAGAAGGAGCTATGAAAGAAAGTGACATGTTGAGCGAAGCAAGCGATATACTCCAAAAAATGAAATCAATGCCTGGTATGGGAGATATTCAGGCAATGCTATCAAGGATGGGTATGGGGCATATGATGCCTGGCGGGAGTAAACTAAATGTAGATGCCATGCAATCTAGCTTAAATTCTAAGATCAAGACGAGCAAGGAGCGCGATCGTCTTTTATCCGTATTAGAACAAAGAAATGCGCAAAAATCGGCAATGCGCCCCGAAAAAGAGACTGCCGTAAGCGCTTCTACGACCACATATGGAGTCGAATCTAACGAAACGCCGTGTCTTCCACAGCAATCCAGTAAAAAGAAAAAACACGTAAAAAGGTTATAAAGCAATCATACAAGTTAAGATAAGGTTATAAGTTATACGACGGATGATTAACAAGTATATGATTAACAAGTATAAATAATATTATTTATAATATTATTTATTATATAATGACAACTCCTCTATGGTTAACCGACCCAAGTATTTTATTAAAAAGAGAAGAGATAACTCAATTATGGCCGACTTCAGGGATGCCTAAAAACAATAAATTAAATGCTATAGTAAGAATAGTCATTTTAATCACGATATTGGGGTTTATCTTGGCAGGAGACGCTAGTTTTATTGTATCTGGAATAATTACTATAGGTTTAATTGGGCTGTATAGTAGTCAGACAAGTTGCATTAATACCGAAGGATTTGAACATAAACCTTTTGCGAAAAATAATTATACATTGCCGTCTAAATCAAATCCACTTATGAACGTACTTATGACAGATTATATGGACGACCCTAAAAGAAAGAAAGCCGCTCTTGCATACGATCGTAAGATTGAAAGAGATATAGTCGAAAAAACCACAGAAGGTATAATATCAAATTTCGGCGATTCAAATATTAAAGAAAGACTATTTAGAGATTTAGGGGATAATTTCGATTTAGACCAATCGGTTAGACCTTTTTATGCTACCGCAAATACTCAAATACCCAGCGATCAAAACGCATTTGCTAATTTCTGTTATGGCGATATGGTATCGTGTAGAGACGAAGCGACGAATAGTATAGCATGTGTTCAGGACAACACTACACTTTATTCACAACTGTAATATTTATGAATTTATTATATATGTATATAATATTTATGTCTTTTTACGAACAAACTCGGATTATTAACGATAATACAGATAAAAGTCAAGAGGAGCTACAGAACGTTCAAAGCGCCACATACAATTTGAGTAATTTTAGACCAATCTGTACAATGTCTAGCGCTATTAAGTTTGCTACAAGTCAACCCAATGTTAATTTCACAGGAGGACATCAGACTGGATTCGGTGGATGTAACATTGACGACAATAGCAAATTATTTAATAGCCCGGTAATAAGACCGAAATGCAGGGTTCCTTTAAACCATCGTATATTTTCAACTGTGCCTTATCTAGGACGCGGTGTTCACGACTCGGAGTCGGAAACATATCTTCGTCACGGAGATATCGCCAATAATAAGAAAAGTATATACCCAATCAGCGAATTTAGTTACGCGCCTTATGCGCTGACCCCTCAGATTCAGTCAATACGCAATACGATAACTAACCCTAAAAATTTAATAGAAAATTCGGCAGATAAAAGTTGGGTTCGGGGCGGAATTTCAAGTAGAATTTAAACACGAGTTAATACACATCAATTTATAATTTAAAATATATTAAATTATAAATGGAAAATCTAGAATTAGATAATTTAGATATATTATGGATAACGTTAATTAATTACGGATATATCGATTATGCTAAAAACTTTTTAAAGTCGATGGAATTATCTAATGTCAGTTTTAAATTGCTTATTTATTGTTTAGATAACGAAACCATAGAAGAATTAAAATCTTACAAAAATTGCATTTGTATAAACGCTGATGTTTTTATGAGAAGAAGACAAAAAAAGGCAGAGAAACGATTAGTTTGTTGGAAAGAACAGGAATATAAAGAATTGGTTTTTTTAAAATTAGATGCTATGTTATATTCTCTCCATAGAGGTAGGGCTATAAATATAAAATCGGTAGGGTATATCGATACAGATATTGTTCTGGTGTCTGACCCAACTGTAATAATGACAAATATTATGAACGAAAATCCGAATATCAGTGTATTTGCCCAATGCGATGAGTCTGGTCCATGGTGCTCGAATAGAACTAATTGTCCTGTTTTTTGTAGCGGAGTAATATTATTTCGGAATATTCCCGAGTTATACAAATATTTTGTATATGATGATAGCCATATTAAAATATGTTCGGGTGATCAAGATTATTTATATAAAATGTTTAAAAAATTCAATGTTCCGGTCCTAACCATCGAAAAACATATTTTTTTAAACGGTTCATATTTCGGAATTAATAAAATTACGCCTTGTATTTTGCCGAAAAGCGCATGTCTAGTTCATTTTAATTATAGAATAGGCAATGCCAAAAAAGATAAAATGAAGGAACATAATATGTGGTACATATAGCAATATTAAATATACCATAATCTATTTGTCATTTTTTTAATCCAATAATTGCCACATCCTTTAATGTTTTGACGCGTATCATAATCGTAATGTGATAAAAATAATCTAGAAAAATCGTACTTGTTATAAATCATTTCATTGTATTTTTCAAGCAAATAATCTTCGCTGATTTCAGAATAATCTTTGGTATATAAAATAGGACAATTTTTATACTTTTCTTCTATTTGAGTATTATATTCTATTATTGGAATGCATCCAGCAATTAATGCTTCGTAATGTCTGTGACAATCAATTCCATTGCCTTCAGGCGAAACTATAAATTTATAGGAAGGTAGTGTTTCAAAATATTGAGGGTGGTCAATTAAACTGTTTATTATACCGTTTTTATTTAAATTATTTACAATAAATTGTCTATTCACTCCACACGGCCTTCTACTCGTATCTGTAGTTGGATTAATTGCGCATAATACAGTATTATCGTGTTGTCCGAATTGAATAGAATCTCCTTTTTTAAAATTATAGCAATATGAATATTGCATACCTATCGGGAATGGCTGCCAGCTATCTGAACCATCAATGTGCGATGCTTGAACAATTAAATCTTTAAAATATTTGGAGGTTAGTTGCCATTCTCTCAGTGAACACATTAATTATAATTATATTAATTATATTATAATACTGCGTATAAAATAAATAAATGACATAAATGATAATTTAACCATATCAATATGTTTTATTTACCTAGAATGTTCCCTTATTTAATATGTCAATATACATTCATTCGAACATACTGTAATATTTGTACATTAGATATGGTTAAAGTATAAATTATCGCATTATTTATATATTCTAATACAATTTAAAATTGGAATAAGGTAAATAAATATTATTTATATCTTTATAAATATAATGATTTATTTACCCGATTTAAAAAAATCAAAAATATGTTTAATTTACGTTTATTATGAAAGAAAAAATGAAAGAAAAAACCAATCAAATTTAGCTTATTTCGTTAAATACGGTCTAGATGAAACAAAGTGGCTACATTTAGATATAACAACCATAATTGTAATAAATGGAAGGCAGTGCGATGTCAGTATACCGATTAAAGAAAACATACACGTTCTATATGAAGATAATTGTAGTGATTACGAAGGATGGTTTAATGGCATTGGATATATACAACGAAAACTAAATAAAGATATACACACTCATTTTGATTATTTATGCCTGATAAACGCAAGCACGTGTGGACCATTTATAGAACCAGACGTAAATTACCATTGGTTATATCCATTTTACGAATCAATGATGAAACATGACGCGGTTGCGTGTTCTCCGTATATAAATAATGTACCTTTCCGTCCTTATACGAAAATTGCATTATCTTGTAGTTTTACATTAATAAAAATAGACGCTGTTATAATGTATTTGTTAATAAACGCTAATGTACCACTCGAAGAAAATAGTAGTAATAAAATATACAACACCGTGTTGGGTAAAAAAATAAATAAATGTGACGCCGCGTTTACAGGAGAATATGGGTTATCTGGAATATTAATATCAAATAAATATAACGTTTGTTGTTTGTATAGAGACAATAGCAGACCGGTTGAAAGAGAAGAATTTTCACACAATAACAACGATTTTCTTAAAACAACAGTTTTCATAAAAAATGTATGGAGATATGAACAACCTAATGTATATGCGTCTATTCCTATACTTTATCATTATTGTAACGATTTTATTAAAAGACAGTTAAAACAGAAAGATATTTTCGACGGTTTAAATGTAGAATTAAATTATGATTTATTGAATGTACATATACCAAATAAAAAAGAATTTTACAATACGTATGGATACGCAGAAGAATATATTATTTTTCCTAAAAAAAATATGAACAATAAAGGAGTTGTTATATATGCGCATTATGATTCATCCAATATTATTTCGGATTATGTTATTCAAGGAGTAAAGGCACTAATATATATGGGATACGATATTTTATTCTACACCGCTTCTTCTAGTTTAAATAATGTTGATGTAAGCATTCTTCCTTTTAATGTTCATTATATTAAAAACGAAGGCATTGGGACCGATTGGAGAATTTGGCTTAATGGCTTAATACAAATTAAAACTAATAAATTAAAATACAATTGGATTATGATAATGAATGACTCTTTATTATTCCCAATTAATGGTATTAAAAATTGTATGACTTCGATAAAATGTATGAGAACATATTGTGATTTCTGGGGTCATTGGCTATCCCCTGAAGTTAATATACATCTCGTGGGAACCCCGATCGAGTTTAAATATAATTTGATAGATGATGTAGGAGTTTTTATAAAGGATAATTTAAACTTATGTAAAGAAAAGGTTGATTATATAATAAAACTAGAAGTATATTTAACCGCTTATTTAATTAAAAAAAAATATAAAATAGGGTCAATTATTAAATATACGGACTTTACAAATTATAAAGTAGTTTGTCCGATGTTTCACCCTTCGTTATTAAATGAATGGGTGAATAAAGAGAATTCGTTTGCGATTAAGTGGAAATATTGTCTTTCTTATTTAAATGATAATGTGGTATCCAATGAATTTAATTTTGTATCCAGATATCTACAATATGGTCCATATGCGAAAGTATACCATAAAGATATAGATGCATGTTTTAAACACATTTTATAAATGGAATAATAACACGCATAGATATTTTAATTATTATACAGTATAATTTATAACTTATACATTATACTGTATAAATTATAATATAAAATATTATTATAATGACACTTTTAGAATTATGCGAAAACAATAATACGTATAAAATAAACACACTTGAAGAGTGGATGAGTAAAATATACAATAACGAACGAATAATTAACACGCCTCATATACATACGGATAAATTTTATGTTCACTCATATATACCAGAATATGAATCATTATTTAAAGACTTGAAGGAAAACCATATAAACTTACTCGAAATAGGTATTCAAGGCGGAGGTTCTTTGGAACTTTTTAAAAGGTATTTTAAAAATGGCACAATAACAGGGATAGATATAAACGATTTTCCGTTATGGCTATCTACGTCAGATAGAATTGAGTGTTTCAAAAAAAATGCATATTCTTCTGAAGCACTCGAAATGTTTAAAGACGAAACATTTGATATAATAATAGACGACGGACCTCACGATTTAAACAGTATGCTATA
>Ga0114971_10002393_pt1 | contig 12888 bp, 8 predicted proteins | sample M_140625_MF_Meta_FD_87320 | JGI IMG/M metagenome (GOLD analysis project Ga0114971, IMG submission 87320) | Freshwater microbial communities from Lake Montjoie, Canada to study carbon cycling - M_140625_MF_MetaG | ecosystem: Environmental > Aquatic > Freshwater > Lake | place: Lake Montjoie... | reverse complement strand
GCGTCAGCGTCGTGCGCGATTCGCTGCGCGGCCCGATCACTAATCGCGAGCCGGTACGAATCGGCCGGCGCGACAGCGGGCTCGGTTTCTATGGGCAACTCGACGAGGTGCGGCTCCTCGCCGCAGTGGTGACGCCGGCGATCGCGCGCGAGTGGTTTTGGAGCGAACGGCTCCGCGGGATTTTGGCGCTCGCGGCGGAGCAGCGCGATGCGCGGCAGGCGAAGCTCGTGCTCGACTGCTACGTCGAGCGTCACGGCGATCCGGCGACGCGTGCCGCGAGTGTGCTCGCCGAGCACGCGCGCTCGGTGGACGAGACGTTTCGCGCCAGGCTACCCAAGACCCTCGTGATGCAGGAGGTCGCGGTTCCGCCCATTACCCGCTTGCTGAAACGAGGCCACTACGATGCGCCGGGCGAAGTCGTCACCGCGGACGTGCCTGCATTTCTCCCGCCGCTGGGGGCGAAGGCGCCGCGCAACCGGCTCGGGCTCGCGCGGTGGCTCACTGCGCCGGGCCATCCCCTGACCGCGCGCGTCGAGGTGAACCGGCGGTGGCTCCAATGTTTTGGCGAGGGACTGGTCGCGACGCTGAGCGATTTCGGCTCGCAAGGCGAAATGCCCTCGCATCCCGACCTGCTCGACTGGCTCGCCGTGCGATTCGTCGAGAGCGGCTGGGATGTGAAGCAGTTGCTCCGCCTGATCGTCACGAGCGCGACCTACCGCCAATCCTCGGTGGCCACGCCCGCGCTCTTGCAGCGCGATCCCGAGAACCGGCTCCTCGCGCGCGGCCCGCGCTTCCGGCTCCCTGCTGAAATGATCCGCGATCAGGCGCTCGCGGTGTCGGGGTTGTTGGTTGAAAAAATCGGCGGGCCGCCCGTGAAACCCTACCAGCCGCCGGGGTTGTGGGAGGCCGTTTCCTACAACGGCGAACTCAGCTACCAACCCGATCGCGACGAGGGGCGGTGGCGGCGCACGGTTTATTCGTTTTGGAAACGGACCGCGCCGCCGCCCGGCGTGCAGCTGCTCGACGGCCCGACGCGCGATACGTGCGTCGTGCGGCGGCCGCGGACGAACACGCCGTTGCAAGCGCTCTTGCTCCTGAACGACGAGACGTATGTCGAGGCCGCCCGCGCGCTGGCCGCGAGCGTGCTCGGACGCCCGGGCGAACCTGGGAGCGGGATTGATCCCGTGAGTGCGCGTGACGGCGGGCGCGCTGCCGAAATATTCCGGCGCGCGACGGCGCGCTTGCCGGACGCGAAGGAGTCTACGGCGCTCGCCGGATTGTGTGCGCGGCAGCGCGCGCGCTTCACGGCCGACCCGGCTGCGGCAAGAAAATTGGTCAACGTCGGCGCATCGTCGCGCGGTCACGAACTCGCTGCGGTCGAGCTCGCGGCGTGGACCGTCGTAGCGCAGACTGTGCTCAACCTCGATGAAGTTGTCACCCGACGCTAATTCCTCGTTCGTCGTCCCGCCTTCAGGCGGAGTCCGAAAACGTTCCACCTGAAGGCGGGACGACGAACAAAAATGCCGATGCGCCCTCACGATCTCAATCACCCGGCACCGGCCGATGCGTTACTGACCCGGCGGCAATTTTTCGGTCGCTCCGCGACGGGCATCGGCGGAGCGGCGCTGACCTCGTTGCTGGCGCCTTCTGTATTCGGCGCGGGGCCCGGTGCGGCGCGCGGCGCAGTGGGGCTACCTCATTTTGCCCCGAAGGCGAAGCGCGTGATTTACCTCTTCATGCACGGCGGGCCTTCGCAGCTTGACCTGTTCGACCATAAGCCGGGTCTGCGCGCACTGCACGGCGCGGACTTGCCGGACTCGGTGCGCGGCACGCAGCGGGTCACGGGTATGACGAGCGGGCAAAAGAACTTTCCGGTCACGTCTTCGATTTTTAATTTTGCGCAGCACGGCCGCAGCGGCGCGTGGGTCAGCGAGCTACTGCCGCACACCGCCGGTGTGGTGGACGAACTCTGCTTCATCCGCTCGCTGCACACCGAAGCAATCAACCACGATCCGGCGGTGACGTTTCTGCAGACGGGGCACCAGCAGCCGGGGCGGCCCAGCTTCGGCGCTTGGACGAGCTACGGGCTCGGCAGCGAAAACAAGAACCTGCCGTCGTTCGTCGTCCTGATTTCGCGCGGCAGCGCGGCGCGGCCCGCGGACCCCCTGTATGCGCGTCTGTGGGGACCGGGTTTCTTACCGTCGAACCATCAGGGCGTGAGCTTCCGCAGCAGCGGCGATCCGGTGCTTTATCTGTCGAATCCTCCGGGACTCGACGCCGTCGCGCGGCGGGATCAACTCGATGTCATCGGTGAACTCAACCGCGCGCACCAGGCCCGCCACCTCGATCCCGAAATCGAGACGCGGATCGCGCAATATGAGATGGCGTTTCGGATGCAGACGGCGGTGCCGGGTCTCGCCGACCTGAGCGACGAAAGCGAAAAAACCTTCTCGGCCTACGGGCCGCAGGCGCGCGTGCCGGGGACCTTTGCGGCGAATTGCCTCCTCGCCCGGCGGCTCGCCGAGCGCGACGTGCGCTTCATCCAGCTCTACCACCGCGGTTGGGATCAGCATTACAATTTGCCGAGTGATCTGCGGCTGCAATCGGAGGACATCGACCAACCGTGCGCGGCGTTAATCCGCGATCTGAAACAGCGGGGCCTGCTCGACGAGACGCTGGTGATCTGGGGCGGCGAGTTTGGCCGGACGGCCTATAGTCAGGGTAAACTGGAGGCGGCCAATTACGGCCGCGACCACCACGGTCGCTGCTTCACGATGTGGCTTGCCGGCGGCGGCGTAAAACCGGGCGTGATTTACGGGGAGACGGACGATTTTAGCTACAATGTCGCGCGCGACCCCGTGCATGTGCATGACCTCAACGCCACGCTGCTGCACCTCCTCGGCCTCGATCACACGCGGCTCACGTTCAAGTTTCAGGGCCGCAATTACCGACTCACGGATGTTGAAGGCAGCGTGGTGAAAGCAATTCTCACATGATGAACCGACTGATTACCCTCCGCACGTTCGGCCTGCTTCTCGTCGGCGCGACGATTGCCGCCGCCCAGCCCGCCGCCCAACCTCCGCGTTTCTCGCCTGAGATGCAGGATTTCGTAAAGAGCTTTAAACCTGGGGGGCAGGATTTTACCGGGCAGGCCAAGGTGCTCGCACCCGCGGAAAGCATAAAACGGTTTGTCGCCGCGGAGGGCTATGCGGTCGAGCTCGTCGCCAGCGAGCCGCTCATTCGTCAGCCGATCGACCTCAAGTTCGACGCGCGTGGCCGGATGTGGGTCGTACAGTATCTCCAGTATCCGTTTCCCGCCGGCCTCACCGTAACGAGCTACGATCAATACATCCGCGCGGAATTTAACCGCGTGCCACCGCCACCGCCGCGCGGTGTGCGCGGCGCGGACCTCATTACCATCTTGGAGGACACGGCCGGCGACGGAACCTTCACGAACCACAAAACGTTTCTCTCCGGCCTTAATCTAGCGACAAGCGTGCTGCCCGGCGACGGCGGCGCGTGGGTCCTCAACCCGCCTTACCTGCTTTTTTATCCCGACAAAAACGATGATGACATTCCTGACGGAGATCCCGAGGTGCATCTCGCGGGCTTCGGACTGGAGGACACGCACTCGCTCGCGAGCAGCCTGCACTGGGGCCCCGACGGCTGGATCTACGGGGCCAACGGGAGTACGACGACCTATGAGATTCAGGGTCAGCGCATGCGCGGACAAAATATCTGGCGCTATCATCCCGGCACAAAAAGCTTCGAAGTCTTCGCCGAGGGTGGCGGCAACACGTTCAGCCTTGAGTTCGACAAGTTTGGCCGAGCGTTTTCCGGGACGAACGGCGGCGCCACGCGCGGCCTGCACTACGCCCAAGGCGCGACCTACGTGAAGGGCTGGACCAAGCACGGCCCGCCGATGAATCCGTTCATCTTCGGATTTTTCGAGCACATGAAGCACGAGGGCTACGGCCAGCGCTTCCCGCAGGCCTTCATGATTTACGAGGGCGGCGCGATGCCCGCGCTCGAGGGCGAGATTGTCGTCGGCATGGCGATGACCAACCGCATCCAGCCGAGCCGCCTGCTGCGCGACACGTCGAGCTTTCGCACGGTGGACGAGACGGCGCTCGTCACGACCGACGACAAAACGTTTCGGCCCGTCGACATCGAGCTTGGCCCCGACGGAGCGATCTACGTCGCCGATTGGTCCGACGTGCGCCTGAGCCACCTCAACCCCACCGACACGTGGGACAAGACCAACGGGCGCATTTTCCGTATCGCGCCGAAGAATTTTGCGCGTCCGCGCCCCATGAATCTGCCCGCGCTGGCAACCAACGAGCTCGTCGCATTGCTCTCCCACGCGAATCGCGAACACCGCGATCAGGCGCGCCGTCTGCTCGCCACGCGCTCCGAACCGATTGCGGCGACGCTGCGCGCGATGCTCGCGAAAAACGACGCGACCTCGCTGGAGGCGTTTTGGGTGCTGAATCTCCGCGGCGAACTCGACGAGGTCCAGCTCCGCGCCGCGCTCGGCCACGCGAACGATCACGTCCGCCGCTGGGCCGTGCGCCTCCTCGGCGATCGCAAGAGTGTCGGGGGCGTGACGCGGGTGGCGTTGACCGCGCTCGCGCGGAGCGAGCCCGCTGTCGAGGTGCGGAGCCAGCTCGCGAGCAGTGCGAAGCGGCTGCCGCCCGGCCAGGCGTTTCCCATCATCCGCGAATTGATCGGCCACGACGAAGATGCGGCGGACATCCACTTGCCATTGTTGATTTGGTGGGCCGTCGAGGCGCAGGCGGAGACCGGCCGCGACGAGCTGCTCGCCCTCGTCCGTGAGCCGGCGGTGTGGCAGTCGAAGATTTTTTCCACGCACACCGCCGAGCGCATCGGCCGTCGCTTCACGGCGGATCAGGGGCCACGAAAACATTTCACGCTGAAGGAAGGCGTCTATTCCGAGTGGCTGATCGAGCGCGCGCCGGAATATCTGCGGCGCAATCTGGAAATGTGCGGCAGACTGTTGGAGGCGGTCCCCGGCGAAGCGCAGGCGCAGCGATTGCTGAGCGGCATGGCGGAGGGCCTGACCGGTCCGCGCGTCGATGCCGTGCCGCGGCCACTCGCCGAGGTGATCGCACGCCTTTGGCGAAACCAGCCGCACTCGACGGCGCTGGTGAGCTTCGCCGCGCGGCTCGGGCAGGCGGAGCCCCTCACCGAGGCCTTGCACGCCCTGCGATCAGGCAAACTCAGCGAGACGGAACAGCAAAACTACCTGGACCTCGCCGCCGCGATGGGCGCGACCGAGGCGCTGCCCCTCCTAGCCGCAGCGGTCCGCACGGAGAAGAACGAGACGAAGCGCGCGAAACGGCTCGCCGCCCTCGGCGCCTTTGCCGATGCGCGCGCGGTCGAGGCAATCATCGAGGTTTACCCGACGCTCTCCCCGCGCCTGCAAAATACTGCACAGAAGATGCTGAGCGAAAAGCCGGCCTGGGCCGCGGCGATGCTGCAGCGGATGAACGCGGGTACGTTCAGCCCCGGCGTCCTGAGTTCCGCGAACGTTGCGTTGATCCGCGGCCATGCGGATTCGCGGCTGAGTTCGCTGTTGACGAGTTACCGGCAGAAACATTCCGACGACCCAGCGCAGCGGGCGGCGCAGCAGCAGTTCGAGACAGGCAGGACGAGCTTCAACCTCACCTGCGCGCCGTGCCACCAGGAGTCTGGTGAGGGGCTCGCGATGCTGGCGCCTCCGCTGATCGGTTCGCGCTGGCTGCAGCAGGGGGACGACGCGCTGGTGCGCATTGTGCTCCACGGAAAGGAGAATCCCGGCCGTGGTTTGGTGATGCCGCCGTGGCGGCAGTTGGACGACGACCAGATTGCGGCGATTCTGACCTATGTGCGCCGCGAGTTTGGCAACCAGGCTGTGACGGTGGAGCCGCCGAAGGTCGCGGCCGTCCGAGCCGCGACGAGCGAGCGCCAGAACGCGTGGTCCGACGCCGAACTCGACAGGATTTTGGCGAGTTTGAAAACGAGGTAGATCGCCGCTGGTGCGCATTTTTTCGTGCGTCGTCTTTTGGCGTGCGCGGAGTGGAATTCTCGAGCAGGGAATAGGAATGGCCTCGCGAAACGTTCGCGGCTCGGCTCCGCAGCGAATTGTGCGACGTTTCGTACGATCACCCGGTTCAGTTTCGGCTTGGCAGCACGCTCATCCCTCTGGAACGCTCCAGCTGCGAGCTATGCCGCCACGTCCCCCCACTGTCCGCTCTCGCTTTCGTGGTGCTTGGCACTGGGGCTTCAGCCTGGGCGTGATTGGCTCGGCCGTACTGGCCCCGGCGCAATCGGCCTCATCCCGGGCTGGAGAGCCGCTGCTCGTTTGCCTCGTCTCCGCTGAGGCAAAAGCCGAGGAGTTGCACCGGGCACTCGCCGAAACGCTCGGCCGAAACTCCACCGTCACCCTGGCGCCGAAGCATCCCGACGGCACGCTGTCGCTCGCTCCGCTCCGCACCGCGCACACGGCGGTGTTTCACTGCGGGCCGGGCGCGCTCGGCACCGAGGACGCCGCAGTGCTGCGGGAATTTCTCGCCGCTGGCCGGGGCGTTGTCGTGCTCGCCGCCGCGCACGACGCGTGGGACGCCGTGCCCAATTTCCTCGGCGAATATCTTGGGGCCGAGCCCGGCGGTCGCTTCGCCGCCGGCGCGCCGATGTCCGTGATCAATCTGTATCCTCATCCCATCTACGCGGGCGTCGAGCGCTTCGAGACGCAACAGCCCATGCCCGTGTGGCAGAAAATCGCCGCGGATGCGCAGCTGATCATGGAGGGCACGGTCGGCGAGGAGACCGCTCCGCTCGCCTGGGTGCGCCGCCGATCCACTGGCCGGGTCTGCCATCTCGTGCCCGCTGGCGCGGCGCTTTTTAGTGACGCCGCTTATCTCCAAATCGTCGCCCACGCCGTGCTCTGGACCAGCAGTCGTCCGATCCCGCAGGCCCAGCCGATCGTGCAACGCACCTTCATGCCCGAAAGCTACCCCGGCTCGTTTGCGATCACATTTCCGGGTGGCCCCGGTGTCTGCTTCGATCCCGTGCGCGGCGGAATCAATTTCATCTGGGACGGTGATTTCGTCGATTTGCGCCCCCGCTGGCTGACCAAGCAGGGCGAGCCGGCGCGCATTTTTGGCGAAGTTTTCTACCGCGAAAGCATGTGGCAACCGTGGCGCGTCGGCGCGCCCGGCCGCGAACCCGTGTTTCAGTTCCGCGGCTACCGACTCACTTCGGCGGGACCGGAGTTGCACTACCAAGTCGACGACCGCGAGGTCTTTGAAACGCTCAGCGCCAGCGCCGACGGTCGCGGACTCGAGCGACGCTTCCGCGTCGGCGCCGGCGGCGGGCCGCTCTGGCTGCACCTTGAACCGCAACGCGACTCCGACTTGACGCTGACCGGGCTGGTGCGCGATGGCGACCGCGCCACCTTGGCCTCGTCCGCGGCGGGCGCGTTCACGATCGAGATTCGCCGCAAGCCCGTCTCCGCGCTGCCATGATGATGCGACGAACGCTCCTTTTCGCCTTCGTCTTCGTCCACGCGGGCGCAGCCTTTGCCGCCAGCGACTCCACCGGCCGCATCTCCGGCCACGTGCGTCACTCCGGTTCCGCGGCCCCGATCTCAGCCGTGCAGGCGCGACTCGAGGGCCCCACGCTCGCACGTTATGAGAACTCAAACCTGATCCAGAAATTGAAGCCCACCGGGCGCTTTCAGTTCAACGTGCCGCCCGGCACCTACGATTTGTGGGTGACTGCGCCGGATTTCGAGGACGTGAAGTTCCGGGTCGAACTCGCCGCGGGGGCGGCCGTCGAGCGCGACGTCGATCTCCTCCCGCTGCACCGCTCGCCATACCGGGTGGAGACGCTGAAACTGCCACAGCAGATGGTCGGCGAGGTATCGGGCGTCGCGTTCACGCCCCAGGGCACGCTGGTCGTCACAACGCGGCGGGGCGAAGTGTGGATGCGCGAGTTTCCGGGCGAGCGCTGGCACTGTTTCGCCCGCGGCCTCTACGAAGGCTTTGGGCTCGTGGCCAGTAGCGAGTCCGACGTGACCGTAATCCAGCGCCCTGAATTCACGCGTTTGCGTGACACGGATGGCGACGGCATCGCGGATTTGTTCGAGACGATATCCGACCAATGGGGTATCACCGGCAGTTACCATGAATTTTCCTACGGGCTCGCGCGCGACTCCGCCGGCAATCTCTACGCCACCTCCGGCATGTGTTCGTTCCGCGCCTCCGCCGATCTCAACTGGGTGCGCGGCCCGTTGAAAACTGATCAGTTTATGCCGTGGGGGGGGCGTGGTGCGGTGCCCGACGGCCATCGCTCGGTCGCGCAGTTTCAGGGCTGGGCGTTTCAGGTTACGCCGGCCGGCAGACTGCTTCCGTTTGCCTCGGGTTTCCGCCAGCCACTCGGCGTCGGCGTGAGCCCGCAGGACGAGCTGTTTGTCAGCGATTGCCCGGGTGCGTGGATTCCCACCGCGACGCTCACGCACGTCGAGAAAGACGCATTTTACGGGCACCCCGACGGACTCAAGTGGCATCCGGAACTGAAGGATAAAAAACTAACCGTCGAACAGCTTGCGCAACTGCGGCGCGCGCCGAGCGTCTATCTGCCTCGAGGAACGCTCGGCACTTCGCCGGGCCAGCCCGTGTGGGATGTGACGGGCGGCAAGTTCGGCCCGTTTCGCGGCCAGGTGTTTATGGGCGACGTCTCGAGCCTGATCGTCCGCATCGATCTCGAGCAGGTTGCCGGGGCCTACCAGGGGGCGGTGTTTCCGTTCCTCCGCGGCAAGGGACTGCGCCTTGGCGGCATGCACAATGCCTTCGGGCCCGACGGCGCGCTCTACCTTGGCCAGACCGTGCGCGGCTGGATGTCCAGCGAGGGCAACGAAGGCATCCAGCGTGTCGCATGGACTGGTGAAACCCCGGTCGATATCCTAACGCTGCGGCTCAGCGCCCGCGGTTTCGTGCTGACGTTCACCGAGTCGATGAACGAGGCCGCGGGCGACACCCGAAACTTCCAGATCCGTCGTTTTCAATACAACTATCACCCGCTCGATGGCTCGCTCCGCACCAACGAGGCTGACGTCCCCGTGACGCATGCCAGTCTCGCTCCCGACGGCCGTTCCGTCGAAATCGACCTGCTCGAGGTGCAGCCCGGCTTCGTCTATGAACTCAACGTCGCGAAGACGATGGCCAGCCGCGCCGCTCAGCCGCTGCTCAACTCGACGGCATTCTATACGCTCAACCGCACCTTGGCCGGTGCCACGATGCCGGGCCCCTCCAAAATCGCGGCGATGAAGCAGGCGCAACTTCAGCTCGGCGACATCGCGCGCGGCGCCGAGGTCTTCCGCCTCAATTGCCTCGTCTGCCACCAGGCCGACGGCAAAGGCTCGAAGCAGGCCGGCACACCCGATTACACGCAGGCTGGCGGTCCGCTCTCCAAGTCGGACGACGAACTCCTCGCCGTCATCACCCACGGAAAAACCCCGATGCCCCCCGCCGTCACCCCGATGCCGCCGTGGGGCAATGTGCTGCCGCCACAGGCGATTCGCGACGTGCTCGCTTATCTGCGGGCGACGTTCCAGCCCTCGCCGTAGCCGCGATGTCAATTTCACCTGCTCCCGAACGATGAAATCCTTCCGTCGCCACTGCCCCATCCCCGCGCCCAACGCGCTTCTGCTCGTTGCCGCCATCTTCTGCCCTCTGCGCAGCCAGCCCTCCGCTCCCGCCGCCACCGCGCCGGATCGGATTCCCGAATACACGGTCATGCGCGCTGCGACTCCGCTCACCATCGACGGCCAATTCGACGAGCCCGCGTGGTGGGCAGCACCGCGCTTCGGCGATTTCGTTTTCCCCTGGTGGACGGGCGGCGCGAAAGAATGTAAGCGTTCAATTCGGACGTGAAGACAGTCCGGCAGGGAATTGCTAGAGTGCAGGAATGGACGAACTCAATGAAGGGGAAAGGAAATGGCGGCGGCGCAGTCGCGAGGAGATTGCGGTCGTGTTGGCGGGATTGCGCGAGAGCGGGCAAACGCAGCAGGCGTACGCGAAGCAAGTCGGCGTGAGTTTGTCGAGTATCGGGCGGTGGGTGCGCGGCAATGGCCAGAGCGGTGCGCTAGGCCGAGCCGGATTTGCGGCGGTGCAGTTGCGGGCGGATCCGGTGGTGGCGGAGGGCGCGGCGGTGAAGATCCGCTGGCCGGAGGGGATCGAGGTGGAACTGCCGCTCAGTCTGGGCGAACGGTCGCTACGGCGCTGCCTGCGGGAGGTGCTCACGTGTTCGCGATAGGACCGGCGACGGGGGTCCAGCTGGCCACCGGGGTAACCGATTTGAGGAAGGGGTTCAACGGCCTGTATTCAGCAATCAAACACGGCCTGGGTCGCGATCCCCTGACGGGCGGAGAGGCGTTCGTGTTCTGCAACCGCCGCCGCGACACGGTGAAGACCTACTTCGTCGACCGCGACGGGATGTGGGTGTGCGCGAAGCGCCTGTCGAGCGGCTGCTACCGGTGGCCGGGCGTCGGGGAGGCGGTGGTGACGATGAGTCCGACGGAACTGGCGATGCTTTTGAGCGGCATCGATTTACGGGGAGCGAAACGGCAGAGGCACTGGCATAATCGTGTCATAAAACGTTAATAATCAACGATTAGTATCGACTCAAGCTGTTGTTTCATAAGAGGATACGTGCCTCGCATGTCACTGGCTCTATCCACCCAAAAAACCGAAGATCTGCCCGCCAAGGTGGCGCAGCAGCAAGCGCAGATCCGCTGGCTGGAACTGCGGGTGAAGGACTTGGAAACCCAGTTGTTCGGCAAAAAGTCCGAGCAGCGGTCCGGTTCTGGTGACGACGGCAATCTGCAATGGGATGAACTCCTGGGTGAAGTGCGCGCGTTGGCGCCGGTCCCCGCGCAGCCGCCAACCCCAGTCACGGCGACGGGGCCGAGTAGGAAGACTGGCTTGAAGAAGGGGCCCAAGCCCTTGGACCCGGCGCTGCCCCGCGAGGTGATCGCGGTGCCCGCGCCCGATCTGAAGGACCTGATTTGCCCGGAGACGGGGCGTGCGATGCAGGCGGCTTTCGTGGAGGTCCTCGAGGTACTCGCCCGCAAGCCGGCGGTCTACTTCGTCAAGCGGTACGAGCGCACGGTGTTCACGAGCCCGGCCAAGACGGCCCCGGTCTACGGACCCTGGCCGCAAGACGTGCTGCCGCGCTCGCGGGTGCACGCGAGCATCGTCGCGCACATCGCGGCGATGCACTTCTGTGAGCACCAGCCCTACTACCGGCTGGAGAAACAGCTGGAGCGGCTCGGGGTGGACCTGCCGCGCGTCTGCCAGGTCTCGCTGATGGCCCAACTCGAGGAGCACACCCGGCCCTTGGTGGGCGCCCTCAAGGAGCACGTGCTCGCCAGCGGCTACCTCCACTTGGACGCGACGCCGATCGATCAGGCCGATCCGGCGCGGCCCGGAGCGGTCAGGGAATCCACTTTGTGGGCGTACCGGGCCACCGACGGGCCCGTCTGGTTCGACTTTCAGTTGCACAAGTCGCCGACCAGCTCGGCCAAGGTTTTGGAAAAACACCAAGGAATCCTCCAGACCGACGGGGCCGCCGGACTTGCCGACATCGGCCGGTTCGACGGCCGCGTCCGCCATCTCGGATGCTATGCTCACGTGAGGCGTTACTTTGTAAAAGCCGTGGACGCCGGCGAACAAGACGCCGCGCCCTACCTGCGCACGATCAACCAACTGTTCCGCATCGAGCGCCTCGCCCGCCGGTTCAAGCTGAAGCCGGAAAACTTCCAGGATCTTCGCACCCGCCGCAGCGTGCCTCTGGCCGACAAACTCCTCGCCGACGCTCTCGCGGCCATCCCCAACGCCGAACCGAAGACTCGGTTTTGGCAGGCGCTCAACTATCTTCTCGGCCAGCGCAGTTCGCTCCAGCGCTGCCTGAGCGAACCCGGCGCCCTGATCCACAATAACCCGGCCGAGAATTGCATTCGCCCTCTGAAACTCGGCGCCAAGAACTGGCAGGCGATCGGCCACCCAAGCGCCGGCCCCCGTCTGGCCAACCTCTTCTCCCTCGTCGAAAACTGCAGGCAGGAAGGGATCGATCCCGAGGCCTACCTGATCGATATCATCACACGGCTGTCCGATCACCCGATGAAGGCCATCGCCGCATTGCTCCCTCGCGCTTGGAAGGCCTCCCGCTCCGCTTTGACTGCCGCTGTCGCCTGATTGCATCCGCACAGAGTACCGGAACTGGCGCGCACTGTCTGCCTGTTAGAAATGTACGCTTACCAAAGGTCACGTTACTGTATTTCTCGAGGTGCCGGCGTCGTTTCGATTAACTTGGCGTAGCAAGTGTTGGCCGGCCGGAACAGTCGGCGAAGTGCGAAGGTTGCGGTTCAATCGTCCGAAAAGCTGCGAACCCCCTCCGATTCGGCAGCGACCGACACTCCGACAATCAACCGGTGCTTTTCGGTATCGACCGAAGAAGAAAAATATGTGCGGCCTAAAATTCCTCGAACCAGCACCAATGTGCTCGTCACTACTTGATCGCTACTCCGCCACTACCAAACCACTACTCCGCCGCTACTCCACCACTGCCAAAAAAATTGGCTGCCCGGCGTGGATTCGAACCACAACGAACCGGGGTAAAAGCGACTGAGGGGAATTGCCCCGTCGATCACGCATCCGTCGAGCGCAGGCCTTGGGCCCGGACAATCGCCAAGAGTCTTTGCTGAATGCCTTGTCCGATCACCGGCCAAACGTGGATAATCTCGTCGATTTCCTCGGCCCAAACCCGCATTTTTTCAGCGGGAAATTTATCATTTTTATCGGGTGCGTTTCCTGCTGTATTGGAATT
>Ga0114971_10002392_pt1 | contig 12889 bp, 11 predicted proteins | sample M_140625_MF_Meta_FD_87320 | JGI IMG/M metagenome (GOLD analysis project Ga0114971, IMG submission 87320) | Freshwater microbial communities from Lake Montjoie, Canada to study carbon cycling - M_140625_MF_MetaG | ecosystem: Environmental > Aquatic > Freshwater > Lake | place: Lake Montjoie... | reverse complement strand
AAATTATTCAAATAAATATGGCATGTATTTACATTCTAAATTTAATTTTGATAAACGTATAATTTTTACAGGACCAATTTATGATTTTGAAACTATTAATAATTTAAGATTTTTTTCTAATTTATATTTTCATGGACATTCTGTAGGAGGAACAAATCCTTCATTATTAGAAGCTATGGGAAGTAAAGCACTTATTTGTGCTCATAATAATGAATTTAATAAGAGTGTATTAGCATCTAATTGTTATTATTTTGATTCTAATAAAGATGTTATTAAAATTCTTGATGAAACTAATAAATCATCTGAAATAAATCAATTATTTATAAATAATAATTATTTGAATATAAAAGATAATTATTCGTGGGAAAAAATAATTAATCAATACGAAAATTTAATAATTAAATAATGAATTTAATTGGTTTAAACCTCAAAAATAATTTTAAAAATATTGAACAAATTGAAAAGCTAAGACTTTTTTTGGTTTTATTACATGTGTTTTTTTTGCCCTATAATTTATTTTACACGACAATTATTTTTATTACATTATTTGTTTTAATATTAATTGATTTAAGTAAAGAAAAAATAAAGACCATTCCGAAACAAGTTTGGATTTTTCAATTAATTTATATTATAGGAATTTTATTTTATAATTTATCAATAGATAAAACAGAAGCTAATTATATACTTGAACGTCAATTAGTAATATTATTATTTCCTTTAATTTTACCTTTATCAATTAAAATCAATCAAGTTAATATTAATTTAATATTAATAACATTAACATTAACATGTGTTTTATCATTACTGTACCTATTTTTTTATTTATTTTATTTAATTTTATTTGAATTAAAATTACCTTTAATTAAAACTATAAGTTCAGGTTATTTTTTTAATCATGGGTTTTCTAAGCCAATTAGTATTCATGCCAGTTATTTTTCTTTATACATCTCATTATCAATTTTATATTCTGTACAGATATTAAATAGTTTAAAGGTTTTTTTTAATAAACTTATGATGCTATTAATAATCATAACATTATATTTAGGTTTGTTTTTTTTAGCTTCAAGAAATTCTATTATTTCTGTTTTTATAATTTTATTATTTATTTATCCCTTTTTTAAAATTTACAATAAAAAAAAGTATTTATTAATATCAATTCTTTTTTTTGCTTTAAGTTTTATAATTATTTTTAATATAACTTATTTTAAAAATCGTTTTTCTGGAGAATTAATTTCTGATGTTAAGCCTTTAAATAATAAAGAATATATTAATTATTCTTATACTGAGCCTCGCATTGAAAGGTGGGCCTGTGCCTTTGATTTAATTAAAAAATCTCCATTAATTGGATACGGAACTGGTGATGAAGTTACAATGCTTAAAACGGAATATTCTAAAAAAGGTTTATTTATTTCATATCTTGAAAATTTTAATGCTCATAATCAATACATTTCTTATTTAATTAAATGTGGCATTATAGGATTTGTTTTATTTTTATTTTCATTTTTTTATTTTCTATATCTTGCAATAAAAGACAAAAATTTTATTTACCTGTCATTTTTAATTATTTTATTGATAGGTTTTTATACCGAAAACATTCTTGATTCAAACAAAGGCATTGTTTTTTTCGCTTTTTTTAATACATTATTTGGCTATATGAGTATTTATAATTTAAATAATAAGCGTGTTTAGTTTTTTTATAAATTAATATATTTTAAAAAAAAATCTTATTAATAATTTAAATTATATACAGCATAATCAAATTGATTTTGATAAATGGGATAAAGCTATTTTATCTTCTCAATTTCCTTTTGTGTTTGCCCAATCATTTTATCTGAATGCCACTTCTCCGAATTGGGATGCTTTAATTTTAAATGATTATGAAACTGTTTTTCCTTTACCAATAAAATCAAAATTTGGTTTTACATATCTTTCACAACCCCCATTTACATCTCAGTTAGGTACTTTTGGTAAATTAAATTTAGATATTGAACTTCTTTTTTATAATTATATTATTTCTCATTATAAACTAATTGATTTAGAATTAAATTTTTCAAATAAAATTACTTCAAAATTTATTTCACCTAAAATCACTTTTATCTTTAACTATAACAATAATTATAATATTAATCAAAATACTAAACGAAATATTTCAAAATCAACAGCTTTAGGTTTTAATGTTCAAATGGTAAATCATAATGAATGTTTAAACCTTTCTCAAAAATTATTAAATCCTTTTTTAATAAATGAAATTAAATTATTGCCTTCGGCAGTTTCTCTTTTTGATCAATTATTAAAAAACGCGATCTCTAAAAAAATGCTTTATACATTTAAGGTAATTGATGAAAAACAAAACATTAAAGCTTTAGCTCATTTTATTTGTAATGGCAAACATGTTTTATATCTTAAGGGAACGAATTTTGATAAACCAGATAATTCTGGCAGTATGCATTTACTGATGTTTCATGCAATTAAGTTCTTTGAAAATAAAGCTAATTTTTTTGATTTTGGCGGTGGTTCAAAACAAGGCTTAGCAAATTTTTATAAGGGTTTAGGAGGTGAACTAATGAATTATAGTTTTTTACAAATTAATAAGCTTCCGAAGTTTATTAATTTATTTAAATCTTCTTAAATTTTATTTAAAATGATTTGTTAATGCCTAAAAGCCATCTAAACTGAAAATAATCTTTTTCTGCAAATGCTAATCTGTTTAAAATAAACGGACAATCAAATCTTATTGTAAGAGGTTTTATTCCATATAAATTTCCCCATCTCAAAATGCTAAAAGTAGTTCCTATTCCTGCATCAGCTATTAATGAACTCATTGTTAATTCATTTCCTTCAGAGTTTGTATTAATTGTTCCAGCATCTGCAAATACATATGGGCTAAACCTGATGCTGTTTTTTAAGAATTTAGGATTAATTTTTTTAAAGAATTTTCCAAACTCAATTTCGGTATTTATAGATAATCCTGTTATCCCTTTATAATTAAATTTTATTGTTCCATCACTATTTTTTTCAGCTAATAAATATCCAGAATATCCTCTCAACCCCAAACCGCCCCCAGCTGTAAAATGATTTGTTAAATAAGAATAGTTTCCCCATTTACTCGGAATAAATCCCATGGATCGGGTATATTTATTATTCATTAAATCTTCATTATTAGCACCTGAAACAAATAACATTGATTCAGAAGGCAATTTACTTCCAAAACCTATTTGTGAAAACATCCGGGTATTAATAACCAAATTACCTAGTTCTTGTTTATTTATATGAGTTAATGTTGCAGCTGAAAAATCATAGCTTTTAGTAAATGCTGAAGCTCTCAAATTAAATAAAAGAATGCCAGCTCCTTTATTATAACGATAGGTATGTTCTATCCCAATATGAATTGCACTATTAAGTTTTCTATAACCCCATTCTTTATTATTAATTAAATACACCGTGTCTTGAGGCATATCTCTTAACATCGCTTTAATGTGACTATATATTTTGGTTCGGTCGTTATTACTTTTCTTTTCAAAACCCAATGTAAAACCATCGAGCCCATCTAAAGATTTTAATTGTAAATAAACATTTGATTTTTTTATGTATTTATGAAGCGAATTTTTATAATCTAAATTAAATGATAAGGTGTTAAATTGACTTATTGCAATATCTGATCCTAAATCTGATTGCCCTATTCCAGAACTTACCCAAATCCCTAATTCAAATACATGTTTAGACATTAAATAATCGCCGCTTAACATAATACCTGTTTTTAATCCATCAAAGCCGTTATACCAAAAACTTGGACGAATTCTCATGTCATATTTTTTCCAATTAGGTGCATTATACACTTTAGAATCAAAACGTAATTTAAATTTACCCTGTTTCACATTATTGGTCATGTCCACATCTGCTAATCTAAAAGAAGGGTCAATAATTACATTTTTAATTGGAGCTCCAATATTTACTGTTGCAGTATAAGTAGTTTTTAGTTTTGGCCCCCAGCCAATCCAACGGGGCAATGTTGTTGCTATACTTTTCTTTTCAAACCAGGTATTTGGAATATAAAAATGGTATGCCGAATCGTTTTTATCAACCACCGAAAAATCAATTGGCATTTGCATGCCACCTTTTCGTTTAAAATTTAGTTCATAAACTCCATTTTTTAAGTGTTTTACTTTTCCAATTTTATAATCTATTGTTTTTGTAGTTTCCAACCATTGATCAAAAAACCAATTTAAATCAACCCCAGTAAATTGAATAATCGAATTTCTAAAATCTTCAGGGTAGGGGTGTGCAAATTTCCATTGATTAAAATAATGCTGCATGGCTTTATCAAATAAAAAACGACCTAACACATATTCCATATTTTTTAACATTGCTGCCATTTTTGTGTATGATTGACCATAACCACCACCGTGACGAATTGCGCCGTTAAAATCATCGGCATGAGTGTTTAATGCAACTTCTTCGTTTTTGGTAACCACATTATTATAAAATGAGCTATATATTTCCTCATCAATTATTCGATTATGTTTTGTAAACCGATTAAAATAATTATTTTTCAATTCAGGCATATTATGTATGGGGCCATCTATAAATTGATAAGTATCTGCAGTATAAAATTGTGTAAATCCTTCATCCATAAATGCTCTATATGTTTCGTTTGTGCCCAGCATGCCTTGAAACCAATTATGAGTCATTTCATGAATTAATAATGATCGGTAATCTGGATCAACGCCACCACATAAGGTAAGCATCGGATATTCCATGCCATCTTGCGCATCGGCTACAATCATTTTGGGATGATGGTAAGGCCCAATATTGTATGAATTGGTTTCTAATACTTTTCCAATAAAATTTGAGGTGTTTTGCCAGGCCGCTGCATGAGGTTCTTGAACTAATGCAATGCATCTCACGCCATTCCAATTTGTTTCTCCTATTCGGTAGTTAGGATCGGTTGTTAAGGCAAAATCATGAACATTAATAGCTGAAAATTTCCAAGTTTTTTTGGTGCCGTCTTTTTTTATAATAGTTGATGGTGGAGAATTATATTGTTTTTGAGCAAAATTACGAATGTCTAATTTTTTTCTTAGTGTATCGGGTAATACTTCCTTTTCATTAATTAAAACACCTGTTGCATCTGCAATATAATCGTTTGGTAAAGTCATTTCTACGTGATAAGAACCAAAATCACCATAAAATTCGTGATCCATGTGTTGATCTGTTGTCCATCCAAATTTTTGGTCAATTACTGATATTCTCGGATACCAATGCACAATATCAAAATGTTTTTTACCGAATGAATTAAATAATTTCATCCTATTTCTAATGGCTTCTTGATCAAAATAGGTTTTGAAATTAAGATCAAAGGTTATTGATTCGCCTGAATTTAATGGTTTATTTAAATAAACTTTTAAAATTGTATTGTCTAATTCTGTTTTTAAATCCTGACCATTTATTTTAATCGTCTCAACTACTGTTCCCAAATTCTTCGATCGGTATTTTCCGAATTTTAAATTATAACCATTGTTTTTATAAAGATTGGATGCATACGAATCTTTTGTTTGCGCATTGTTATATAAATTAAAATACACAAACGATATGGTGTTGGGCGAATTATTCCAATAAATTAGTTCTTCGGTTCCACTTACAACATCAGTACTATCGTTTAATTCGGCTTTTATCAAGTAATGAACATCTTGCTGCCAATATCCTTCAATTGGTTTTCTGTTTTTCCAATAAAGTGTGTTAGTAACCGAACGGTAATCAACAAATTCATTTTGCGATTGACCAATAAATTGAAATAACATAAAAAAAAGTCCAAAACATTTTAACGAATGTTTTTTATAAATAAAAAAAACCATTTTATGTAATTTATTAGTTTTAATAAAAATAAAATTAATTTAGTTGCGACATTATTTGTTTAACTTCATTTTCAGTTAAATCGCGCCATTCACCAATCTTTAATTTATCTAAAGAAATATTCATTACTCTAATGCGTTGAAGTTTTAATACTTGATAATCAAATGCATTGCACATCCGCCTAATTTGCCGATTTAATCCTTGCGTGAGTATAATTCTAAAAATTCGTTTAGTGTTTGGTTCAATAAATGCTTTACAAGGCTTTGTAATTTCTCCATGTATTTTAATTCCATCTGTAATGTCATTAATAAATTGCTGCCTCACCGGAAAGTTTAAGGTAACAAGGTATTCTTTTTCGTGACCATGAGCTGCATTAGCAATTTTATCAATTAATTCGCCTTGATTAGTTAATAAAATTAAACCTTCAGAATCCTTATCTAATCTGCCTATAGGATATATTTTTTGTGGATGATTAATTGTGTCTATTATATTCCCCGAAATTTTTTCGGTTGTACAAATAATTCCTTTTGGTTTATTGTAAACAATAAATGTTGGTAAAAAAGGTTTTATTTTTAATAATTCACCATCAATTAAAACAACATCATCTTCTTTAATTTTAGTACTAAAAGTCGCTATTTTTCCATTTACAACAACTCTTTTTTCATCAATCAAATCACAAGCTTTTCGTCTTGAGCTATATCCCGAATAGGCAATATATTTATCTATCTTCATTGTGTAAATATATTTAATATGTTGGCTATTAAATAATAAATTATATTTTTTGTTTTAAGTAGTTAATATCTTACATTTGTGATATCAATTTAATATCAAAAAAAATAAAATATGATAAAAGAAAGCAGTCTTAAGCCAATTTCTGGTTTTAGTATTTTGGCAATAACACTAGGTTTAATCGCCTTAAGTTCTTATTTATTTGTAATTAATTGGCAATTTTTACCAATTACTTTAATATTAATTTCTTTATTTATTATAAAGGGATTTGTTATTATAAATCCAAACGAAGCCATTGTTTTAGTTTTGTTTGGTAATTATTCTGGAACAATAAAAGATAGTGGTTTTCATTGGATCAATCCTTTTTATTTAAGAACATTCATTTCGCTAAAGGCAAGAAATTTAAACGGACAGTCGCTTAAAGTAAACGATAAAATTGGAAATCCGGTTGAAATTGCTGCTGTTATTGTTTGGCAAGTTGAAGATACTGCAAAAGCAATTTTTGAAGTAGACGATTATAATAAGTATGTTAATATTCAGAGCGAAGCAGCAGTTAGACATTTAGCAGGCATTTGTCCTTATGATAATTTTGAAGAAGAAAACGCTGATGTAACGTTAAGAGGTGGGGCCGAAAAAGTAAATACTTTATTAGAAAATGAATTAAATGAGCGTCTAGCACCCGCTGGAATAAAAGTTATCGAAGCTCGAATAAGCCATTTAGCATATGCTCAAGAAATTGCTGGGGCTATGTTGCGTCGCCAACAAGCTACTGCTGTTGTTGCTGCAAGAAGATTAATTGTTGAGGGTGCTGTAGGAATGGTTGAAATGGCTTTAGCTAAATTATCTGAACGCGAAATTGTTCATTTAGATGAAGAACGTAAAGCTGCAATGGTTAGTAATTTATTAGTTGTGTTGTGTGGTGATAAAGAAGTTAATCCTGTTGTTAATACCGGTACGTTGCATCATTAATTTATGATTAAAAAAAAACCATTTGTTTTAAGGGTAAATCCTGAAATATTATCTATTCTTCAAAAATGGGCCGATGATGAATTTAGAAGTATAAATGGACAAATAGAATACTTACTTCAGAAAGCAATTACTGAAAATAAAAAAAATAAATCTAATTTTAAAAATAAATTAAATTAAGTTTGTTAATTGTAATAAACGTAATAATTTTTTATTTTAAATCATGCCTTTTACTTCTCTTGGATTATCACCTTCTTTATTAATTGCATTATCCGATCAAAAGTATAAAGCTCCGTTTCCAATTCAAATTCAAGCTATACCAGCTATTTTAAATAGAAAAGATGTTTTGGGAATTGCACCTACTGGATCTGGAAAAACCGCAGGATATGTCTTACCTATTTTAATGAATCTTCAAGGTAATACGTCTACTAAAAATAGACATGTAAATGTTTTAGTTTTAGTTCCTACACGCGAATTATCAGTTCAGGTTGGCGAAGTTTTTAATATTTTTTCAAAATATTTGCCTAAAAAAATAAAAACGATGGCAGTATATGGTGGCGTTTCTATCAATCCTCAACTAATGGGGATGCAAGGTGTAAATGTTTTAGTAGCAACGCCCGGAAGGTTATTAGAACTTATAGATTCTAATGCTGTTCATTTATCTCAAATAGATACTTTGGTTCTTGATGAAGCTGATAAGATGCTTAATTTAGGTTTTGCCGAAGAGATGAATAAGATTTTTGCTTTACTTCCTATCAAACGTCAAAACCTTTTGTTTTCGGCTACCTTAAGTGATGATGTAAATAACATCAATCAAGTTTTATTACGAAAACCTTTAGTTATAAAAATTGAAGAAGAAATTCTTAACATCAATCTAATTTCTCAAATAGCATATTTTGTTTCTGAAGAAAATAAAGGACCACTTTTGCGCTACCTCATTAGGCAAAATAATATTAAACAGGTATTGGTTTTTGCTTCCTCGGTTTATAAAGCAGATAATGTTTCTGATAAATTGCGTAAAAACGGAATTGATGCCATGGCTATCCATAGCAAAAAAAGCCAAGGTGCTCGAACTGAGGCCTTGAGTAAATTTAAATCAGGTAAGTTGCGTGTTTTAGTTGCTACCGATTTAATGGCAAGAGGTATTGACATAAAAAATTTACCCCATGTAATTAATTACGAGCTACCAAGGTCACCAAAAGATTATATTCACAGAATTGGAAGAACAGGCCGAGCCGAGTCGCCAGGCGAGGCTATTTCGTTTATTAGCCCCGACGATCAACATCATTTTAAAATAATTCAAAAAAAAATGGGTAAATGGGTAACCATGATTGATAGCGAAGGTATTGATTTGTATTAAAAAAGGGAAGAACACACACATCTTTTATAGCGTCTTTTAGTGTTTCGCTAATTACAAAATATTGCGCTCGCGTTTCAAAGGCTTCACGCTTTTTGAACCAATCTCGCCATATTGAATATTTAATAATTCATCAAATTTTTTAGCGTTTCTTATTGCTTTGTCCTTTTTCATCGTTTTTAAGCGGCATTATTTTGTTTGATTTACTTTTGATTTAGGGATGATCTTATTAAACCCTTTAAAATTTTTACATCAATATCTTCCAGTTTATTGATATAGATACAACCGCCATCAGTTTTGTGTTTACCCAGCTTTTTTATTGCAGCTTCATTTTCTTTATGATTTATCATAAGATATAAGGTCAAATTTGCCTTACGTGGAGAAAAACCTATAAAGAACCAATCAACTTCTCTGCCGCTGGTTGGACTTTTGTATCTTTTATTACCAAAGCCAATGATTGAACCTCCCCACATTTTTGCATCTTCTTCACTTGCCTTTTTCATCATCTCCAAAAGCACAAAACTGTCTTTCCGTTTTTGTTCTTCTTTAATAGAATTGATAAAATCTTCAACGCTTTCGGAAGTTTGCTTTGTTTTTATTTCTGCAAGTTTTGCTTTCTTTTCTGCCATATTAAATTATTATTTGTTTGACATTGATTTTTCTATTGTTGTTGTGGAGTCCTTTACAATGACTGCTAACGTTTTCGGGCTTTGCGAAGGTAGCGATTTTCTCTACAAATGTTGATGCGGAGAACCAAACTTTGATTAACCACAAAATTGTCTTAAGGGATAAACTTTATTAAATGCAATGAACTAAATCGCAAATTCAAAGTATTTATGCGCGAAGCGCACCTTTGAAAATTGCATTTGCAACTTACAGAAACTCCGCAGCACGCTAAGGTAATGTTATGGGTAGTGGCTATGCAGCTTTCTTCGAGGAAGATTTTGTTTTCTTGTCTTTAAGTTTTTTGATAAACTCACTCAATTTTTTTTCCTCTTTTTTTGTCAAAGGTCGGCTTTGAATGTAGTCAACATCAAGTTCTTCATTTTTATTTTTCATGATATTAGGATTTAAAATATTTGTTAACGAGTCTTAAAGCAGCTTCAGTGTTAATAATCATTAATTGATTTCCGTAGTGAATTGCATTTAAGCTTTTTACGTAATGATCGATAAGATTTGTTTTTGAATGGAAGGAAACAAAGCCATCACTTCCTCTTTGGAATGAAAGCCTGCAAGCAAAAGCTACGAGATTTCCTGCAACTCCTTCATACAGTTTTTCTTTACCCTTATTGAAAGGAGCATTCTCTATTAAATGAAGAAACACATTGTCGGCACTAACTGTCAAGCTAGTAATTCCTTGAACAATGTTAGCATTGTTTACGATTGTTAATTTATATACTTCTCTGTCGGGCAGGTTGTGTTCTTCTTTCCAGTTGAATAACCATCCATTTTTCTTCTGAACTTGTTTTAAATCCTCTTTCGATAAAAGGGAAACTTCAGTCGGAAAACTATCTCCGGAGATACTATTTGTAATAGAATTCGTGAGTCGATCTATAATAAAGTCGTTATGATATTTTGTCGTTTTTTTCACGCTTAAAGGTACAAATAATAACTGTTATTTTCAATTAGAATTAGGAACACCCAATTACACACAACTTTTATATATACAATACAAACTTTCAATATACACCCAATTTTGAGTAGCTTAACGACGATTTGCTTCGCTTTATTTTATTTTTAAAAATACAAAATTTATTTATCAATCATCAGGCGAGGCTATTTCGTTTATTAGCCCCGACGATCAACATCATTTTAAAATAATTCAAAAAAAAATGGGTAAATGGGTAACCATGATTGATAGCGAAGGTATTGATTTGTATTAAAAAAAGGAAGAACACAAATAAAATTTTAAACTTTTTCTACAATGGCGATTTCTTCGTCCGTTAAATCATATAGTTTGTAAACCAGTTGATCTATTTCTTTATCCGTTGCATCAATTTTGTTTTTTAACTCCAATGCTTTTTTTGCTTCTGTATTAAAATACTCTTCCCATTCTGCTTCTTCTGCTAAACTCAATTTAATTTTCTTTTTAGCTAACTCTTTAATAAAATCAGAATATGAAAGTAAATACCAATCTTCTAATTTTTTTTGTAAATCTTTTAACTCAAATTTACGTTCTAAACTCCTTTGAAATTTCTTTACGAATTCACGAAATTCAACATTTAATGCTAAGATTAAGTTGGCTTTTTCTATAAATGGTTGCTGGTTAATTTTATCAATAACTTTGATTGGTAATTTTTCAACAGATGAAATTCTAACCTGAGGGAAAATATCTCCTCCTTGAGAATTTGTTTTCTGATAATAAAAGTTTAACAGCTTTGAATTAAATAAACAAAGCAAATACTTATGGTCGAGCCTTCCATCAGTTATATGTGTGCTGTGTAAGGTATGTTCGTAATATTTATTTTCATTATCGTATGTTGCTATAATGCCTTTACCAACAAATCGTGTAAATATTTTTTCGCGAAGGAATATTTTTGGATCCCTCATCCATAAGCCTGTTCGTTTGTCACCTTGTCGTTTTTTTTCTTCTTGCATCATAAAGTCTGGTTTATAATTAACCCAAACTTTCGTATCTTCTATAAAATATCTTGATACATGTTTTCCGAAATAGAGTTTTTTACAATCACCATCAAGTTTATTATCAAGATACAAAACATCCTTTATAACACCCGCAACAATTCCATCTTTAACATCGGCAATTTGTTTAACTTGAACAGTGTCCTTTTCAATTTTATTAATCAACAAATCAAAAGCATTACTAATTTCTAATCTAAACGTATGTTGCTTATCATTGAAAATAGTATCAGTTGTTGTTTCAGATAATAATTGCCTTGAATCAATCGACAACTTATAAGCTAAATATTTTCCTTGTTTTTTCTCCTTTAAACCATAATTCAATAAAATAACACTATCGACTTGCGCTTCATTAAATACCTTATCATCAATATATAATACTTCGACACTATGATTTTTGCAAATCATAATTCTTGTTTGTTTAAATTGTTCGTTGTTTAAAATCTTACCGGGAACAATGTATGAAAAAGAACCAAGACCTTTCTTTAGTTGAATTGCTTTTTCTATAAACAATATATACAAATCAAATCTACCTGTTGCAGTATGATATATATTTTCATAGTATCTTCTGTCATCCCAAGGAATTCCTTGAATCCCAACATAAGGTGGATTCCCAATCACTACATCAAAGCCTCCATTTTCAAAAACTTCTTTAAATTCATTCTTCCAATTAAAAGCTTTATCACCTGCAACTGCAACATCATCAATTAACGAGTTACCACATTTAATGTTGCTATTTAAGTCGTTTAATTTACGGTTTGGTTGAGCTGTGCGCAGCCATAAAGAAAGCTTTGCAATTTCAACACTTTCTTCGTTAATATCTACGCCAAATATGTTGTTTTCTAAAATGCTTTGCTCAACATCACTCAATACTAAAGTATCGCCAAATAGTTTGGCTTGTAACTCGTCAATGTATTGATGTTCGTTAATTAAAAAATCTAAAGCTTGGTTTAAAAATGCACCCGAGCCACAAGCTGGGTCACAAATAGTAATTTGTAATAACCAATTACGGTAGTCGCTTAATTTAGCAGCTAAGTTTTGTATGCTTGTTTTGTTGCGTTTTTTATCAGTAATGTAATCTTCTTCTATAATTTTAAACTCAACTTTTTTATCAATACACAATTTACCAACCGTATTATCTACAATATATTTTGTAATGTATTTAGGTGTGTAAAAAACGCCATCTTTTTTACGCTTTGAAGCCCCGCCCAACCTCCCCGAAGGGGTGGGGTCATCACTAGTATTAGCTAAACTTTTTGCTAATTCATCAATATCATTTAAAGAGTTTTCGAAAATATGCCCTAATATGTTTACATCAACTTCGCTGGCAAAATCGTAATTGCTTAATTT
>Ga0114971_10002391_pt1 | contig 12889 bp, 10 predicted proteins | sample M_140625_MF_Meta_FD_87320 | JGI IMG/M metagenome (GOLD analysis project Ga0114971, IMG submission 87320) | Freshwater microbial communities from Lake Montjoie, Canada to study carbon cycling - M_140625_MF_MetaG | ecosystem: Environmental > Aquatic > Freshwater > Lake | place: Lake Montjoie... | reverse complement strand
GATCCCTTTTCTGGCCGAACGAGGCGTTGCTGCGGTTCATTGGTCATCAGTCGGACCACGCAGCGCCGATGATGAGGTTATATTCGCACACGCCGCGGCACACGGATACGTCATCTTCACCCATGATTTCGATTTCGGAACACTGCTCGCGCTGACGGCGGCGAGCTGTCCTAGCGTGATTCAAGCACGCGTGGATGACACTTCTTCAGGCGCAATCGGAGACGCTGTAGTTGATCTGTTGTGGCAGTGCGAAGGTCCACTGAGCGAGGGATTGATCGTGACCCTGATGCCCGATCGCACAAGAGTGAGGATTCTTCCGATCTGAAGAACGCGGCTGGTTGCGGCTGCATGCCACAAAACGATGCCCGGTGCAGACAAGACAACCGCGATGACGACAGCTGTGATACGGGCGGTTTCGGTGGTGGCGTTGGTGGTGCTCGTGGTGGCGTATGCTTGGATTGCGTTGCGCGAAGACGGGCGGATGATGACCATTCCGTTCTTGCCGCATTGGTTGAAGTATCATCTGGAGCTTCATGCCTATACGCGCAATTGCCCGGCTTTCTTTTTGCTCTCGGTCTTTGCTGCAGGGGCGGTTGCTGGACTGCGACCTGAGTGGAAGGCAGCGTCGTTTGCGCTGTGTCTGTTCGCGCCTTTTGCTAAGGATTTCGCGCAGATCTTCGTGCTGACGCGGCATTTCAATTGGACGGCGACGTGCTGGGGGATTGGTGGAGCGCTGGTCGGATGGGTGGCGACAGCAGCGCTCCTTCCCCTGCTGGTGGCGGATCGAAAATAGCTGGTAAAAAGCAGCAAAGAGGAGATTCCAATGGTTTCTTGCCAACTCAAAAGTAAAAAGTAGGAATGTGTGCGGGTGGCAGTGATGATACGAAGGCAATGAGGATGAGGTTAGATCAGTTTGACCCGAAAAAAGGGTTGGATCGTGGGCGCCCCAAGTGGGTGGAGATGATCTGGTATTTGCTGAAGTGCGCCTTCTTTTTGTCCGCGCTGCCGTGGCCTAGTTCGTTTAAAGTCAGCTTGCTGCGGGCCTTCGGGGCGAAGGTCGGACGAGGGGTTGTGATTAAACCTCGGGTCAACGTTCATTTTCCGTGGAAGCTGGAGATCGGCGACCACGCGTGGATCGGTGAGGAGGCGACGATCCTAAACTTCGAACCTATCCGAGTGGGCTCTCATTGCTGCATATCGCAACAGGCCTACCTTTGTGCGGGCGGTCATGATTTTCGCGATGAGGCGTTTTCTTACCGCAATGGGCCCATCACGATCGGGGACGGTGTCTGGATCCAAGCACGCGCGTTCGTCTGCCCCGGGGTAGTGATCGGGGAGGAAACCGTGGTCACAACCTGCTCGGTTGTCACGCGAACTCTGCCCCCGAATATGATCTGCTCCGGTAATCCTGCCAGGGAGCGGGGGCCTCGATGGCCGCTGTGACGAGTGGCGAGAGTAAAACGACCAAGAGACTAAAAGAGCAAGAAACTAAGAGACGGAGGCGCGCGATGAGCGCGCTTTTTGTTTTTTGGAACAGGGCAAGGTTGCGCCAGCTTATCAAACAGGCATGTGGCAAGCGCAAACGTGATAAAGTGCGAGTGCTGGACACGAGGACGGGGAGGGACTAAACATTTTCGTGGATATGCAGGCGCCCACCACGTCGAGGATTAGTGTCAACGGCATCAGGGAGGAGGTGCTGCGGGACGAGCGTTATCCAGTCCATCAGATTGCCGATGCGCTGTTGCCTTATTTGCGGGTTTTGGTCAGCGAGTTCCGTCCAGAGAGGGTGGTACTCTTCGGCTCATATGCTTATGGAAAGCCGACCACCGATAGTGATGTGGACCTTCTGGTGGTGAAGCCACTGCAGGGAAGTGCCCGTGCGGCCGCCACAGCGATCCGCAAGGCATTTCAACCACTGCGTCGGAAAGGCGTGAATTTGCCTTTCGATATCATGGTGCGCGACTCGAGGGACCTGGATGAGCGTCTGGAGCGGGGAGCGATGTTCCATGAGGATATTACGAGCCGGGGAATCTCGCTGGTTTGAGGACGGACGAGAACAACCCGGAGGATTGGCTGAAAAGTGCGAGCAGCCGTTTGGCCTCGGCAGACCGTCTGTTCGCGGAGGAGGGCGCTTCCGAAGCCGCGATCGAGTTGCTTCAGGAATCAACAGAGCGGTTCCTAAAGGCTTATCTCATTGCCCGCGGGTGGCGGATTTGCAAGATTCACGATCTGGGTTCCCTTTTGTCTGAGGCAGAAAAGCATGAGCCCGCATTCGGCGCCTTCGCAGATTTTGCCGATGAGTTGACTGATCAGTTCTGGGCGATCCATTACCCTGGCGGCGATCTTGACGATTCTCCTCCAGACTTTGCCGCGTTGCGCGAACAACTCGCCAAGATGCTCGTGCTTATCCAAGCCTAAGACCTGAACTTTTTCCTGTTTGATGGCACACGAACAAATTTTAGGGATCCCGTTTTTCACCGGCACGGTAGATGAGGCTGTTGCGGAAGCGCTGCGTGGGGCGTTGGTTGTGGCCCCATCAGGCCCCAATCTCGCGAATGAGTTGCGGCGGGTGCAGGATTACCGGGAGGCGGTGACCAACGCGGATGTGGCGCTGACGGATAGTGGGGTCATGGTGGCGGTTTTCCGTGCCGCCACGGGAAAGAGTGTACCGCGGCATTCGGGCCTTAAATTTCTCGAAGCGATCCTCGCCGAGTCGGCGCTGCGTGAACCGGGTGCAGCTTTCTGGGTGATGCCGACGAAGCAAGAGGGAGACGCTATCGCTACATGGTTGCGCTCGCAGGGTTTTCCCACCGACGAGAGCAACACCTATGTGGCGCCGTTCTACCGCGATTACCCGATCAAGGATGAGGAGTTGTTGCGGCGTTTGAAATCGGCCAAGCCCCGTGTTGTTTTCCTTAATCTTGCGGGAGGAAAGCAGGAGGTACTCGGGGCGTGGTTGCGTGGGCGATTAGACCCTCGGCCGGGGATCGTGTGCACAGGAGCTGCGGTGGCGTTTCTCGCGGGAACGCAGGCCAAGATCCCGGTCTGGGCGGATCGCAGCGGCCTTGGTTGGTTGTTGCGCTGTATCTACGAGCCAAAAAAATTTATCCCGCGCTACTGGAGTGCGCTCCCGCTGGTCGGCATGGTCTGGCGCTGGAGAGACAAGCGCCCGGCATAGCGATATTGCGTCTGCGCCCAGGCGCAGCCTTCTGTTCCTGTATCAATAAATTATCAGACCCCGCCTCGAGCGGTTCGTTTCTTCCTAGAAAAGGCGCCTCGCGGCGCCTTTTTAGCGTTTTGGACTTGAGAAGATGCTGCGGAAAAGTCTCTATCGGAGTTTTCCGACTATGCTGACCAAAGTTTACTCTGCCGCCCTGCACGGGGCCGATGCTCTCGAAGTCGAGATCGAGGTGAATGAGGGCAGCGGGGATCCAAAAGTCGTTATCGTTGGTTTGCCAGATGCCGCGGTCAAGGAGAGCAAGGATCGGGTGACTACCGCGATGGCCAACAGCGGTTACCGTTGGCCGCGCGGACGCACGACGATCAACTTGGCCCCGGCGGACATCAAAAAAGAGGGGCCGAGCTTCGACCTCCCAATTGCTATCGGCATGCTGGCCATCGCGCAGGGGCGCGAACTCTCGCGGTTGCGGGATTGCTGCATCGCGGGGGAGCTGGCTTTAACCGGTGCCATCCGATCGATCAAGGGGGTGCTGCCCATCGCTCTCGAGGCGCGTCGACGCGGTAAAAAGGCGCTCGTGGTTCCGGAGATGAACGCCTCCGAGGCCTCAGTCGTCCAGGGCATCTCCGTGCATGGGGTGAGGAATCTGCGCGAGTGCTTCGAGTTTCTAGATGGAGCCAAAGAAATCCCCGCCACGGTGTCTGATCTCGACACGGTGTTCCGTCGGCATCAGCAGAGTGAAGTGGATCTTGCTGATGTGAAGGGACAGTCCGGGGTGAAGCGCGCGTTCGAGGTGGCGGTTGCGGGCGGGCACAACTTGCTGGTCATCGGCGCACCTGGCGCGGGCAAGAGCATGCTGGCCAAGCGTATTCCGACAATCATGCCGCCGATGACGCTCGAAGAAGCGATCGAAACCACCAAGATCCACAGCGTTTGCGGACTGCTGGAAGGGTCGCACAATTTCGTGGCCATCCGCCCATTCCGCTCACCGCATCACACGATATCCGACGTCGGGTTGCTTGGGGGTTCGACTAACCCAACGCCGGGCGAGGTGAGCCTGGCGCACCACGGCGTGCTCTTTCTCGATGAGTTGCCGGAGTTCAGGCGGTCCACCCTCGAAGTGCTGCGTCAGCCGCTGGAGGACGGCCGTGTGACGATTTCACGCGCTGCCGGCAGCCTGACTTTTCCGGCGGACATCATGCTGGTCGCGGCGATGAATCCGTGTCCCTGTGGATTTTACGGTCATCCCAAGCGCGAATGCCGCTGTTCGCCGGGACAGATTGAGCGCTACCGTCAGAGGGTTTCCGGCCCATTACTCGATCGCATTGACATCCATGTCGAGGCGCCTCCGGTCGAATACGACGAACTGACTTCGAAAGCACCAGCGGAGTCCTCGGCTTCAGTGCGAGCCAGAATCGAAGCGGTGCGCCAGAGGCAGGCTCGCCGGTTTGGCGGTTCCTTGAAACCCGCGCTCAACGCGCGGATGCAACCGCGGCACATGCGCGAGCACTGCGGGATCTCCGAGGCCTGCCACAGCATGATGAAGCACGCTCTTGACGATCTCCATTTGAGTGCACGGGCTCATGACAGAATTCTCAAAGTCGCACGGACTATCGCGGACCTGGCGGACTCCGCCAACATTGAAGAAGACCATCTCATGGAGGCGATCCAATACCGGACACTGGACAGATCGCTATGGATGTAGATGCTAGTTCTGGTAAAAGGCAGTGTAATGTGCTTTGATGACGGTGTGGTGCTAGTCATGCCGACCTCGTCGCAGACAGGGATATGATTTCGCAAAGAGAAAAAAGCATCTACCTGAGCTTTTCCGTGGCCCAGATCACGTTGGTTTCGGTGCTCTTCGGCTTGTTTTATCTGATCAACGATCAGATCCGCCTCACCTGGCTCTCGGCACCAAGCGGCTATCTGCAGATTCTGATTGTGCTGCTGCTGTCTTTGATCGCCGAGGCGGCATCAAGGCCCAGCGCTATGCGGGTCAGCACAGGCCGGCTGCAGGTCCGGGCGGCGAGGAGTTTGGCTCGCAGACAGTCGTTGTGCTTGGCTGGCGGATTCGGCATTTTTCTGGCACTCACGCGTGACACTAACATCTCCCGGCTCTTCTTGATCGGGATAGTGGTCGCTGCGTACCCGCTTTTTTTGTATAGCAACCGCCACGGGCGTCGATGGTTTCATCGCACGTTTCCCTCCAGCGCTTCGTCGGATAAGGTGAGCACCTTGGTGCTGGGTTCAGCCGAGTGGTGCGAATCTCTCTGCGACCGGCTGGAGGATTTCAGCGTGTATTTCGACACTCAGGAGGCGCTCGTCTTCTCCAAGGACGATGACATCGACAGGATCACATCCGCCGTCGTGTCCCGCAAACCGGATCTGCTCGTTCTTCCATCAAACGAGTTTCCGTATGAAGTGGTCGCGCATTTGCTCGCAGTGGGGGATAGGCGCGGGTTTCGTTGCTGGATTCCGGTGGAGATGTCCAGAAGGCATGGCCGGCGCTTCGAGTTGCAGGATGTGGGAGGACTCTCCGTGCTCTCCCCGCCGACGCTACCATTGGCGGGGGCCTACAACCGTGCGGTCAAAAGGGCCTTCGATCTCGCCGTGAGTTTCTTGGTCATACCTTTCATCTTGCTGCCTCTCATGTGCATCGTCGCTTTGATCCAGCGTCGCTCCTCGCCCGGTTCGCTTTTCTTCCGTCAAGAACGCGTGGGAGAGAATGGTAAAATTTTCCAGATCCTGAAGTTCCGGACCATGCAGGAGGCCAATGACAACGAAGCCCGGCAGGCGTCGGCCAACGACAGGCGGGTTTATCCGGGGGGGCGCTGGCTGAGGCGCCTGAGCATCGACGAGTTTCCGCAGTTCTTCAACGTTCTCCGCGGGGAGATGAGCGTGATCGGGCCGCGGCCGCACATGATCGAGCATGAGCGGGAGTTCGAGAAATTCCACGAGCTCTATGGCAGCCGCCGCTATGTCAAACCCGGCGTCAGCGGGTTGGCGCAGGTGGCCGGTTTTCGCGGGGAGGTCAAGGACGCTCGCGATATCCGCGGACGGGCCCGTTACGATCTTTTTTACGTCAAGCACTGGTGCCTAGGCCTCGATATTCGTTTGGCTCTCCAGACCTTCCTTCAGGTCGCCAGTCCGCCCGAAAAAGCCTACTGAGGCTGACGGCTGTCCACGACGTCCGTTTGGGTCCATTCCTCTGACCGGCCAACCGCTTTCCGGCAGGGGGCTCTACTCCCCGCACACTGTGAGGCTTTACGCAAAAAATAAAATGAACGATCGTTTGGAACGTGTGTCAGAATCTATGTCACTAAATCAACCCCGAAAGGACATAAAACATCATGGAATCTTCAGACACAAACATCAGTCTTTACCTCAGAGAGATCAGCCAGGTTCCTCTGCTGACCCCGGTCGAGGAGGTCAAACTCGCCAGCCAGATCAAAAGAGGCAACAAAAGGGCGCGGGAAAAGATGATCACCGCCAATCTGCGCCTCGTGGTAAAAATCGCCCACGACTTCAACAACTACGGTTTGCCACTGCTTGATCTGATCTCGGAGGGCAACATCGGCCTGATGAAGGCGGTAGAGCGCTTCGACCCGAAGAAGGGAGGCAAACTCAGCACGTACGCTTCATGGTGGATCAAGCAATCGATTAAGCGGGCCTTGGCCAACCAGAGCAAAACCATCCGCCTGCCGGTCCACTTGGTCGATAAAATCGGGAAGATCCGTCGCGTCGCCGCACAGATGACCGAGGAGTTGGGCCGCGAACCGCAGGACGAGGAATTGGCCGAGGAACTTGGCTTGGCTGTGGCCAAGGTGGCCCACCTGAAAAACGTCGGGGTGCGCCCTGCTTCACTTGATGCACGAATCAATGCCGACGACGATACCCCTTTCGGCGATCTGGTCAGCGACGACCGCGCCGAGGATCCCTTCGCCGTTTTGCGCGACAAAGATCTTCACGCGGAGGTGGGCGATCTGCTTGAAGCCTTGGACCCGCGGGAGCGCAAGATCATCTCCTACCGCTTCGGGCTGGCTGGCGGCCGGGAGCGCACCTTGGAAGAGGTCGGGCATAAGTTCGGCGTCACCCGCGAGCGGATCCGGCAGTTGCAGAACATCGCCTTGATGAAGATGCGCAAATCCCTCCGCAAGCGCGAGGAGTTCAGATTTCCTCAAACGCAGCCGGCTGTTGTTTAGCCGGCTGCCGCAGGAGGCTTACAGTGTGCGTATCCGCTGGCGAGGAGTGCCAGCGGATACGTTTCGCTTTTCAGGGCACGAGGCGCAACTGCACGGACTCGTGTCGCCTGTCGCCCTCCACGATATCGGTCACAACCACGAGATGGTCCCCGGACTCGACCAACCCTTTGAGCAGGAGCGTGGCCTCGGCCTCGAAAACGTTTTTTGCCGGCTCGGAGTGGAATCCGATCCGCTGGGCTGCAACCGCGTAGGGAAGAGCCAGGCGCCGACAGACACGCTCGTCCGGGGTGAAGGCGTAGATCGGGGCGTGCAGCGGGCGCAGGTGGGCGACGTAGAGGGCCATGTTTCCCGCGTGAGTGAACACGACAATCTTTGACTGGGGGAAGCTGTTGGCCAGGTTGACCGCAGCAGCAACAGTCTTTTGGCGGGGCCCCTCGATTGAGGCCTCTCGCGCGAATCCTGCGCCTCCGCTGCGCTCGATTCGCCGAGCGACCCGGTCGAAGATCTCGACGCACTGCAACGGGTATTTTCCCACGCTGGTCTCGCCGCTGAGCATGATCGCGTCCGCCTGCTCGTAGACGGCGTTGGCCACATCGGTGATCTCCGCTCGGGTGGGGAGTGGGTTGGTGATCATCGACTCGAGCATGTGGGTGGCCACGATCACCGGTTTGCCGATCCGGATGCATGACTTGACGATGCGTCGCTGGATGATGGGAAGCTCTTCCATCGGACACTCCACGCCGAGGTCTCCCCGGGCGACCATCACGGCATCCGCGGCCTCGATGATGTCCTTCACATGCTTCACCGCATGCTGGTCCTCAATCTTGGCGATAATGTGCGCATCGCTGCCCAAGCGGGTCAGTTCGTTCCTCATCGCCTCGACATCCGAGGGCTCGCGGCAAAAACTAAGGGCGAAATAGTCGACCTGCATCTCGACGCCCACCACCATATCCTTCAGGTCTTTCGCCGTGAGCGGGGGGAGATTCACTTTGACTCCGGGGAGATTGATGTGGCGGCGCGATCCAAGCACGCCTTGGGTGAGAACCTCGCAGCGGATGCAGTTGTTCATCTTGGAGAGAACTTTCATGTGAATGTTGCCGTTGTCCACCATGACGACATCGCCTACCGAGATATCGTCGATGAGTCCGTCGTAGTTTACATCGACCGAGTACTCCTCCTCGCTGCGGGCGCCGCGGACGGTGAACTCGAGGGTGTCCCCGGGCTTCAGGTTGAGCTGCGTCGCGATATCCCCTGTGCGGATGGCGGGTCCCTGCGTGTCCATCATGATAGCGACATTGGCTGCGCTCAGCCTGGCTGCATTGCGAATCCGAGGTACGATGGCGCGCACCCACTCATGCGAGCCGTGGCTCATGTTCAGGCGAAATACATTGGCTCCTGCAGCAATGAGCTTGGCTAGCATCTCAGCCGATTCGGTGGCCGGGCCGAGAGTGCATATTATTTTGGTTTTTCGCATGACCGAGGAAAGGTGCAGAAACAGGATCAGGCAAGACCAACTTCTGCGGGGGATGGCAAAATGAACTTGCGCAGACGGGGCGCTGCCGTTTTCCTGCTCGGTCGTGAAAGATCACTTTGCAGCACTCCGTCAATTCCGTCCGGGTTCCGGACCGGAAGCTTGGTTCTATTCCCTACCTGCTCTCGAATCCCAGGGCCTCGGGTCCTTATCGAGGCTGCCCGTGAGCATTCGTATCGTCCTCGAGTCGGTGCTCCGCAACTGCGACGGCCGCAAGGTAAGGCCGGAGGACGTGCGTGCACTCTGCGCCTGGAAGGCAAAAAGTCCTGCCCAAGAGGAGATTCCCTTTGTGGTTGCGCGGATTGTTTTGCAGGATTTCACTGGGGTGCCACTTTTGGTGGATTTGGCCGCCATGCGCAATGCAGTGGCCTCGGCGGGAAAAAATCCTGCCATGATCGAACCGCTGGTTCCCGTGGATCTGGTGGTAGATCACTCCGTGCAGGTTGATTTCTTCGGCAGCGCGGATGCTTTGCGTCTGAATCTCGATATGGAGTTCAAGCGCAATCGGGAGCGCTATCAATTCCTCAAATGGGGGCAGCAGGCGTTCAAGACTTTCGGCGTCGTTCCGCCGGGTATCGGCATTGTCCACCAAGTAAACCTCGAATATCTCGCCAAGGGTGTCCTTTCGCAGGCTTGGGAAGGCGCGAAGCTTTATTATCCCGACACCTTGGTCGGCACCGATTCGCACACCACGATGATCAATGGACTCGGTGTGGTCGGGTGGGGCGTCGGCGGGATTGAGGCCGAGGCTGGCATGCTTGGTCAGCCGGTTTATTTCCTCACCCCGGAGGTAGTGGGCGTGAACATGAAGGGGCGCCTCCGCGAGGGAGTGACGGCCACCGACCTGGCGCTGCACGTGACGGAGTTGCTGCGCAAGACGAAGGTGGTCGGAAAATTCGTGGAATTTTATGGCGAGGGGGCTGCTTCGCTGCCGCTTCCTGATCGTGCAACGATCGCAAACATGGCACCGGAATACGGAGCCACGATGGGATATTTCCCGGTCGATGCCGAGTCGGTGGACTACCTTCGCGCCACCGGGCGCACGGATGACCAGTGTGCCGCGTTTGAGGCCTATTTTCAGGCGCAGCAAATGTTCGGGATGCCTCGCAAAGGGCAGATCGACTACAGCGTGGATTTGGATCTCGACCTGTCCTTGGTGCAACCTGGGGTGGCCGGACCGAAGCGCCCGCAGGACCGCATCAATCTCCCTGACCTCAAGGGAAAATTTCTCGCTTTGCTGGAGAAGCCCGTGGCCGACGGAGGCTACAACAAGCCGGCGGCGGCGCGGACCAACACCGCAACGGTGGTTGTGGAACGCCCAGCGTTCCGCATTTCCTCCAATTTGCAAAAGCAGGTGGAAGAGATGGAGGAGGATCGTCCGACGCCCGACATCGAGCAGCACGCCAACGGCAGCGCGGAGGCGCATCTAGACCACGGCAGTGTGGTCATTGCTGCTATCACGAGTTGCACCAACACCAGCAATCCGAGCGTGATGATCGCCGCGGGGTTGCTCGCCAAAAAGGCCGTCGAATGCGGTTTGATCGTCTCGCCGGCCGTCAAGACCTCGCTCGCCCCCGGTTCGCGCGTGGTACAGGACTATCTGGCCAGCACCGGTCTACAGCCATTCCTCGATCAGCTCGGTTTCCAGATCGTCGGATACGGGTGCACAACGTGCATCGGCAATTCGGGTCCGTTGCCGCAGGCTGTCGAGAATGCCATCACCCGACACGATCTCATCGCCGCATCTGTGCTTTCCGGCAACCGCAACTTCGAAGCCCGTGTCCACCAAAATGTCAAAGCGAACTTCCTCATGTCGCCGCCTCTTGTCGTGGCCTTCGCGCTGGCCGGGCGCATCGATACCGATCTTACCAGTGAACCGATTGGGAAGGGGCGTGATGGCCGCCATGTTTATTTGCGTGACCTCTGGCCCTCGCTCGAGGAAGTGCGCAGCACCATGCAGGCGGCACTCAAACCGGAAATCTTCCGCCGTCTCTATGCGGACTTTGCCGCGCAGAATCCGAAGTGGAACGAAATTCCGGGTTCCGCAGGCCAGCTTTACGCCTGGGACAATGCCAGCACTTACATCCAAAACCCACCGTTCTTCGAGAACTTCTCCATGCAGGGCGGAAAGATTGCCGACATCCAAGGGGCTCGTCCCCTGGGAATCTTCGGCGATTCGGTCACGACGGACCATATCTCGCCCGCCGGCGCGATCAAGGCGGCCTCGCCCGCGGGCCGATACCTCGTCGAGCACGGAGTCGAGCCGGCCGACTTCAACAGCTACGGATCCCGCCGCGGCAACGACCGCATCATGACCAGAGGCACTTTCGCCAATGTGCGCATCAAGAACCTCATGGTGCCTGGTGTCGAGGGCGGCGTGACAAAATACTTTGCCTCCGGCGCCCACGACGGGGAGGCGATGGCGATCTACGATGCAGCCATGAGATACAAAGCTGACGGGCGGCCTTTGGTTGTGATCGCGGGACAGGAATACGGAACAGGCTCGAGCCGCGACTGGGCAGCCAAAGGCACCATGCTCCTCGGGGTGAAGGCTGTTGTGGCGGAGAGCTACGAGCGAATCCACCGCTCGAATCTCGTCGGCATGGGTGTGCTGCCGCTGCAATTCGAGGAGGGGACCAGCGCGCAGTCTCTCGCCTTTGACGGTTCGGAAACATACGATGTTTTGGGCCTGTCGGATAAGATCAAGCCCCGGCAAAAACTGAACCTACGTATCACCAAAACAGACGGATCGGTGCGGGACATTCCGGTCATCCTGCGGATCGACACGCCTATCGAGGTGGAATACTACCGCCACGGCGGCATTCTGCCGTTCGTGCTGCGCGAATTGATGGCGTCGGCCTGATCAGCCCGACTTGAGCACCTCGATGAAGGCTTCCTGGGGAATATTCACCCGGCCGATGCTCTTCATCCGCTTTTTTCCTTCCTTCTGCTTCTCGAGGAGCTTGCGCTTGCGGCTGATGTCGCCGCCGTAGCATTTCGCCGTCACGTTTTTGCGCATGGCGCTGACGGATTCGCGGGCAATGATTTTACCGCCGATGGCGGCTTGGATTGCGACCTGGAAAAGTTGGGTGGGTATGACTTCCTTGAGCTTTGCCGCGAGTTGCCGCCCGCGGGCTTCGGCTTTGTCCCGGTGGACGATGGAGGAGAAAGCATCCACCGGCTCACCGTTGACCAGGAGGTCGAGCTTCACGAGTTTGTCGGCGCGCGTGCCCGCGTGCTCATAGTCCATCGAGCCGTAACCGCGGGTGATGCTCTTAATCTTGTCGTTGAAGTCCACGAGGATTTCGTTCAGCGGCAGCACGCAGGTGAGCATGACGCGCCGCGTGTCGAGTGACTCGGTGTGCTCGAGTTGTCCGCGCTTCTCCATGATGAGCTGCATGAGCGGCGAGATGTATTCGTTCGGCACCATGATGAAGCACTTCACGATCGGTTCGCGGATCTCCTCGATGACGCTGAAGTCGGGAAGATACTCCGGGTTGTCTACGTGCAGGATCTCGCCATTGGTTTTCAGCACCTCGTAGATCACCGACGGATACGTCGCGATGATGTCCATGTTGTACTCGCGCCGCAGCCGCTCCTGGATGATCTCCATGTGCAGCAACCCAAGGAACCCGCACCGAAAGCCAAACCCCAGCGCCACGCTCGACTCCGGCTGGAAGACGAACGCCGCATCGTTGAGCTGCAGCTTGCCCATCGCCAACTTCAAATGCTCGAAATCCGCCGTGTTGATCGGATAGATCCCGCTGAAAACCATCGGCTGCACCTCCTGAAATCCCGGCAGCGCCTCCGTCGCACCCGCCCGTGCGCTGATGAGCGTGTCGCCCACCTTCGCATCCGAGGCGGATTTGATGTTCGCGATCACGTACCCCACATCACCCGCCTCCAAATTCGGCTGCGCCGTCATCTTCGCAAGACCGGGACGGAAGATGCCCACCTCCTTCACCTCGTAGGTTCCCT
>Ga0114971_10002390_pt1 | contig 12890 bp, 9 predicted proteins | sample M_140625_MF_Meta_FD_87320 | JGI IMG/M metagenome (GOLD analysis project Ga0114971, IMG submission 87320) | Freshwater microbial communities from Lake Montjoie, Canada to study carbon cycling - M_140625_MF_MetaG | ecosystem: Environmental > Aquatic > Freshwater > Lake | place: Lake Montjoie... | reverse complement strand
GAAATATCATAATATTGAATTTAATAAATTGATAAAGAATTTAGTTGAAATGAATTTTAAAAAGAGTCAACGAAGTCATACGCTATCTAATTCCGAATCGTTGAACTAAAAATATCAACTCCTTAAAAAAAAGGTAATATTTTCCAAGAAAGCAATCACAAAATTTAAATAAATCACAAACCCTAATAAATTCAAATAACAATTTTCTCTAAATCACTCGCAACCAATTGAGAAATTTCAGTATCCGAAGGATCAAGATATACTTTTTTAAACTGATGCCCATATTAAAAAAAGCCCCCGGCATTAAACGCTCAGGGGCTTTCAATTAAATCCTAAAAAAATAATCTTAGAATTTATTTATTATAATAATTATTGTTTGATGAATTTAGAAGCGCTAACGCCATTGGCAGTTGTAACATTCAAGAAGTATGTTCCAGCTGGCAATGCAGCAACGTTGATATTTCCAGCATTAGAAACTTGCATAACGCGCATTCCGATAGTGTTGAAAATTTCTACGTTTTTGATAGCAGCACTGTTGGTCATTTCGATATTGATAGTACCTGAAGTTGGGTTAGGATAAACCTTAACACCGTTGTTCAAAGTAGCAACACCACTAACTGGAGCGCTTCTAACCAATTCATAGTGCCAATATGCACCACCAGCAATTGCAATATCAACCATCATTGTATCTACATTAATAGTAGCAATATAAATAAGGGTATCTTTTGCATCAGAAGGTTTGCTTAATTCACCACCATTGTATGGTTTTGGCAAACCAAGGAATGAACCTTTACCAATAAGCATAATAGTGCTGGTATTTTTGTCAGTACTCCATTTGCCTGCTTTGCTTCCATCGTGAGGAGCAACTGGTGCGCCACAACCGGCAGTACCTTGCCATCCTTCAATGTAAGTTTCAGTACCTAAGATATTGTTGAAAGTTCCATCAGCTTTGAATTGGAAAATGTCGTCAAATTGACAAGCTCTTGCACCAGTAACTTCAGCAGAAGGGTTTGACCACCAGCTGATGTCGCCTTTAGCAGGACCAACACCAATTGCACCAGCTTTAGGAGCTAATTTCCAATCACCTGTAGGATCAATTGCAGGCATATCTTTGCTTAATTCATATCTCCAAAAAGCAGTACCATTGATTTGAATATCCAATATTAGACTATTCGAGGTCATAGTAGTTACCAGATAAACGATGGTATCTTTTGCATCAGCTGGTTTAGCCAATTCGCCACCATTGTATGGTTTAGGAATACCAACGAAGTTACCTTTACCAATAATGGTTAAAGTTTTCTTTGCATTGTCATAAATCCATTTGCCAGCTTTTGAACCATCATGGGGTGCAACCGGCGCAGCGCAACCGTTTCCACCTTGCCAACCTTCAACGTAGGTTTCAGTACCCATTACGTTTTTGAAAGATCCATCTGCATTGAAACGGAAGATGTCATCAAATTGACATGCTCTAACACCAGTAACTTCGACAGCAGGGTTTGACCACCAGCTGATGTCGCCTTTAGCTGGTCCTACACCTATGGCACCAGCCTTAGGAGTTAATTTCCAATCACCTTGGAATTGTGCACTCAATGAAGAAATAGCGATGAATCCCATAGCCATTACTCCAGATTTAATGAGTGATGAAAAAGTAGTTTTGTTCATAGTTGTTTAAATTTAATGATTTCTTGTTTTTACAAATGTATATAGATATTGTAAATAAAACAATATGTTTTGTTTCAAGAATGTCATAATTTTCTTTTACAAATGAATTTGTCATTTATTTGCACTGATTATAAATGTTTTGGAGGAATAAATTGTTATAAAATTTCCATTATTTTTTGAAGAATAACAACATTTTGTGATTTCTAAATAATTAATAAATCAAACCAAATACCCAATAAACACCCAATCCAAGCAAAGCACCAGGTAAAACATCATAAACATAATGCTGCTTGGTTTTTACTGCGCTAATTGCAATGAGAATGGGGAATAACCAAACCCAGTTTCCCAACATAGGTATGTTCACCAATAAATGGCAGCTCGTTAAAGTGGCTACACTTACATGCATACTAGGAAAGCAATTGCTTGCCTTGTCAAATCCTTGAAGATACCTCAAGAATCGCACACTTAAAGTTTGCTTATGCGATGTATATTCTCTCCAAGACGTTGGAGTAGTTATAGGGTGAAAAACAAAAAAATACATATGAAACAACATCAATATGAAAAAATCAAATACCACAAATCCAAAATGCCTGAAGTCTTTGAAAATTAATATCATCAAAACAATAACAGGGTAATACAATACCGAATAAATCCAAACCCAGTTGGCATTAAACGACACCATATTGTCGAGTTTGCTTTTGAACTCTCTCGGTGCAACCCTGTGGTTTCTTTGACACCAAAAATAAAATTGGTAAAAACCAATAATTAAAATAACTGTAATGGTTAACATTACAATATTGTCAAATAAAGTTTTCATATTTATTTTTTTCGTAATATTAAATAATTGTTATCTTAATATTTGCGAATTGGGATTTTCCCGTAATAATTATTTTGCTATTTGCAATTTTCCGTAAATGAAGGTACTATGTTTTACATCGGAAGTTAACCCAAGCAATTTCTTAATATTTTCAGAGTTTAATCAATCAAGATTTGATTTTCGTAACCAATTCCATACGGAATTTTCGGAACTAAAAGTTTCAATGAACTCAAATCTGCATTTTTGTGCAACATGCATCGATGCCAAATTATCAGGGTGAACCATTGCAATAATCTCCTGAAGTTGGAGTTGCTCAAATCCAATTTTTAAGCAAGCCAAACTCGCTTCGGTTGCATAACCCTTATTCCAATGTTGAAATTTAAATCTGTAACCCAAATCGTAAAAATCAACGTGGTTGTTTTCCATTTCCGTATGGAATTTGAGTCCTGTCCATCCTAAAAAATCACCACTTTGCTTTTCAATAACAGCCCAACGGCCGACTCCATTTTTGGCGTATTGGTTCAAAATAAATTGAACTACACCGTTGGCTTCTTCAATAGTACCTATAGGATTTTGTCCGGTATATTTGGTTACGCGTTCGTCCAAATCCATTTCCAACAAATCAAATGCATCAAACAATTCAATGTCCCTCAAAATGAGTCGTGAAGTTTCGGCATTGATTTTCATTTGATTAGAATTAACTTTTTCAAATGTCCGAAAAAAGTTTGGGATTAATACCCAATAAAAATTATGCTTTTCTGAGCATTATTTCGTCGTAGGCGCCGTTCCACAATCCGATGCGGTGTTGCAAAGACAATTTGGTGTATTCGCTGGCTTCAGCCCACAATGCTTCATCAGTGCCACATAAGTCACGGGTCATTTCTAATGCCAAATGGCTATGGTGATCACCGTCTACTTCAATATGTCTTTCCAAATAATATTTAAACGTTGAAATAGTATCAGGAATGCGTTTGTAAATATCTTCGATCATTGAAATAAACATGCCTGGAATCAAATCTTCTCTACCAAAAGTAAAAACGGCGGCCATCAAATGGGGCTTATTGCTGTGAATAATACTAAATGTAAAATTAACAAAATCTTTAACGCTACTCGGTGCTTCAGATTGGTCTAATGCATTTTGCAGATTTTTATTTTGAATTAAATTACTAATAAACGTTTCAATTTGGTTTGATTCAGCGCCACATTGTTTCATTGATCGTAAATACAATTCAAAATGGCTCATTCTGTTGCCAAACTGATCCACATCAGACTCTTCGCCCACAACGATTTCGTTAATCAAATATCTAGTATTCGCATTGCCTGTTGGAATCCATGGAATTGTGGTACAAGTAAGGTTGTTTTGGAGGGACTTAAGTAGCGACATGAAATCCCAAACTGCAAAAACATGATGTTTCATGAAGATTTTCAAGTCTTCAATATCCTCAATAACAGAATAAAGTTTGTGGTGAATAATTTCGTTACGTAAAGACTGAATAGAATTTTGAATATTTTGAATTTGTGGATTTTCCATGTGTTTAAAACGATGCAAATTTCAGTGCTAAGGTTGAAATTATTGATTAGGATTTATGCATAAATATTCCACAAAAGTCATTATATCCATTCAATCATCACCGATTGTTCAATTTCGGGATGAAGGCTACGGGAAACGGGGCAGCTTTTCACCACGCGTTCTAAACCTTCGCGTTGGCGTTCTGTTCCATTTTCGCCCAATTGAATGCGGATATTGGCTTCAATTCGCGCAATTCGTCGGGGTTCTGTTCCCATAATTTTATTTGTATCCGCAGAAATTGAAAGCACTTCAATTTCTTTCAGTTGTGCATAAACACCCATGGTGGTAATGATGCAGGTTGTTAAACTCAATGCGCATAAATCGGTGGGAGAGAATGCCTCGCCTCTGCCAAAATTATCAGTTGGTGCATCTGTATGTATAATTGTACTACTTTGAATGTGTGTATTTTCGCAACGTAAATTGCCGAGATATTTGGTGCTGAAGTTTGCCATTTTTTTCTAATGTTAGATATTTATCCAACAAATTTATGGGATTTACAAATTTATTCCTATCTTTGCACGGCAAATAACCACCATACTTTTTAATTGTTATTTGCTATGTCTACCACCAACAATTCCCCCAAAATTATTTTAGAAGGATTAACTTTTGACGACGTTCTCGTTGTGCCACGCCATTCTCAAGTGTTGCCGCGTGATGCCGATACGAGTACCCAATTTACCAAAGGCTTACGTTTAAATGTACCTATTGTTGCCGCGGCAATGGATACGGTTACAGAAAGCAAAATGGCAATTGCCATGGCCAGAGAAGGTGGAATTGGAATCATTCACAAAAATATGACCATTCAGCGCCAAGCTGAAGAAGTGAAGAAAGTGAAACGTTCAGAAAGCGGAATGATTCTCGATCCTATTACGCTTACAGCTGACGCAACTTTGGCCAATGCAGTGCAATTGATGGTCGACAACCGTATTGGTGGAATTCCAGTTATTGACGATGCCAATAAATTGGTGGGTATTATTACCAACCGTGATTTGCGTTTCGAAAAAGATCTGACCAAATTGGTGGGTCTTGTAATGACAACACAAAATTTAATTACAGCTCCACATGGTACTGATTTAAAAGGTGCTCAAGAAATACTTGAAAAACATAAAATTGAGAAATTACCAATTGTAGATGAAAATCAAGTGCTACAGGGGTTAATTACTTTTAAAGATATTCAAAAAGTTAAGAACCACCCAAAGGCTGTGAAAGATTCTCACGGTCGTTTGCTCGTTGGCGCTGCAGTTGGAGTAACTGCCGATACAATGGAGAGGGTAGCGGCGTTGGTGAAAGTAGGGGTTGACGTAATTGCAATTGATACTGCTCATGGACATTCTAAAGGTGTTTTGGATCAAGTAACCGCAGTGAAGCAAGCTTATCCAAACTTACAAATCATTGCTGGAAATATTGCAACAGGTGCTGCAGCGAAAGCTTTGGCTGATGCTGGCGCAGATGCAGTGAAAGTAGGAGTTGGTCCAGGAAGTATTTGTACAACGCGTATTATTGCCGGTATCGGAATGCCTCAGTTAACCGCCGTAATGGAAGCAGTTGAAGCATTAAAAGGAACGGGTGTTCCAGTGATTGCTGATGGTGGAATTAGATACAGTGGCGACATGGTGAAAGCCCTTGTGGCTGGTGCGAATACCATTATGGCAGGAGGTTTGTTCGCCGGTACGGAAGAAAGTCCCGGAGAAACTACTTTTTATGATGGCCGTAAAGTAAAATCATACCGAGGTATGGGTTCAATTGAAGCAATGAAAGAAGGTAGCAAAGACCGTTATTTCCAAGATGCTGAAGACGAAGTGGCAAAATTGGTTCCCGAAGGTATTGTTGGTACTGTTTCTTATAAGGGACATTTAAGCGAAGTGATTTACCAATTGGTTGGTGGATTAAAGGCAGGTATGGGGTATTGTGGATCTGCTACTATGGATCATTTGCAAACTGCAAACTTTGTAAGAATTACAAACGCAGGTATGAGAGAAAGTCACCCTCACGACATTTCAATTACCCGTGAAGCACCAAATTATAGCCGTTAATTTTAGATTAAAAAATATGAAGCCTTCTAATTTTAGAAGGCTTTTTTGTTTCATAATATTGTGCAAATATTGAAATAATAGTCGTTAATTAATTTTGAATCAAGAAAAAACACAAATGTAGTTTAGTTTTAGTTGTTTAAAATTAGCAATTGTGAAATTCCAAAATGTGAATCTATTTTAGGGGTAGGCTAAATGTAAACGTCAACCTGAAATGTGATTTGCATTTTAGTAGGTATTTATGATAGGCAAAAAAGACGCAATCAAATTGCGTCTTTTTTGTATTGATATTAAAAAATAAAAATTAATTCATTTTCATTGCCGCATTGATAAATGCAACAAATAATGGGTGCGGATTTTCAACCGTACTTTTTAATTCTGGATGAAATTGTACACCTACGAACCAAGGATGATTTGCAATTTCAACAATTTCAGCTAACCCCGTATCTGGATTTGTTCCAGTTATGGTCATACCTGCTTGTTGAATTTGATCCTTGTATTTGTTGTTAAACTCATAACGGTGTCTATGACGCTCAGTAATATGGACTTTGCCATATGCCTTAGCGGCGTTGCTACCTTTTACTAAATCACAATGATAAGAACCCAAGCGCATGGTTCCTCCCATATTGCTTATTTTCTTTTGATCTTCCATCAAATCAATAACCGCATTGGTTGTGTCTGGATCCATTTCTAGGCTATGGGCGTTGGTTAATCCAACAACGTTTCTAGCAAATTCTATAACTGAACATTGCATTCCCAAACAAATACCAAAGAACGGAATCTTGTTTTCACGTGCAAATTTAACAGCAACCAATTTGCCTTCAATGCCCCTATTTCCAAAACCTGGAGCAACCAATATACCTTGGAAACCACTCAGTTTTTGAGCTACATTTTCGTTTGTAAGCAATTCGGAATTAATGTATTTAACTTTAACCTCGCACTCATTGTGAGCGCCAGCATGAATGAATGATTCATTGATTGATTTATACGCATCTGGCAATTCAACATATTTCCCAACCAAAGCAATAGAAATTTCTGCTTTCGGATGTTCTAGTTTGAATAAGAATTTTTCCCATATTTCTAAATTGGGTTCAGTTGAGCTTTTGAGTTTTAATTTAGCCAAAACAACTTTGTCTAATTTCTCTTTCAGCATTGCCATTGGAACCTCGTAGATGGTGGACATGTCGCGGGCTTCTATGACTGCATTGTTTTGAACATTACAGAAAAGAGCCAATTTGCGTTTTATTTCAGCATTCAAAGGGTGTTCGGTTCTACAAACCAAAACATCGGGTTGTACGCCCAATTCAAGTAAGCTTTTAACTGAGTGCTGTGTTGGTTTCGTTTTTAACTCGCCGGCTGCAGCTAGGTAAGGAATTAAGGTTAAGTGAATAACCATTGAATTACTTTCACCTTCTTCCCAAATCAATTGACGCATACTTTCTATGTATGGTAGCGACTCAATGTCTCCCACAGTACCACCAATTTCAGTGATAATAATATCATAATCACCTGAGTCGCCAAGAATTTTCATTCTTCGCTTAATTTCGTCTGTAATATGCGGAATAACTTGAACGGTTTTACCCAAGTAAACCCCTTTGCGTTCGTTATTAATTACAGTTTGGTAAACCCTACCTGTAGTTACATTGTTTGCTTGACTTGTTGGAACATTTAAAAAACGCTCGTAATGACCTAAATCTAAATCGGTTTCAGCACCATCTTCGGTTACATAGCATTCGCCATGTTCGTAAGGATTTAAGGTACCTGGATCGACGTTAATATACGGATCAAATTTTTGGATAGTTGCTTTGTATCCTCTGGCTTGCAATAACTTAGCTAATGAAGCAGCGATGATTCCCTTCCCTAAAGAAGATGTTACGCCCCCCGTAACAAAGATGTATTTAGATTTATTCATGAAATGCATGTTACGGGAAACAAAATTACTATTAAGATATTGTTTCCCGAAAGAAAGAAATTAGTTAGTTTTCAACAAAGATTAAATACGGATAATCCAACCTTGCGTATCGGCAGTTCTCTCAAGTTTAATGTCGTCTAGATAAGTTTTCACCTGAGTAGAAATATTTTGATTTCCTTGTGTAATTACTGAGAAATATTCGCCATTATGGCCAAATCCGTCAATGTTAATTAAAGTGGCTGCGGTTCCAGTTATAAACAATTCTGAAAGGGTACCAGCTGCCAAGCTATCTTTTAATTCTTGAACAGATAATTTTCGTTCTTCAACGTTATAACCCATTGATCGTAAACTTAAAATTACGCTTTCACGCGTTGTTCCAGCCAAAAGGGTATCGGTTAATTCTGGAGTAACAATGGTATTTCCAAATACGGCAAAGAAGTTGGTTGTACCTGTTTCTTCAACCAATTTGTGTGTAGCAGAGTCTGTCCACAAAACCTGGTCATAACCTTCCGCTTGAGCCAATGCTGTTGGATACATAGAAGCAGCATAATTTCCAGCCGATTTTGTAAAACCAACGCCACCTGGTGCTGCGCGGCTATATTCTTCTTCAACTTTTACGCGAAGTGGTTTGTTGTAATAAGGTCCTACTGGACAACAAAAAATAGCAAAAGTATAATGATTGGATGGTTTAACACCTATAAAATCATCCGTGGCAAACATAAACGGACGGATATAAAGTGACCCACCTTCGGTTCTCGGAACCCAATTGCGGTCTATGTCAAGCAATTTGCTAAGTCCAGCCAAAAACAAATCTTCAGGAATTTCTGGCATTGCCATACGTTTTGCAGATCTATTTAAGCGTTTTGCATTTTCTTCTGGTCTGAACATCAACACATCGTGGTTGTTTTTTGTACTTCCAAAGGCTTTCATTCCCTCAAAAATAGACTGGCCATAATGTATAGCACTTGTAGCAGGACTTAAAGTAAAAGGGCCATAAGGGATAATTCTATGGTTGGTCCATTCTTCACCGTTCCAATCGGAAACAAACATGTGATCACTGAAAATTTTACCAAAACCAATATTTTCGGTGTCAAATTCAAGAATTCTGCTGTTTTTTACTTTTTCAATACTAATTTCGAAGTCCATCTAAATTCAAAAATAGAAGAAATCTTGTAAGCTATGAATGAAAAAATACAAATTGTGGATAATCCATTGCTTTTAACTTCCTTGTTTTCAGGGGGGATTTTTTACATTCCAACAGAAAATAAAGGAATTGCTGAAGAAGTTGTAAAGGTAGAAAATCAACAAGTTGAGGTTTCCGAAATTGAAACGATAAATGTGGAAATAGAACAGGAAATTACGCAAAATATAGTTGAAATAAAAAAAATAGAAATCCCCGAATCAACAGTCGTAAATATAATTATTGACACTGAATTGGCGCATTGGCCTGAAAAATTAAATGAACCGATAAAGAAAATGATGGGTGCTTTGCGTATCGATGGAAAGCCACTAACGTTGGCCGATTTTTCAGTCTATAATTTGACATTATTTCCGGAGGTAAAAGATATTTCCAAGTTTATTTCGGATCTCAATACCAAAAGAGTTTTAATTTGGTCTACCAATCTAAAAACGGAGGCATTTCAGACCATAAATGCTGAGTATTCACTGGCAAATAAACAAGTTTTGTGGCTAAAAGATGTTTTGGATGTAATGGCAAATAATGAATCGAAAATGGAAGCATGGATTCCAATGAAGAAATTCTTTAAAATGTAATCAGTTACAGCACACGTTTTTGCTTGAAAAAGTGTCTGCATTGTTGTATATTCACAACTTCATATAACAAATGATCATTCAAATAAAAAATTGGATTCAACAAAAGTTGATAAAAACCGCGTCAATAGGGGTGTTGATGCTGTTTTTCTTAGGCTGTTTTAATCAAGCAAAAGCCGATCACGTAATGGGTGCCGATATGACTTATCGGTGTCTGGGAAATGATAAATATAAAATTATTGTTAAATTTTATAGAGATTGTCGTGGTGCTGGTGCCCCTGCCAGTTGGAGTTCGTTGTATTGGTATGCCGGAAATAACGGAGGAATCAATACGGCAACCTATTCCCTTGGATTAACCTTTGTTAGTATTAAAGACATTACCCCACGTTGTTCTACTGCAAATAGCCCTTGTAAGCCTACAAATACAAGTTATACTGGAGAAGGAGTAGAAGAACATACTTATGAAACCACCGTTGATTTATCAAAAGCGCCTTTTAGCAACTCCTCAATTGCTTTAGGATCAACAAACTGTGAATTAACTTTTGCTTACAACCAATGCTGTAGAAACGCTGCAATTACAACGGGTGCAACTTGGGCAGACTTCTGGACAACTGCTACTTTGAATATTTGCAATTTGCGTAAAATGTCAAACAAATGCAATAATTCGCCTACACTTACCAACGTTCCAATTGCTTACGCTTGTTGCAATGAACCCTATTATTTTAATAACGGAGCTTTAGATACATTAGATTTTGATTCATTGTCATACAAAATGGCTCCTGCCTTAAAAGGAGTGCCGAGTTCTTCGGTACCTTACACTTCTCCTTTCACTTATTTATATCCAATTACACCATTTTGTGTTCCTCCAACTTCCATTAAATGCACTCCCAATCCAACAGTAAATCCACCAAGGGGTTTTTTCTTAGATACAGCTAATGGTGACTTGGTTTTTACCCCGGTTAAATGCGATGAAGTAGCAGTATTGGTTGAAAGGATGACAGATTGGCGAAAAGATACTGCCGGGGTCTGGCGCTGGGTAGGTAGAACGCATCGAGATTTGCAAATTGTTGTAAAAGATAACTGTGGATATAACCATCCACCCAAAATATCAGGTCCTAACAATAGTAAAGTGTGTGAAGGAAATGAAATTTGTTTCAATATCGATGGAACTGATGAAACCTTCACGCCCAATCAAACAGTTCCAGATACCGTTCAAATGACATGGAATGGAGGTATTGCTGGCGCCACTTTTAAAATAAAAGACAAAAAGAAGAGAGAAAAACAAGCCGAATTCTGTTGGAAAACACAAATCGGTCAGGCTTCTGATGTGGCATATTCATTTACCGTTACAGCAACTGATGACCATTGCCCTACGCCTTCTCAATCTATTAAAGGATTTAGAATTAAAGTAAACCCTAAGGCTTCCGATGATAGAAAATATACTGCGGTACAATATAGTAAACTAAAAGGATATAAAGGCGCAACTTTGTCTCCAAATTACATGAAATGTGGCCGATTTGCAATGACCGCTATTCCTCCTGCTTCTTACAAAGGAACATTATCCTACCAATGGAGTGTTCGCGACAGCGTTGCAAAAAAGGAGTTTTTCTTTAGTACGAAGAAATCAGATACAATGACATTTAAAAAGGGTGGTAAATACATTATTGTACATACTGTAAATAATTCATTCAATTGTCCTACAATTTATAGAGATACAATCATTGTTCCTAATCCGCCAACCGTTGTAATGGCAAACACAGATACGTTTGCTTGTATGGGAACAACCATGAACATCCTTCCAAAAGTATCAAATGCAAAACCAACATACAAGTTTTCTTGGTCGCGTTTGATGGTGGATACGGCAACAAAAGGATTTAAAAATGAAACTCGGTTACCTCAAGATACCCTTGATAATTTAAGTATTCCAAATATTAACCGCGATAGCGTAATTCGAATTAAAGTGACAGATGGTGATGGATGTATTTTTTATGATACCATGACCATTTTTGTAAAACCACTTCCAGTTATTGGATTGGGACCAGATAAGAGGATTTGCACCTATGAAACCGCAACTTTTGATGCACAAAACAACGATACTGTTAAATATCTTTGGAATTCAGGAGATACTACTCAAAAAATCACCAAACATGTGAAAGGAGATTATATTGTTAAAGTTACAGATAAAAAATTCAAATGTATATTGTTAGATACTGTTGTGTTGTTTGTGAACGACACCGTTGTGGCAATATCAGGACCAGATTTAACCATTTGTAACCTTTCTTCTTCTTTGCTTTCTGCACAACACAAACCTACTACCCAAACTGGTAGTTACATTTGGAAGGACATAACAAAAAATTCGGTTTTAGGCACAAATATGGGGTATACCGTAACTCCTAAAAATACAAATTCTGCTGGCGGTTCCGCTCAGTTCTTTACCTATAGTTTGTATGTTTCGGTAAAACAATCAAATTATACATGTGAAGATTACGACACCATGGTAATTAAAGTAAATACGTTGCCTTTTGTTAAATGGGATCCAAAACCATTAAAATCGCAATGCTTTGCTTATGGTGATTTAGAATTGAATTCTTTCTTTAATAGAGGTAAAGTATCTGGTGTTAGAATTTGGAGTGGTAAACGTTTACAACCTGATATTTATGTAGATAGTGTTACACCAATTCGTCATATGTTTAAAACTTCCAAATTGAACAATTCTCAACTTCAAAATGGAAAGAGCTACAATGCAAGTATTTATGGTTGGTTTAAAGATACAAATGGCTGTGTCAATGTAGATTCTGTAACTCAGCGTATCAATGGTAATCCAATATTGGAATTGACCAATAAAATCTATTGCCAAGACAAAGGCGATGCATTGATGGATTCGAGCGTTATTAAACCAAAAACCAAAGCAGGGGTTAATTTCCTTTGGACGTCTATGATTGTTCCTAACGGCGTTGATTCTACAAAAGTTTTGATTAATAATAATCCTTTGGGTACTCCTGATTGGCATTTCTTATTTGGAAATGTAACAGAGGATTTTTACATGGGAGATTATAAATTCAAACTATGCATTGAAGATATTCTTACCAAATGTAAAAGTTGCGATACTACCAAAATCAAAGTAATTGG
>Ga0114971_10002386_pt1 | contig 12908 bp, 9 predicted proteins | sample M_140625_MF_Meta_FD_87320 | JGI IMG/M metagenome (GOLD analysis project Ga0114971, IMG submission 87320) | Freshwater microbial communities from Lake Montjoie, Canada to study carbon cycling - M_140625_MF_MetaG | ecosystem: Environmental > Aquatic > Freshwater > Lake | place: Lake Montjoie... | reverse complement strand
CGAGGCCGAGGCGGGTGGCGGAGAGGAAGGTGCCGTCGAGGCCGCTGCCGGAGAGGTGCTTGATGAGGCCGAAGGAGCAGGCCCAAAGGAGGGAGACGAGGAGGAGGAGGGGCATGGCGGTGAATTGCCGGAATATCGCTGCACTAACTTTTAGGTATTCGTACGAGGCGAAGGGTGCGTTCGGGATCGCCGGGAAATCGGGTCGCATCGCCGCTGACGTGAGCCCGTGGCTCTCTTAGGAGGTCGCTGACGTTGTGGACGGTCGTGCGTACGGTCCGCGAAAACGGAGCAAGGAAAGCGACCGAGGCGATCTGCAGCGGACGCCCCCGTTGCGCGACGAAAGACCGAAAACGTGCGAACGTCGTCATACTCGAAAAATGGCCCCGAGCTTTTTACCCAGCAGCAGACTCATGCCGACGATAGTGATGCCGAGGAACGCCATCGCCCAAACGCCGAGGGAGCTGGCGAGGAATTTGCCGTCGCCGAGCAAGGGGAAGAGTTCCATGATCGCCTTTGTGATGGGGTAATACATTTGTTTTTGGGCGAGGATGAGGGAGTCACTCACCTCCAACATCGCGAAGGCGAAGGCGAGGAGGCCGCCGGCGATGAGGTTGGCGGCAATGAGCGGGAGCGTAATTTTGACCAGTGATTTGAGGGGCGGGCAGCCGAGGTTTTGGGCGGCTTCTTCGAGGGTTTCGCTCGTCTGTTGGAAGCCAGCAACAGCGGAGCGCACGACGTAGGGGAGGCGGCGGACGGAGTAGGCGATGATGAGCAGAATCGTGGGATCGCGGACGGGGTTGAGGAACGAGAAGAATTTCCCTTCCTGAGACATGGCGAGGTAACCGAACGCGAGGACGAGGCCAGGGACGGCGAGCGGGAGCATCGCGAGGAAGTCGAGGATTTCGCGGCCGGCGAGTTTTGAGCGGACGATGACGTAGGCGATGGCGATGCCGAGGACGAGGTCGATGAGCGTGGCGATACTCGCGAACTTCAGGCTGTTGGCGATGGCGGGGACGGTGAGGTCGTGGCCGAGGGCGAGGGCGAAGTTGTCGAGGGTGTAGGCTTGGGGGAGCAGCGTGCCATACCAGTCGCGCGAGAAGGCGACGAGGATCACGCCGAGGTGCGGGAGCACGGCGAGAAAGGTCACGCCGGCGAAAAGAGTGGTGCAGGCCCAGGCGGCGGGGCGGGGCAGGGCGCGCGGTCCGCCTGAGCTGGTGGCCTTGGCCATCATGGCGTGGCCGGCGCGGCCGAAAAGGCCTTTGCCGATGGCGTAGAGCGCGACGGAGGCGGCGAGCAGCACGGCGACGAGGGCGTAGGGGAACGGGTTGCCGCCGATATCTTTGAGGCCGTAGAAAATTTGGACGCTGGTGACCTGCGCGTAGTCGAAGACGAGGGGCGTGCCGAGTTCCGTGAAGGCCCAGATGAAGACGATGGTGCCGCCGGCGAATAGGCCGGGCATAATGAGCGGCAGTGTAATTTTCCGGAAACGGCGGAAGCCGGTGCAGCCGAGATTTTGCGCGGCCTCCTCCATCGCGGGGTCGATATTGGCGAGGGCGGCGACGGCGTTGAGGTAAATGATGGGGTAGAGCGAGAGGGCCTCGACGATGGCGACGCCCCAGAATTGGTTTGTCGCAAACCAGTCGATCGTGGCACCGGGAGCGAGCAGGCCGAGCTGGCCGAGCAGGGCATTGAGGGCGCCGTATTGTCCGAATATTTGTTTGATGCCGATGGCGCCGACGAAGGGCGGCAGGATCATCGGGATGAGTACGAAGGAGCCGAGGAGACCTTTTAACGGGAAGCGGAAGCGGTCGCTGATGAAAGCGAGAGGGAGGGCGATGAAGAGGGCGAGTGTGGTGGCGGCGCAGGCGAGGAAAAAGGAATTGCGCAGGCCGCCGAGGTAAGTGGGGTCGGAGAGGAGCGCGGCGAGGTAGGCGAACGTGAGGTGGCCGTCGGCGTCGACGAAGCCGCCTTTGAGGATTTGGAAAATCGGCCAGAGGAAAAACGCCGCGAAAAATACGGCGGTGAGCGTGAACACGAGCCGCGCAAACGACGGGGACATGGGTGCGCAGTGTGCGTGGCGCGTGAACGGGCGGGCAAGGGGGAAAGCCGCGGCGCGGTGTAAGTTTTGGCTGGCTGCGCGGCGCGGCGATGGCGAACACTGCGCGCCTATCTGATGAAGAACGCCTCACTCGTTTTGCTGTTAGCCGCTCTCGCTGCCCGTCTCGCGGCCCAGGTCACGGAGACACCGGAGACCATCGCGCCCGGAAAATTTTTCGTACGGATGGACGCGATCTCACTCGCGTTTAACCGAGATGATTCGGGGCCGAACAGGTTCAGTGCGTTGGGACTGGCGACGACGATTTTGTCCACGGGGATCACGAAGGATGTGGATGCGCAGATTGGAATGCAGTTCTTCCTGCGGCAAACGTATGAGTTTCGCGGCGCGAGTGAGCGAAGGTCGGGATTGGGCGATGTGACGCTGCGGACGAAGTGGACGTATTGGCGCAACGCGCAGCTCGGGGCCGCGGCGGCGGTGATTCCCTATGTCAAGGTGCCGACGAGCACGGGAGGAGTCGGTAACGACCATGTGGAGGGAGGGGTGATTTTTCCGTGGGCGCTGTCGCTCGGGGTGGGCACGGCGGCAGGTGCGATGGCGTCGTGGGACGTGTTACGGAATGATGCCAACAACGGCTACGACTCACGGTGGTTGATGAGTGGATTTTTGCGGCAGCACATCGTCGGCCCGCTGGGGGTGTATGCCGAAGCGACGCTGGGCGTCTCGTCGTCGACGTTATCCAGTTTTGCGGGCGGCCTCGGCGCGGGTGCGACTTGGGATGTGTCGAAGCGGTTGCAGTTCGACTATGGCGTCAGCCGCGGGCTGGGCAGCCGCGCGACGGACTGGCTACACGGGCTGCGAGTGCGGTGGTCGTTTTGATCCCGGCTTGGCCACGGCGCCGGTCTGATCCTCACTCGCTTTCAAGGTGAGCTTATCAGGCAAGCCGGCCGCCGACAAAAGATCGGCCGAGGGATCATCTTAAACGCAGCTAGGAATTAAGTGAAGGACGGTCCGAGTCCGGTGATGCGTTTGCCGGAGATTTTTCCGGGACCGGCATTTTCGCTGAGCCGTTTGATTTCCTCGAATTGTTTTTGCGTGATGAGGCGGCGGGGGACGCGTTTCTCGGCTTCGTAGACGAGGCGTTCCCGGTCCTCATTGCTGGGTGTGTGGGGTAGCCACGACGTATGATGGCCCTGGTGGCGGGTCCACTCGATGTTGCCGCCATGGACATCGGCATTGATCTGATATTTTCCCTCGACGGGATCGCGGTGCCACCAACCAAACGTGATACTCATGCGGGGAGTCAGACGGATTGCGGCGTCGGCCTGCAAGGAGGGACTCAGCGCAACGGCGAATTAAAGTACGCATGCGGTCACCGCTGCCCCGGCGAAAAATTCGCCGCTGTGGCCTGCGCTTCGCCGCACGGCGAGGAGCGTGGGGAGTACGTCGAGGGTAGGGCCACCGACGGACGGACAAGATGATCGGGTGCTGCAGACGATGACGCCGTGAGTGGGCCGGGCCGGAGAGGGGGCTCGCGGTCTATGCTAGGAGGGCGGTGGATAATCATGGCAAAGCGGGAGGTCACGTTAACCGAGGTGAGCGCTGGGCTTGTCGTGGGGCTTCTCGCTGTGTGAGTCTCCGGCATGCGGATGTGGAAATATTTTTTCGGCTGGCTATTGGTCGTCGGTCTGGCGTGGGCTGATCAGGCAGCGGATTTGGCGCGGATCCACGTGGAGGTGATTGGCGGCAAGGAGCGGATTGACGCGTTGGTCGGGCTGCGCGCATCCGGCTATGTGTTGACGGGCGGAAAAAAAGTGCGGTTTACGATGATCGCCGCGCGACCGAACCGACTGCGACTCGAGACGGGAGCGGAAGGGCGTTCGCGGGTACAGGCGAGCGACGGGGTCGACGTCCCGTGGACGTTTGACACGGGGGTTTGGCCGCCGCGCTACGAGCCGATGGGAGGGTCGGAGGGGCGGGTCTTTGCCAGCGACTCGGAGTTCGACGATCCGTTGGTCGCGGGGGCGGAGCGCGGTTATGTCTGCGATTACGCGGGTGAGCTGGAGGTGGGGGGGCGGAAGGTGGTGCGTATTTTGGTGACGCGAAAGCTGACGGACACCTTTTCCCTGCTCGTGGATGCGGAGACGTATTTTATTTTGGCGCGCATTGAGCACCGCAACAGTGTGAGCGGGCGCAGGGTGGAGATCGTGACGCGCTACGAGGACTATCGGCCGGTCGACGGGGTGTTGGTGCCGCACAAGGTCGCGGTGCTGTCAGACGGAAAGATCATGCAGTACACCGTGATCGAAAATGTGGAGGCGAACCCGCTGGTGACGGCGGAGACATTTGTGCGACCGCAGACGGTGCAGGCGCAAAAACCCTAGCGCGCCGGCGTGGGGTGATCCTGTCGGGGTGGGACCCGAGCGCGCCCGGTTGGCTCGTGCCGGGTGCCGGCGGGTGATCGGTTGCCGTCGGCGAGTTGCAGGCATGGAGGGAGGCTCGAGCCATTCATCAACGCCGACAGGTCTTGAGAATCGGTCGGTGCGCCGAACCTGAGCGGAGTGATGGGTGTGAGCGGACCAAAGACGGGGTGCACACGGGCAATCTGGGGTTTCGCCATGCGGGGTTTCGCGGCTTGCCAGTGCGGAGCGCGCCGAATGGAGTCGGCGATATGGCTCTCTATGGATCGATGAACAACGTGCGGGCGCGGATCGCCCCACTACCGGGTTTCGACGTCGCATGGGCGTATGCGGACGAGTTGTTGCGCGCGGGTTCGCCCACGGCGGACCGGGTGCGGGCGATCGCGGTCGGGCAGCGGCAACGGACGGAACTCGGCGGCGGCGTGTTTGTGAGCGAGGAATGCTATCGGTCAAAGGCGCGGGCGGACGGTTTTTTCGAGTCGCACCGGAAGTTCATCGACGTGCAGATCATTCTCGAAGGAGTGGAGCTGATGGAAGTGGCGGAGCTCGCGATGATGACGACGCGGCAAGCGTACGACCCCGAGCGGGATTTGATTACCTACGAGGATAATCCAGATGCCTCGGGGCTGCGGGTGTTTCCCGGGCAGGCCGCGGTATTTTTTCCGACGGATGTGCATATGCCGCAGTTGGCGGTGCGCGAGCCCGGCGGCGTGGTGCGCAAGTGTGTGATTAAGGTGCCCGTGGCCTGAGGGGCTGATCTGCGCGCGGTGGTGGCAGACCGCCGCAGCCCATCAAGCGGATGAACTACCGACACCATTTTCACGCCGGAAATTTTGCGGATGTGATGAAGCACGCGCTGCTGATCCGGCTCGTGCGGGCCATGCAGAAAAAGGAAAAAGGTTTTCTCTACCTCGATACGCACGCGGGGCGGGGCGGTTATGATCTTACGACGGCGGCCACCGGCGACTCGCTCGCGCGGCAACCGGAATGGCCGGATGGCGTCGGGCGCCTGGTGGGCCGCACGGATCTACCGGAGTCCGTGGCGGACTATCTGGCGGTGGCCCGGAGATTTGACGCGAGCCGGCGCGCGGGGTCGGACACGAACGACCACGGGGCGCTGAAATTTTATCCGGGCTCGCCGTGGTTCGTGCGGGAGCTGGCCCGGCCGCAAGATCGCCTCGCGCTCTGCGAGCGGCAGCCGGACGAGTGCGCAGCGTTACGGGAAGCGTTTCAGTTTTCACCAGGCACGAAGGTGCAGGCAATGGACGGCTACGTGGCGGTCCGGGCGCTGCTGCCGCCGCCTGAGCGACGCGCGCTGGTATTGATCGATCCGCCGTTTGAGGCGCAGAACGAGTTTGCGCAGGTCGCGCGAGCGCTGAGCGAAGGATTGCGCCGGTTTCCCAGCGCGGTGTTGGCGGTGTGGTATCCGCTGACGGAGCGGGCGCGGGTGGAGGATTTTTTTGCGGACCTGCGGGCACTGCGTCCGCCGCCGACGCTCGCGGCGGAGCTCATGATCGCGGGTGACGGCAGCACGATGAAACTGAAGGGATGCGGACTCGTGGTGGTTAACCCGCCGTGGCAATTTGAGCGCGAAGCCGAGCCCATGCTGAGTTTTTTGAGTGAGGCGCTGGCGCAGGCACCGGGCGGCGGCGGGCGCGTGACGTGGCTGGTGGGCGAGTGAGAACGCGCGGGCTCGGTGGGTGCGGGGAGCCGACGCGGCGCAGTCGGAGGAACGAGGGCCGCGCTACGCGAATTTTTGGCGGATGACGAGGAAGAGGACCGCGCTGGCGATGAGGTCGGTGAGGCCGACGGCGAGACGGAGCGGGAGCGGGATACGCGTGAGGAAGGCGAGCACCACGACGCCAGCGAAGGCGAGTACGGTCGCGAGGATGAGCATTTGTTTGCGCAGGCGAACGCGCTTGGCGGGATCAGTCGCAGGCGTGCTGGTGGGACTTGAGGAGGGATCGGGCATCGAGGGAGGTGGGTGCGGTCGACAGGTCGGAGGGCTGACCCTATTTCGCCAAGGGGAGGAGGAGGCGCATCGTCGTGCCTGCGGGGCTCGTCGCGAGGAGCAGGATGTCGCCGTGGTGCGACAGGAGGATCCGTTTCGCAATCGCGAGGCCGAGGCCCGTGCCGTCGGGTCGGCCTGAGAGGAACGAATCGAAGATGTGTGCGCGGATGGTTTCCGGAACCCCGGTGCCGGTGTCGGTGAGGTCGAGGATCGCGAAGTGGGCGTCGTTCGGGCGGTCAGCCCTCGCGGTGAGGGTGATCGTGCCGCCGTCGGGCATGGCCTGGGTGGCGTTGATCAGCAGGTTGAGGAGGACCTGCTGGATTTGGCCCTTGTGCGCTTCGATGAAGAGCGCGCCTGCCGGTGGTTCGAAACGGAGCGACACCTTGCTTTGCGCGAGCTTGAGCCGCACGAGCACGAGGGTGTCATCGACGATGTCGGCGAGCGACCAGCGGGAGTGCAGGCTGGTCGGGGCCTTGGCGAAACCGAGCACGCGGGTGACGATGGACTCGAGCTGATCGAGTTTTTCGCCGATGACGCGCATGTCGGTGCGGCGCGGGTCGCCCGCGGGGAAGTCGAGATCGAGGCCGCCGTGGAGGAGCTTGAGGACGGTGAGGGGATTGCGGATCTCGTGCGCGATCTCGGCGGCGAGGAGGCCGAGGGTGGTGAGGCGTTCGTTTTTTCGGAGCACATCTTCGCGTTTGAAGATACGGGCGTAGAGCCGCGCGTTTTGCAGGGCGACGGCGCCGAGGCCGGCGAGGGCGGCGCAGAGGCGCTTCTCATCGTTGTCGAAGCGATGCGGTCGATCGGTGAACACCGCGAGGACGGCGAGCACCTCGCCCTCGAACAGCAGGGGGCTCACGAGCACGGAGCGCAGCGAGGGATCGCGGGGAACGTCCGTGAGGTCGATGAATTCGCGTGATTGAACGTCGACAAACGAAACCTGCCGTTGGGTGCGGATCGAGGCGCCGACCAGGCAGGCATTGAGGGGGTGGTGGCCACTCGGGAGCGGCGTGATGGTGCTACTCGTCAAAGACGCACACTGCACCGAGTCCGTGGTGGCCTCGTGGAAATAGAGGGCGGCGGCGCAGGCCTGCATCATGTGGCGCGCTTCGCGAGTCAGGGAGTCGAGCAGATCCTGTTGTTCAAATTTTGCGACGAGGGATTGGCCGACGGTGACGAGGGATTCGAGCTGGCGGGCTTTGTTGCGGAGGTGCCCGAGAGTCCAGAGACGCTGCATCACGCGGGCGGCCTCGGCGGCGAGGGTTTCGAGCTGCTTAAGGTCGGTGGACGTGAAACCGGAGAGCGTGTCGCTCTCGAGGTCGATGACGCCGATCACGTGGTCGCCGTCTATGATGGGTGCTGCCATTTCGCAACGACATGCGGACCGGACGGCGATGTAGCGCGGCTCTATGGAGACGTCGGGCGCGAGGAGCGAGCGATGGTTGAGCACGCACCAGCCGGTGATGCCGTGACCGAGCTTGATGGCGGAATAACCGACTCCCGTGGGCAAGCCGGTTTGCACCTCGGTTTCAAGGCGGGCCGTATCTGGGCTGAGTAGCGCGATCGAGCCGGCGTTGGCGCGAAACGTCTCGACGAAGAGATCGAGCATCTCCCGGAGGGCGACTTGGGGATCGTCGACGCGGGAGGCGAGCGCAGCCACGCGGTAAAGAGCCGGTAGAAGGTTGGCGTCGGGCAGCACGTCCATCGAGCGAGTCGGCCAGCGCACGCGGGGTGCGCAAGGTGCAGTTGAGGTCGCGAGCAGCGACGCGTTTATGTTCCGCTCGCCGGAGCGGCCGGAGCGGGCACCGGAGCAGGGGAGATCACCTCGGTCATGGCATCGCGGAGGGCGACCAGGCGCTCGGGGCTGTCGACGGGTTGGTGATTGGCGCTCTCGATGTAAAACGTGTCGATTGCGACGCCGCGTTCGGTGCCGATGCGGGCGAACGTGATGTCGAAGGCGTGGTCGCAGATGATCTTGGCGAGCCGATAGAGGAGACCGATCTGATCGCGCGCCTGGATTTCCACGATGGTGCGCTGCATCGAGAGCTCGTGGTAAACATCCACGGTGGGAGGGAACGAGCTGTGCAAGGTTTCTCCGGTCGACGAGGCGAGGTAGCGCGTCGAAGCGATTTTTTTGGCCTGCGCGGCAATGTCAGGGAGCAAGTCGCGGTTGGCGACGAGCGCTTCCTCGATGGTGCGGGCGAATTTCTCCTGGGCGGCGGCACTTTGCACGACGCCGCGGCCGGGTTCGACGACGTAGAAGGTGTCGATAGCAATGTGGTCGGTGCGGGAAATGACCTTTGAGCCGAGGATACTCAGGCCCGCGACGCTGAAGGCGCCGGCGAGTTTGTAGAAGAGGCCGGCGCGATCCCACGTCACGACATTGACGACGGTGAGCGAGCGGTTGAGGTCGTCTTTCCATTCGATGACAGGTTTCAACGAGCCGACGGAATCGGCGGTCGTGATCGACTGAAGCAGCCGGTTGACCATCTGAATATGCAGCGCGATCTCGTTGGAGTCCGTGTGGACGAAATAGCGATCGGGGAGGAGGCCGAAGTGCGCGTTGATCTCGTCCGCACTGATGCCGGGGATGGTTTTCGCAATGAGAGCCTGATGGGTCATTTTTTTCTTTTCCTGGTGGCTGGCGTCGAGTGCCGCGCCAAGTTTGAGTCGTTCAAGGGTGGAGCGGTAGAGGGTCGTGTGCAACGTGTCCTTGTAACTATTCCACAGGTCCATGGCGGTGCCGCGGGCGTCGCAGAACGTATGGACATAAAGGTGCCGCAAGCGCTCGGTGTCGCCGACGAGTTCGGCAAAGGAAGCGGAGGTCTGGGGGTCATCGACATCTCGCTTCTGCCAGAAGCGTGCCATCGCGAGATGATTTTTGATCGTGAACAAGACGAGCTCGCGGCCCTCGGTCGAAACGCCGAAACGTTCCAGCAAGGGACCGGCGAGGCGGACGCCGCTTTCGGAATGGCCCTGGATAGCTTCGGCCTTGCCGATGTCGTGGAGCAAGAGTGTGAGATACAGCAGCGCCGGATCGGTGCTTTCGTGGAGGGCGGCGCGATACTTGAGGGTGATGGGTTCGGCCTCGGTGAAGACGCGGTCGAGTTCGCGGATCGCGCTGAGCGTATGCACATCCGCGGTGTAGCGATGGTAATACTCGTGCTGGACCAAGCAGGTAAGGCCGTCGAATTCCGGGATGAAACGACCCAGCACCCCCAGCTCGTGCATCTGGGCGAGGGCGGGATGGACCGCACCCACTTCGGAGAGGATGGCGCGGAAACAGATGCCGGCGTCGGCCGAACGCGCGACCTCGGGTGTCAGGCGCGGGAGCTCGGCGCGGATGAGCTGCGCGAGATGAAAATCGAGCGTGGCGTCGAGCTGCTGGCTATGGCGAAACACCCGGAGGAGGCGCACGGGATCCGTGCTGAAGATATCGGGATTCTCCGCGGCGAGTTCCCGGCCGCGGAGGACGAAACCATCGAGGCGTTTGGAGCGGGTGAAGCGCGTCGCGCGGAGCCGTTCGCGAAAGGACCCGCCGCCCTCGCCGTTGGCACCGCCGCGGCCGATGCTCAGCGCGAGCCGATCTTCGACGAGCTTCGAAACCCGGAATACCGCCTGCGCCGCGCGGTAATAATCCTGCATAAAGTGCTCCACCCGGGGTAGCATTTCGACCTCGGTGTAACCGAGGTTTTGCGCGATGCGCGGCTGGAGATCGAGGTTCATGACATCCGTCGCGCGGGTGCTCATGAAATGGAGGTCATTGCGGACACGCAGGAGGAAGTCGTAGCCTCTGCGGAATGCCGCGAGGTCCTCGGCTCGCAGGTAGTTTTGCGTGGCGAGCTCGTCGAGGGACGTGATGCCCAGCTTCACGTGGGCCATCCACACGGCGTTCTGGTAGTCGCGGAGGCCGCCGACGCCATTCTTGATGTCGGGTTCCTGATTGAAAACGGTGTTGGCGAATTTCGCGCGGCGGCTCGTCTGGTCGTCCAGTCGCGCGGCGATGTAGCCCTTGGGGTCTTCGCTGACGTAGTAGCTACGGTAGGCCTGCGAAAATGTATCGTAGAGTTTGGGTGAACCGGCGATGAGCCGCGCTTCGAGGAGGGCGGTCTTCGATTGGATTTCCCGGCGGGCTTCGTCGAAGGCCTCGTCGATCGTGCGGGTGGAGTGGCCGACTTTCAGCCCGCAATCCCAGAGAATGTAGAGGATTTCATTGGTGATATGTGCCTGGAGGGGCTTGGCGGCGGCCTGCTTCGTCTTCGTTGGGAAGAGAAACATGAGGTCGATATCGCTGAGTGGGCTGAGCTCGCCGCGCCCGTAACCACCGAGTGCCACGAGGGCCACGGGGGCAGGCAAGGGGCCGACGTTGCGCGCGTAGGCATCAATGGCGTAGTTAAAAAGGTGAGTGAGCAGGGCGTCGATCAGTGCGGCGCGATGGTGGGTCGTGGCGAGGCCGGTGGCCCCCGCTTCGTGGCGGGCGCGCAGGGCGGCGGTTTCGACCTTCAGGAATTCCTTACAGGCGGCCAGGCGCGTCGGGACGGGCACTTCGCCGCTGAAGCGGAGCCGATCGGTGGCGGGTGGCGGCGGGAGGGCAGGCATGAGGAAAGCGGGGAATAAGCAATAACCGGCAACCATTAGGCAATCTCCCAATCACGGGGCTGCACGCGACGCTTGCATCGCTCCCAGGCGCACGGTTTTCTCGTCGGTTCCTAATCTGAACCGACCTATGGCCGAGATCACCAAGAGCTACGAATCCCGCGACGTTGAGAAAAAATGGTATGCCGCTTGGCAGGCCGCGAATGCCTTTGCCGGCAGGGTGACGCCGGACAAGGAGCCCTACTCGATCGTGATCCCGCCCCCGAATGTCACGGGCGTGCTCACCATGGGACACGTGCTCAACAACACGATCCAGGATGTTTTGATCCGCCGCGCGCGCCTTGAGGGCAAGTCGGCCCTCTGGCTACCGGGGACGGACCACGCGGGCATCGCGACGCAGAACGTCGTCGAGCGTCAGCTCCGCCAGACCGAGAAAAAAACGCGCCGCGACCTCGGTCGCGAAAAATTTCTCGAAAGAGTCTGGTCTTGGCGCGACGAAAAAGGCGGAAAGATTCTCGAACAACTTCGCGCACTCGGCACCTCGTGTGACTGGGAGCGCACGCAGTTTACGATGGACCCGCACTACTCGCAGGCGGTCCTCACGGCGTTTGTTGATCTCTTCGGCAAAGGAAATATCTACCGTGGCAAGCGGATGGTGAATTGGTGTCCCGTCTCGCAGACAGCGCTCTCGGACGAAGAGGTGAACATGAAGCCGGTGAACGGCTCGATCTACCGGGTGCGCTACGAGCGGACGGATGCGCCGGGGGTGTTCGTCGAGGTCAAGACCACGCGGCCCGAGACGATTCCGGGAGACGTCGCCATCGCAGTGCATCCCGAGGACCCGCGCTACGCTGGGTGGATTGGAAAAACCGTGCGTCGCGCCCTCGGGCCGGCGGCGGAAATCCCGATTATTGGCGATGCGGCGGTCGACCAAGCGTTCGGCACCGGCGCGCTGAAGATTACCCCGGCGCACGACAAGGTCGATTTTGAGATCGGTCAGCGGCACCATCTTCCAATCATCGACGTGCTGGAGGCGGATGGAAAACTCAACGCGTTTGCCGGCCCCGAGCTCGCTGGACTCGATCGTTTCGCGGGTCGCAAGAAAGCCGTCGAGTTGCTCAGCGCCAGTGGGGCCCTTGTCGCCGAAGAACCCTACGCGAACAACGTCGGCTATTCCGAGCGTGCCGATGTGCCGATCGAGCCGCGACTCACGTGGCAGTGGTGGCTGCGTTACCCGCGAGTCGCCGAGGCCAAGACGGCGGTGCGCGACGGCCACATCCAGTTTCACCCCGAGCGGTGGAGTAAAGTTTACCTGCACTGGCTGGAGAACATCCAAGATTGGTGCATCAGCCGCCAGCTCTGGTGGGGTCACCGGATTCCGGTTTGGTATCGGAAGGGCCTCGACAAAGAGAAACTCACGGAGGCGGATCTCCGCGATGCGACGAAAGTCCACGTCTCGCTCACCGGTCCGGCCGATCCGGAAAACTGGACGCAGGAGGACGATGTGCTCGACACGTGGGCGTCGTCATGGCTTTGGCCCTTCGCGACGATGGGCTGGCCCGATCAGGACAAGATGAAGGCGCAGGGCCTCGACTATTTTTACCCGACGACGACGCTCGTGACGGGGCCGGACATTATCTTTTTCTGGGTCGCGCGCATGATTATGGCCGGACTGGAATTCATGCGGCCAGGTGAATCGCTGGAGCGGCGCATTCCGTTCAAGCATGTTTACTTCACCGGCATCATTCGCGACCAGCAGGGCCGCAAGATGTCGAAGTCCCTCGGCAACTCGCCCGACCCGCTCGATCTCATCAATGCCTACGGT